>OGYA01002390.1_pt1 | contig 10688 bp, 8 predicted proteins | sample 1576401 | NCBI WGS metagenome assembly OGYA01 (sample SAMEA3541485, study PRJEB24748) | human gut metagenome | biome: human gut; feature: human-associated habitat; material: faeces | place: China | collected 2012 | reverse complement strand
GCCCCATTGTTACAGGGCTTCGGACTCGGACACCGTGCCGTCGCCGAACATGAGCTTCGCCGTGCCGCGGTACGGCTGGAAGATGCCGGCGCCCAGGAAGATGTGCGCCAGGCCGAACACCGCGATCAGCAGAAAGCCTATGTCGTGCAGGAACAGGGTCACGCCGTGCACGCCCGCACCGAAATCGAACAGCGTCGTGCCCAGCAGAAGGATGATGCCCGTGATGCCCATGAGCGCTCCGGCGAACCACAGCATGCCGTCGGCGAAACGCTGGCCGCTCTTGACCTCGCGCTGGTCGGGCATGTGGATCCACTTGGCCATGAACAGGTACGGGAAGAACAGCATCATCCACTTCTTGTCGTCGGAATCCCAACGATCGAACAGGTTCTTGAAGATGTGCGCCACGCCCTTCGGAGCCAGCAGGGCGCTGATCAGTGGCACCGCGACGAACACGACGCCGATGATGCGATGCGACATGCGGATGGCGAACACCGTGTCCGCGCCGACAGCGGCCGCGAGGGCCGGAACGAACACGAACAGGCCGGAGATGCACAGCAGGATGCACGCCGCGATGGTGATGCCGTGCGTCAAGCGCGCCTGCAGCGAGTGGCGCTTGATGTAGCGTTCCTTGCCGCTGGCTGCCATGCTTGCCAAGAACGCCTGGTTCTTGGCGGCTTCCTCAGCGGAAACCTTGACGGGTCCCTTGCTCATCGGTTGCCTCCCTTCTTGCCCGGAAGGTTCTCGGTGATATGCTCCATCACCGTCTCCTCGTCCTGGCCGTCGCCGTGCTTGACGACCTCTCCGGTGTCGACGGAGATCGTGTCGTCCGTCTCGGGGTTGTACGCCAGCTTGTCGCGCTTGTAGCCGATGCCCAGCACGAACATGGCCGCCAAGCCGGCAACCGTGAGGCCCGTGACGGCGCCCGTGACCGGCTTCATGATCTGGGTCAGGCCGACCATCGGGTTGACCTGCGGGTCGACGACCTGGCCGTGCGCTTCCACGCCGTGCTTCAGCACCTGGATCACGTGAAGGCCGCCCACCTCGTCCTCACCGTACAAGGCGGCGTCCGCATAGCCCTTGCCGTGCAGGTAGTCCACGCGTTCCCGGGCGATGGAAAGCATCTCCTCGCGATCGCCGAACATGAGCGCCTGCGGTTGACAGGTGGTCACGCACGCCGGAGCCAGGCCCTGCTCGACGCGGTCGAGGCATCCGGTGCACTTGTTGATCTTGCTCGTGTCGCCGTGGTATTGCGGCACGTCGAACGGGCAGGCCGTGGAGCAGTACCTGCAGCCGATGCACTTGGACTCGTCCACGCTGACGAAACCGGTGGCCTCATCCTTCTTCAGCGCCCCGCCAGGACAGATGGTGGCGCAGGGGGCGTCGGTGCAGTGCTGGCACGAGCGGCGCCCGAAGGCCCACTTCACGCCCTTGTCGCCACCGGCCTCCTCATGGAAGCTGATCAGCAGGCGCGTGTCGCCGTTCAAATCCATCGGGCTTTGGTACGAGCCCGTGGAAGGGTTCCCGTTCTTCTCGAGAGTGGACGGCAGGCCGTTCCAGCACTTGCAGGCCACCTGGCAGCCGCGGCACGCGGTGCAGCGGGAGGAGTCGAACAATATGGCTTTCTCACTCATAGCTCACCCCTCCTATGCCTTCTCGATGTCGACGAGGAACGCCTTGTACTCGGGCACCCAGCAGTTCGGGTCGCCCACGTTCGGCGGCAGGTCGTTGACGATGTCTCCGGTGGCGAAGTCGCCCGCCCAGCCGAAGTGGTGCGTCATGCCCACCTGGTGCACGGTCTCGCCGTTCACCTTGAACGGCTTAAAGCGAGGCGTGACCAGCGCCATGACCTCGACCGACCCGCGGTTGTTGAACACGCGGACGCGCTCGCCGTTCTCGATGCCCTTTTCGGCCGCCAGTTCCACCGACATCTCGACGAACTGCTCGGGCATGGCCTCGTTGAGGGCCGGGCACGTGCGGGTCTGGCCGCCGGTCTGCCAATGCTCGGTGACCGAATAGGTGGTCACCGCGATGGGGTACTGGCTGCGGTCGCCGCGCTTGACCGACTCGAACTCGGCGAAGCGCACGCACGGCGAGTTCTGCCGTCCGTTCAGCTTGTTGTCCGCCGGGCTCTCGAAGGGCTCGTAGTGCTCGGGCAAAGGACCGTCGCCCATGCCGTAGCTCTCCAGGCGCGCGTTCTGCTCCCACAGCATCATGAACGCCTTGTTGTTGGGCGGCACGGGCGTGCCGTTCGACACGGCCACGAAGTCGCCGACGTCGTTCTGCACCCACTTCTCGCCCGTCCATTCGACCAGCACCCGGTTCGGGTTCCAGGGCTTGCCTTCCAGATCCGCCGAGGCGCGGTTGTAGATGATGCGACGGTTGAGCGGCCAAGCGAACGACCACTTGGGATGCAGGCCCAGCCCCGTCGGGTCGTCGGCGACGCGGCTGCCGATGGCCTGCTCGGCCGGGTCGAGCGGAGCGTCGTTGTTGGCCCAGAAGCCGGTGTAGATCCACATGCCGCAGGCCGTGGAGCCGTCGGCCTTGAGGTTCGCGAACGTGCTCAGCAAATCGGGCGCGCCGTTCTCGAAGCCGCCCTCGGCGTAGTTGTAGCCGTTGAGGGCCCAGGCCACGGGGCGCGGGTCGATCTTGCCGTCAACGTAGTAGTCCCACTTCGTGTTGACGACGGGCTCGGGAGCCACACCGTCTTCCTTCTTGTACAGGTCGACGATGGCCTTCCACAACACGTCGCAGATCTCGTAGTCGGGCTTGGCGTCTTCCCACGGCTCGACGGCCTGGTAGCGCCACTGCAGCCAGCGGCCAGAGTTCAGGATGGTGCCCGGCTTCTCGTAGATCAGCGCCGCGGGCAGGAAGTACACCGTGGTGTCGATGTCGGCGGCGTTCATGTCGGGGGCCTTCCAGAAGGTGGCGGACTCCGTCTCCACCCAGTCGGCCACCACGAGCCAGTCGAGGTTCGCCATGGCGCGGCGCACGTTGCTCGCGTTCGGCGCCGAGTGGCAGGGGTTCATGCCCCAGTTGAAGTAGCCCTTGATGATCCCCTGGCTCATCAGCTCGAACGAGCCGATGATGGAGTAGTCGGGGCTCTTCGGCACCTTCGGCCACCAGTCGTAGCCGTAGTCGTTCTCCACCGTGGCCGCGTCGCCGAACCATTCCTTCAGCGCGGAGACGATGAACTTCGGCTTGTTGGTGTAGTAACCGTCCGCGTACGTCTCCTTCTCGCACCATTTGCGCAGAGACGGCGTGCCGTACTCGGTGGGCCAGTTCAGGTAGCCGGGCTGGTTCGCCACGAGCATGCCCATGTCGGTGGCGCCCTGCACGTTCGGCTCGCCGCGCAGCGCGTTCACGCCGCCGCCGGCCACGCCGACGTTGCCCAGCAGAAGCTGCAGGATGCCCATGGAGCGGCAGTTCTGCGCGCCGTAGGTGTGCTGCGTCTGGCCGAGTGCGTACAGGATGGTACCGGACTTGTCGGGAGCGCCGGTGGCCGCGTAGGTGGCGTACACCTTCTCCAAAAGCTCCTTGTCCATGCCGCACGTGGCGGACACGGTGTCCAGGTCGTAGCGTGAATAGTGCTTCTTCATCTGCTGGAACACGCACATCGGGTCCTGCAGGGTCATGTCGCGCTTCGGCACTTCGACGGTGGGAGGCGTGAACTCGGGCACGCCCTCGGCCTTGGCCCAGGCGTAGGCGCCGCCCTCCGAGGTGTCCCACTCCTTCGTAGACTCCACCTGGTAGTGCCAGGTCTTCGCGTCGTAGGTGGCGCTGTCCTTGTCGAAGCCCGAGAAGATGCCCGTCTCCACGTCGAAGGAGTACTCCTCGTCCAACAGGTAGGACGCGTTCGTGTAGTTCAGCACGTACTCGTGCTGCCACAGGTCATGCTCGAGAATGTAGTTAAACAGACCGCCGTAGAAAGCGATGTCGGTGCCCGAGCGGATAGGACAGTAGATGTCCGCCATCTCGGCCGAGCGCGTGTAGCGCGGATCGACGACAATCCACGTGGCGCCGTTGTCAAGCGCCCTCTGCACCCACTTCGACGAAACGGGGTGGTTCTCGACGTTGTTGGAGCCGATCGTCAAGATGACGTCGGCGTTCTGCATGTCGCAATAGTGGTTCGTCATCGAACCGCGACCGAATGTTGCTGCCAGACCGGCAACCGTGGGGCTGTGTCAAACACGAGCCTGGTTGTCGATGGCTATCACCCCTAGCGACCGCATCATCTTGTTGATGAGGTACTCTTCCTCGGAGTTCTGCTGGCTGCCGCCCAAGCTGGCGATGCCGTGGCAACGGTTGACCGTGATGCCGTTGGACACCGTCTCGAACGTGGCGTCGCGCGTGTCCTTGACCCAACGCGCGATCTCGGCGACGGCGTCGTCCCAGGTGATATCCTCCCACTCGGAGGCGCCGGGGCGTCGAACCATCGGACGGGTCCTGCGGTTCGGGTTCTTGATCACCTCGCGCGTGGAGGGATCCACCACGTTGCGCAGCTGGAACATCGTGGCGCCCTTCGGGCACAGGCCGCCCTGGTTGACCGGATGGTCGGGATCGCCTTCGATGTTGATCAGCTCGCCGTCGCGGGTGGAGCAGATCACGCCGCAACCGCCGGAGCAGTAGCAGCAGATGTTCGTGTACTCCTCCGTGTTCACGAGCTTCCAGTCGGCTGCGGGCTCGACGGCCAGCGCCTCCGACTGTGAGGACAGCTCGAACGCCATGGTAGTGGCGAACGCTGCGCCGGCGGCTTTGAAAAAGCCCCTGCGTGACAGATTCATGTCCTCGTTCTCCTTCCTTCTTGTCTTCTCGTCCCTTGAGAACCTCATGCGCCCGAAACCAGCGGGAGAACGTCGCCGAGGGCATGGGGAGACGTCGTCCTGCTCGTGGTACCGGTACATGCATGCCGTGGCCGAGTCGGCAGCCCTCCACCGCTCGACCGCCGCAATCCTAACAAGCTCCATCGGATGCGACATCATCAGTTTCTGATGAGGCGACCCGTTTTATGCGCAAAGTCCCGTGATCTATTCGAGAATATTCGGTAAACGTCATACTTCCCCTTGAAGAGGCAAAACGAACGGTCGCTTTCCGGCTGCGAACGGCATAGGCGGTTCCGGCGAACGGCCAGCGCGATCCGGGTACGGCACCGAAGGCGGGATGCATGACGCCTTGGAGGCGGGACGAACGGCCGACGGGACGGACTGCTATACTGCGAGAAACGACCGATTCGTCGCATGCGAAAGGAGTCCCATGAGCGAGACAGAGCGCATTCGTCTCACCCGCCTTACCGAGAAGGGCGGTTGAGCGGCGAAGTGGGGTCCGGGAGACCTCGAAGAGATACTGAAGGACATCGCGCCGCCGCCCGACGCAGATTTGCTGCTGGGCTTCGACACGTCCGACGACGCCGCCGTCTACCGTCTGAACGACGACACGGCCGCGGTGCTGACGCTCGATTTCTTCACCCCGGTGGTGGACGACCCCTACGAGTTCGGCGCCATCGCCGCGGCGAATGCGCTGTCCGACGTGTTCGCCATGGGGGCGAAGCCTCTGACGGCACTCAACATCCTCGCGTTCCCGTGCAGCCTGGGCACCGACGTGGTGGCCGACGTGCTACGCGGCGGCGCCGACAAGGTGCGCGAGGCGGGCGCGTTCGTGGTGGGCGGCCATTCCATCGAGGACGACGAGCCGAAGTACGGCCTGTCGGTGTTCGGCACCGTGCACCCCGACCGTATCGTGCGCAACGGCGGCGCACAGCCGGGCGACGCGCTGTTCTACACGAAGGTCCTCGGCTCGGGGATCATGAACTCGGCGTTCCGGGCCGGCTTCGAGGACGACGAGGGCATGCGCCCCGTCATCGCGTCCATGATGGAGCTCAACAAGGCGGGCTCCGAGGCGATGGCGGCCGCGCACGTGCACGCCGCCACCGACGTGACGGGCTTCGGGTTGGCCGGGCACCTCCACGAGATGCTGGACGCCTCGGACGCGTCGGCCGAGCTCGGCTGGGACGACCTGCCGCTGTTCGAGGGCGTCTACCGGTATTCCTGCGACTTCTGCCGCCCCGCCAAGACGTTCGGCATCATCGACTGGGCGCGCGCCTTCGTGAGGCAGGGCGGCCTCGGAGACGAGGAATTCGAGAACCGCATGGGCGTGCTGTGCGACCCGCAGACGTCCGGCGGCCTACTGGTGGCCGTGGCGCCCGACGAGGCCGACGTCACTGACCACGATAGCCGATTCCGTGGCTTCGGATACGGCGTCCGTGCGGGGAGGGCGGGTATTTATGATGTGGTACTCGTTCGCCGTGGATCTCGGCGCGGCCCTCGGGCCGATCCTCGCCTACCTGCTCAATGACATGTGGGGGATGGATACGGCTTACGCGGGCACGGCGGTCCTTCTGCTGATCCTTGCCGTGAAGTGGTACTGGTCGGCTCCGCTGCTCAAACCCTTTGTCCGGCGCTCTGCCTGACGGGAAATGCGCCTTCCGGCGCGCGGCCGTTTTCATGGTTTTGGGGCTCGGCGCTTCCCGTGAAATCCCTTTCTTGCCGATAGATTCCACTGCCTATCAATAATATACAATCCCGCTTCCGGTTTGTCCGGAGCGGGATTTTTTGTATGCGTTTGGGGCGCGTACATTATTATTTAGAATTTATTACTTTTTTCTGTTTTGTAGCACAATCTCCGCACAACCGTCTCTCCTTTTCTCCACGATCGACAAAAAGCGGACACGCCCGCGTCACACGGCTCCTCCACTATGCGCCCAACGACAAGTGAGGAGTTCAACATGATCCACATAGATACTCTCAGCAAAACGTTTTCAGGCGGGAAGGGGCTTGACCGGGTCAGCCTGCACATCAAGCCCGGCGAAATGGTCGCGCTCATCGGCTCGTCCGGTTCCGGAAAATCGACCCTGATGCGCCATATCGCGGGGCTCATGCCCGGCGACGCCGACGGCGGGCGGATCGAGGTCGCGCAGCACCTCATCCAGGACAGGGGCGTGATCAGCCGCGACATCCGAACCATGCGGGCGGAAATCGGCATGGTCTTCCAGCAGTTCAATCTGGTGGATCGCATGTCCGTTTTGCGCAACGTCATGCTCGGCGCGCTGTCGCGCACGGCGCTGTGGCGCAGCCTGCTGGGCTTCTTCCATGAAGAGGACGCCCGGCTTGCCTACAAGGCGCTGGCCCGCGTCGGCATCATGGAAAAGGCGCATCAGCGCACCTCCAACCTCTCCGGCGGGCAGCAGCAGCGCGCCGCCATTGCCCGCGCCCTTGTGCAGCGCGCCCGCGTCCTGCTGGCGGACGAGCCCATTGCCTCGCTCGATCCGGAATCGTCCCGCAATGTTATGGAAACGCTGCGCGATCTGAACCAGAAGGACGGGCTCACCGTGCTCGTGACCCTGCATCAGGTCGACTACGCGCTGTCCTTCTGCCCCCGAACCATCGCCTTGAAGCATGGCCGGGTCGTGTACGACGGGCCGAGCGCGGAACTGACCCCCGCCTTCCTCAAGCGGCTCTACGGTACGGAATGCGACTCCCTGTTCGCCCGCCAGGAAAGCGACATCCGGCGGAATCCGCCCCTGACGCAGGTTCAAGTGGCCTAACCCTCAACAACAAGGATTTGCCATGTTTTCACGTTTCCTGATCGCCGTTGCGGCGGCGGCCGTCGTCCTTGGCGGTTCCGTTTGTGCCAAGGCTGCGGAAGTCCTGAACTTCGGCATCATCTCCACGGAATCATCCCAGAACCTCAAACAGTTGTGGGACCCCTTCCTCGCCGACATGGAAAAGGCCACCGGCTTCAAGGTCAAGGCGTTCTTCGCTTCGGACTACGCCGGGATCATTGAGGGGATGCGCTTCAAAAAGGTCGATCTCTGCTGGATCGGCAACAAGGGCGCCATCCAGATGGTGGACCGTTCCGACGGTTCCGTTTTCGCCCAGACCACGGCGGCGGACGGTACGGACGGCTACTACTCCTTGCTTGTGGTGAACAAGGAGAGTCCGCTCAAGAGCGTGGACGACGTGCTCAAGAACGCGGCTGGGCTTCGTTTCAGCAACGGCGATCCCAACTCTACCTCCGGGTTCCTCGTGCCCGGCTACTACGTGTTCGCCAAGAACAACGTCGACCCGAAGAAAATTTTCAAGAACGTGGTTGCCGCCAACCATGAGTCCAACGCGCTCGCCGTCGCCAACAGGCAGGTGGATGTGGCGACTTGCAACAACGAAGCCATCGGCCGCCTCGAAATCGCCCACCCTGAAAAGGCCGCGCAGATCCGCGAAATCTGGCGCTCGCCGCTCATCCCGAGCGATCCGCTGGTGTGGCGCAACAGCCTTCCCGAAAGCACGAAAAAGAAGATCGCCGATTTCATCTTCGGGTACGGCGTGAAGGGTGATGTGGCCCACGCCAAGGCCATCCTCGAAAAGCTCCAGTGGGGGCCGTTCAAGCCTTCGACCAACGCCCAGCTGGTTCCTCTCCGTCAGCTCGAACTGTTCCGCGAAAAGAGCAAGCTGCAGGCCAATGCCGAGATGCCTGCGGCGGAAAAGGCCGAGCGCATCAAGAAGATTGACGAAGCCCTCGACAGGCTGTCCCTGTAATACGCCTCGGCGGCGCGGAGGTTCCCGCGCCGCTTTTTCCCGGCGGGCCCGTACCGCCGGTTTTCCGAAAGGATTGCCATGAGTTCCGAATTTGCTCTGTCCCCTCCGCGCAAACGCCCTATGGAACTGCTGCGCCTCGTGGGTTGGGCCGTCGCGCTGGCGTTTCTCGTCTGGTCGTGGCGGGGGGCGGAAATGCGCCCCATGACCCTGATTACCGAGTCGGGCAACATCCTCACGCTGATTAAAGACTTCTTCCCGCCCGACTTCACGGACTGGCGGCTGTACGCCACGGAAATGGTCGTCACCTTGCAAGTCGCCATCTGGGGCACGCTGCTCGCCGTGGTCTGTGCCGTGCCGCTCGGCATCCTGTCTTCCGACAACATCGTGCCGTGGTGGGTCTACCATCCCGTGCGTCGCCTCATGGACGCCGCCCGCGCCATCAATGAAATGGTGTTCGCCATGCTGTTCGTGGTCGCCGTGGGCCTTGGCCCCTTCGCGGGCGTGCTGGCGCTGTGGGTACATACCACGGGCGTCCTCGCCAAGCTGTTCTCCGAGGCCGTGGAAGCCATCGAGCCGAGCCCGGTCGAAGGCGTGCGCTCCACGGGGGCCTCCTTCCTTGAGGAAGTCGTATACGGCGTCATCCCGCAGGTTTTCCCGCTGTGGATCTCCTATTCGCTGTACCGCTTCGAGTCCAACGTGCGCTCCGCCACCGTCGTGGGCATGGTCGGCGCGGGCGGCATCGGCATGGTGCTGTGGGAGCTGATCCGCAGCTTCGCCTTTGAGCAGACCTGCGCCGTCATGGCCCTCATCGTGCTGGTCGTGGTGGTCTTCGACATGCTCTCGCAGCAGCTGCGGAAGAGGGTGCTGTAATGCCCGCCCGCTATGCCGTGTACTACGCGCCTTCGGCGGGCGATGCCCTGCATCAGGCGGTGACCCCGCTGCTGGGCCGTGATGCCCTCGGGGGCCTGAATGTGCCGCAGGCGACGCCTCCGGGTGTGGATCCCGTTTTCTGGAAGGCGGTCACCCGCGTTCCCGCCCATTACGGATTGCACGCGACGCTCAAGGCGCCTTTCGAACTCCGCCATTCGGGAATGGACAGCCAGCTGTTGCGCTCCACGGGTGAAGTGGCGTCCCGCTTCCTTCCCTTTGCAATTCCGTCCCTGTCCCTCGCCTATCTGGGCAAGGAGGAAAAAGGCTTTTATGCGCTCGTTCCCTCGACGAAATGCTCTCTGCTGTCCTTTCTGGAGCGCGCCTGTGTGATGGATCTGGATGCCTTCCGGGCTCCCCTGAAAACCGAGGATGTGGCCCGGCGCGGCCATCTGTCCCTTGAGGAACGCAGCAACCTGTATATGTGGGGCTACCACCGCGTCCTTGATTCGTTCCAGTTCCACATCACGCTGACCGACGGCATTGCCGACGCGGGATTGCGTGCGCTTGTGGGCGCGGGCCTGCGCAAGGCGCTGGAAGGCGTGCTGGACGCTCCGCTCCGTATCGATGCCCTGACCCTTTTCAAACAGGAAAACCGCAACCGGCCCTTTTCCGCCGTGGCGCGGCTTCCGTTCGCCAACGTACAGACTGCACAGGAAACAGCATGATGTCTCTCACCGTTCGACAAGAAAGGATGCGGCTGTTGGCCCTCGCATCCGTGGAGCGTCTCGAAGCGGGGCTCTCCGCCATTACGCCGCCGGATTACGAGGTAGTCCGCGGGCCGGAAACCGGGCTGGTCATGATCCGGGGCCGTGTGGGCAACACCGGCGACGCCTTCAATATGGGCGAAGCGCTTGCGACGCGCTGCGTGGTCTCGTTGAAGGACGGCTGCCTCGGGTATGCGTGGATTCTGGGCGAGGATGCCCGCCGCGCCGAGCTTGCCGCCCTGTACGACGCCCTCTGGCAGCGGGACGGCTATGCGGAACCCCTTGATCGGGAACTGCTCCCCGCGCTGGAAGCGGAACGCGCCCGCCGGGTGCGGGAGGATGCCGCCGCCGTCGAGCCTACCCGCGTTGATTTCTTTACGCTTGTCCGAGGAGAAGACTGATGCCGGCCTTTTCCCAACCCGTATTCGATATGCAGCGGGTGTTCCGCGTTGTGCTCGATGCCATGTCC
>OGYA01002376.1_pt1 | contig 10735 bp, 9 predicted proteins | sample 1576401 | NCBI WGS metagenome assembly OGYA01 (sample SAMEA3541485, study PRJEB24748) | human gut metagenome | biome: human gut; feature: human-associated habitat; material: faeces | place: China | collected 2012 | reverse complement strand
TAAGTCCCCTTTCAATCTGTCCTAAATGGGCGGCACTAATACCGGATTTGAAAGCCAATTCTTCTTGATTCATGCCCGAAGAAAGCCTTAAATTGCGTATTCTGTCGCCTAGCTGTTTTGTGAATTCGTCCACAGTAACACCTCCAAGGTAATGATACAAATAATAGGACAAAATAACAAATTATTTTAGGAAGTGAATAATTTAATAACTTTAGATATTTAAAATGGTGAGAGGTATTTCTATAGGTTTTACAAATAAATTACCTCTTATTCAGATTAAGAAAATAAAAATATAATTTATAGATAGTATAAAAAATAATATCTATAGATATTGACAAAATAAAAATAATATTGTAATATATGATACATAAAAGCACTAATTTGACGAAAAATTTAGTGACTATAGATAAATTTAAGCCAAAAGAGTAAATGGCTTATTGTACAAAATAAGAAGGGGTGTAGAAAATGAAATCAAAAATTAAGTCATTTTTTAAAGGAGTTCTTGTTGTTTTTTTAGCTATTATTGTTATTTTTATGGTACTTTTATTTTTTGGTGAAGATAAATCCGGTGATTATAACGAAATAGCAGATTTAATAAAAGGCGAAAAAATTGAGCAGGCTGAAAATTTATTGAATAAAAGCTCTTATTCAAAAATGGACTATTCTGATGAAGATGGCGAGAAAAAGATGGATTTATACAGAAAGCTCTATACAAAGGAAAAGAAATATGATGAGGCTGCAGATGTTGTTATTGATTACCTTAAAGCAAACAATATTGACATAAAAGCAGAAAATCCTGATTCAGCTGATAAGTTAGGTCAAATTGTATGGGACGTTTCTGATATTTATAACAAGCTTTCAGAAGAAAAGCAAAAAGAAGTTATGGACTTAATGGGCGAAAGTTTGCAGAAAGATGTTAATTATGAAGGCAGAGAACAAAGAGAAGCAAATTTAGCTAAAAATGAAGAATTTGAAAAAGTTGAATACTATATAAACAATGAGTCTGTTGAAGATGCAAAAAAGATGTTGGAGGAAAGCAGTTTTTCTAAGATAGGCTACAAGGAAAGTGCTGATGAAACAGTAATTTCCGGTGGTATTCTCAAAATGCGTTTGTATAAGGATTTATACATAAAGCAAGAAATGTACGATGATGCTGTTGATGTTATGTTGACTTTTGTAAAAGAAAATGAAGGTAATCATAAGTATGACCAAAGTGTTTCAGCTTTTATTGCTGATATATATGATAAGCTTTCTGATGAAAAGAAGAATGAAGCAATGGACTTAATGGGAGATACTTTGACTACTGAACTTAATAGAAGAAAGGGGTGGTGAATATGAAAAAAATACTTTGCGTAATGTTTGGTTTTGCTATAGGGGTAATGGTTGGTTTACTCTGTTACTGTTTGCGTAATGAGGAAAAAAAAGATGACAAGAGCATTTGTTGTCAGAATGGTGAAAATGGCGAGACTAGAAAGACATTAACAGCATTTGGGTATATTTAATGTATTAAATTGTAATTTTATTGCGTTAAAAAAAGGAGGCGGTATTTATGAAATGTCCTAATTGTAATAAAGAGGTAACTGATGACACAAAATTCTGCCCTGAATGTGGACATAATTTCAGTCAGCCTCAGCAGGAAACACCAGTACAACAACAGGAACAATCAAAACCGGAAAAAAAGAAGAAAAAGCCTTTATGGTTGAAGATTGTAATTGGTGTAGTTTGTTTGTTTATACTTTTTTCTATGCTTGGCTCTTGTTCGGATAGCTCTGATTCAAGTAAAAGTTCAAAAGTAAAAACAACATCAACTTCGTCTGAAATTGAGGAAACTACAGCAACTATTAAGAGTGATACATCAAGCAGTTCTACACCTATTGATATTTATAACAAACTTAGTAAAATTTCATCAATAGATTTTACAATAAATGCTAAGGCAAAAACTTTTATTACGGAACATCCTAACTTATTTCCTGCTAAATCAATAGCTGATTGTAATAATTATGTGAATTATGGCATTGAATACAAGCATTTATCAAAGAACGTTGAAAATTATGGTGATAGTATGGTATGTGTAAATGCAAATATATCAGAAATAAGAGAATTAAAACCGGAAAAAACTGGATTTAAAGATATTATTACAGAAATGTCTTTAATGGATGATAATTTCAATTACTTCCTTGTATATTATATAGGTAGTATTGATTTATATGAGGGTGATTCAGTTACAATATATGGTATACCTCTTGGTATGGCTGTAGGTGAAAATGCTATGGGTGGAACAGCAACAGCTGCTACAATTGCCGCTTCTGCAATGACAAAACAAGTAGATTACAGTGCATATAAAGAACCATTAGAGCAGTTGCGTAACGACTATGGAAGTGACGGAGAATATGCTCTTTGTGACTTAAATGGTGATGGAGTAAAGGAACTTCTTATTTCAACAGGTTTTGATAACTCAGATTGGAAAGTATATGTATACACAATAAATAATGGCGAGTTCGAGGCTTTAAATGGATTTGATACCGGGGCATCTCTGTTATACGAAGCACCTGACGGGAATGGCGTATACAGCGTTTATAGTCATATGGGCTATATGAGAATTGACAGAATATCATATGATGGTGTTAATGTAAACTTGACTACAGTATCTGAAACAGATAATGGTGATGAAGAATACACAGGAAGTAGTCAGCTTACAATGTATAACATTAATGACTATAGTCCTTTAGGCTAATAGAGGATTTGAATTGGTAGTTGAAAATGGCAAAGGGTTTTATTGAAAGGGAGCGTGATTGATATGAAAAAATGGTTATTGAGTATTTCCGCTGTGGCACTATCGTTAAGTATGAGTTTATCTACATTTGGTGCAACAGGAACTATAGTAAATGGAAAGACTATGGTGCCAGTAAGAGGTGTATTTGAACAGCTTGGTTTTCAGGTTTATTGGGAAGGTAGTTCAGGCACAGCCTACATAGTAGATGATGATACTTCTATTGAAATTACAAAAGGAGAAAGCATCTTCTATGTAAATGGTTCTACAGTTTATCCTGATGTGCCACAACAGGTAATAGGTGGTAGTTTATATATTCCGTTAAGAGCTATTGCTGACAGTATAGGTGCAGACATCAGCTGGAATGCTGAAGATAAAATGGCTCACATTTCATATGAAGGCAATGATGTATATGTAAATTGTAAACCTCAAGAGGTTTCATTACAGTCACAAGTTCCTAGCTACTATATTTATCCGGCAGGTGAATATTCTGCAAAGGGTTACAGATTTAGTGTAAATATGTATTCATCATATGACGATGACGGAAGTGTTGGTGTGATTTATACAAATGACAGTAATAGTAACAGAGGTTATATGTATAATGTTGGCACTAATATTTACAAGATTTCTGGTGGCACATTAAATGGCTGTAGAATAGGTATAACATCTAGTAAGATGATTGTTACAGGTAATTCAGCTTTAAATGGTAATTATACAAAGACAGTGGCGTATGAAATGCCATGATGAGTAATATTTGATATATAAAAATCACAGATTTAAGCTCTTTCCGTAAGTCTGTGATTTTTTGTCAAGAAATAGAAAATATTTGTTTATGGTGTACAGAATTTAAGAATAGTTATATTTAAAATCTACTTAAATAATGTATAAAAAATATATACTAATGAATTGGAGGCATGACTTTTATGGAAAAATATATGACACAGGAAAGGGAAGAATATATTACAAAACTAAAAGACCAAATCAAAGCTATTAATGATATTCTTAAAATGGATTTAGGAACAGTTATAAGTACAGAACTTAGAAAGCAACTTAGAGCTCTTAAATATGAAGCTGAAATTGTGTTGCATAAGTTAGTGAATAACGAGTTTGAAATAGCTATTGTTGGATTGGAGAAAGCTGGAAAGAGTACTTTTGCTAATGCACTTATGGAGAGTAATCTTCTACCAGCCAAAGACCTTAGATGTACGTTTACTTCAACTCAGATAGAGTATAGTGGGGATGATAAAGATGATAATGCAACTGTTTCTTTCTATAGTACTGAAGAATTCAATAATGACTTTAAAGACAAGCTCTGTAAACTAGGATTTCCAAATTATGAACAGTATTCGTTTGATATTATTGATGAAGAAAAATATGTGTCAATTTACGAGAGAGAAGTATCAGATGATAAGAAAATCATATACGGTGATTCAATTAACGAGGATATTTTGGCAATAATAAGAAATGCTAATAGCCTTTCTAGTTTGCTGGACAGACCTTCTATTTCATTTGGAGCAGATGCAGTTAACTCAGGAGAAGTAGGAGAATATATAACAGATGAAGCAAAAGCTCGAGCAGTAAAACAAGTAGTAATACGTTCAAAGAAATTAAAAGAAATGAAAAATGCTATCATCTTCGATGTACCAGGATTTAATTCACCTACTGAATTACATAAAATTCAGACTTTAGAGCGTATGAAGTCTGCTGATGCCATTATCGTTGTTGCAAATGGTATTAGTCCAAGTTTGACAGCTGAATCACTCAAAATACTTCGTGAGTCAGATGATGAAGGTAATCCACTTAGAGATAAGCTTTTTGTATTTGCTAATAAGATAGAACTAGCAAGAGATATTTCAAAGAATATTAGTGATACTTTTAACGAATGGATAAACAAGGGCTTTATATCTCAGGCTAATAAACATAGAATTATATTTGGCTCTGCTCTTGCACATTTACAGGCTGCAAACCTTGACAAAGGTGACCGTACATTACGCTCATTTGAAGAAAGAAAAAGTGAAATGCCAAATGGTGATGGTATTGATGTTATGCGTAAGATTCTTGCAGAATATAATGAAAAAGAACGTTTTGAGGTTATTAAACGTCGTATTAATCGCATTAAAGCTGATATTCCAAAGGCGTTCAGAGATATAATTTCAGGAAATGAGGAACTTGCTACAAGCCGAAGTTATAGTCAGGAACAGGTTGATAAAATTAATAATTTAATTTATGAAATGACTGATTCTGATGGAGAGCTTGTGAAAAAGCTTAATGCTCTCAAAGATAATATTAAAACGGATATGTTTAAAGAAGAACCTCTTTCTAAACAGCTTACTCAATATATTAGAGATAATGTGACAATAGAAAAATATAGTGTATCTGATGAAGAAATTGATATAGAAAAAAAGAATACAAAGTTTATAAGCGAACATGAGGAAGCAAAAAAAATAGATGAAAATATAAGAGAGAAGAAGTTTGATGAAATGTATGAAGACTTCTCTCAAAATGTTTTTAATATTGCAGATACGCATCGTATGGAGTATTCTTCTAAGATATTAAATATAATAATGGATTCTATGGGTGTAGATACAAATTCTCCATATCGTGATGAATTAGTTGAGGCATTGAAAAAAGAGATTGGAGAAATTAGAGGTGATATGATTTCTAACGACCATAGTAATGAGTTATATTATCAGAGTCTTATTGAGCGTTTCTCACGATACATATATCAAATTCTTATTTTAAGTCGATACGATGAAGAACGACTTGGAGTATTCTATGATGATATAGATAATTTATACAGTTTGTCTGTATTCTATAGAAAGCCTGATTGTGAAGATGATTTGGCATATATTAACATTGCTCCGAAGGACCAGCCTCTTTGTATGATGCTTCTATTCCATCACTATTTGAATGCGGCTGATAATATTCATTCTATTATAGACAACATAGGTCGTAAGTTAGGTTTAAGTGAAATACCTAAAGAAATTTGCAATATTGTTGAAAAGGTATTTTTTGCTACTAGTGGTGATGTCGGTAAAATTATTGGTATTATTACAAAGGAAGCAGAGAAGATTGTTGATAAAACTGATGATTTCAAAATAAACATTGTGAGAAATATATTATCTGAAGTCGTTAAAAGCGAAGATCCTTGCAGTATTGCTGATAAAGAAGCATTTACTCAGTACTATAAACAATATCATAATTCAATTAAAACCGGTAAGCTTTACTCTATCGATGACTTTAGAAAGGATTTTAACACTGATATTCAGATATTGCAAGATGTGCTTATAAATGCCTTTGTTCGTGCTATTAGGATGGAAAAGCCGTTCGTAGCAAGGGAATATAAGTCTATAGAAGATATAATTTTGTATATTGAGAAAAATGAGAAATTTAGGTCTTTCATAAGTGCTAATTTCTATAAAATCAAGTATGAGGAAAATCAGTTATTAGATAAAAAACATCGTGAACAGGAGCAAAATGCAGCTATTGTTAAGACTATCCATAGTATTATTGATTCACTTAACTAACTGAAGGGAGATGATAAATGTGATATATAAGGAATTATTTGGAAATAACATAAAGGCAGATATAGATGAAATCAAAAAAGAAATTGATGGAGATTCTAGTATAGTATTTGTCTATTCAGGGAAACAGATGATTTACGATTACATTAATGACCTTTATGATAATGGCAAGGGTCTTAATGCAGATTATCTATATAAATTTAAGATTTGTTACGAAAAGACAGATTTGGAAGTTTCTTATTCTGCAAAAGATAGAAAAAGAAGTGGAAAAATTAGCTCCATGAGTAGCCTTATAAATGAACTGGATGGTAAAAATTCATGCAAGATAGTTGTTGAGACTAATGACCGTGTTCAGCTTGCTTTTATTGTTCAGCAGCTTATCTTTATTGAATATCCTTTAGAAAAAGTTGACATCATTCTTAAAAAGGAAGAAAAGGATGCAGCTAAGACAAAGCGTTTCATGGAAGAAGTTGACAAGTTACTTGAAGACTGTGAAAAGACACTTGAACGATTAGATGAGCTTAAATGTAAAGTCGAAACGGAAATGGATGATAATAATCCGACAAAAACAGTTAGATTAAAAGATATTAACGATACAATCGATTCTTGCTCATTAATTAGAAATCAGATTCTTAAAGCTAAGGATGTTGAGTTGAAATTTGCTGTTGCAGCATCTAAAAAAGCTGGAAAGAGTGTAATCGTTAACTGTTTTCTCGGTGAGCAGATAGCTCCTACAAGCACAGAACTTGCAACACCGAACAACTGTTTCTATAAAAAGAGTCCGGATAATATGTATCATTTACAGCTTGAAGGTGGTGAACAGCAGGATTTTGATACTCGTGGGAAAATTTATAATGTAATCAATGAACATTTTAGAACAGCTCAGAATGACAAAGAAGATGGGTTTGCATTGCCTGATATGCATATAGGATATGTGACAGAGGAAAATAACTTCTCATCATATACTATTTCTGATACTGCTGGACCAGATGCGGCAGGAACTAACCATGCTGAAGTAGCTGAAAAAGCTATGCAGAAATGTGATGTTGCTGTTTTTGCAATAGACTATTCTAAATATCTTACAAAAACAGAAGAAGAATATCTTCATCATATAAAAGAAATGTTCACTTCTCAAAATAAGTTTCATTCACTTATCTTTGCATTGAATAAGATAGATGTAAGATATACTGACACAGAAAGCCCTAAGTCGTTTGTTATGTCAGTTGATTTTATTAAAAATAGACTTGCTAAAATTGATGAAGCGTATAGTGATTGTATTATTTTCCCAACTTGCTCTTTGGAATATTTCAGTGCAATAGAGGCAGAAAAAGCAGGTATTACAGAGCTTAATGCCGATAACAACCTTCCTATTGGCGAAATGAAACGAGTTAAGTTTGAACATAAAGATGTATCTGCTCTTGCTTGGCTTCATACTCATTCTGAAAATCTTGAATATTATCATGGAATGCAGACTATTTCTTATGATGTATTCAAGAAAGATAGTGGTATGCTTGCACTTATGAGTTATGTTTCTTATGTTGCACAGAGTAAAGCAAGAGATGAAATTGTAAATAATGTTACATTTGAAATTTCATCTCAAAAAATGAAAATTAAGAGTGTTATTGATTCTGTTGATAATCTTGAAGCTTTGATTAATGCAGATGATGAGCAGATTAGCAAAATTTCTAATATTATTACAGAATATAGTGATACAGTTCAGGAAATATTAAGCGAAGAATTTAATCAGGATGAACTTAATGAGCTTCCAATAAACAGTCTTTTAAGGAAATTTGGTGGTGATTATAATAAGTTTATTGAGCATCAAAGAGAATCATTAATTCCAATTTGTGAAAAGATTTCTATTGCAGAGGCAATGTATTCTTCGATGGTTGAAGCAATTTGGAAGAAAATTGAAGGATTTATTGAAAGATTTACAGAAATCGACGGTAAACTGATTGACAAATTGTTTACTACAAATGACTTCAAAGAGCTGGCTAACCAAATAGGAAAACAAAGAGTTGAACAGGCTGCACAGTCTACGTTTGAACAACTTTCAAAGCTCGGTCGAGAGGTTAAAGTTATTGCTGGGCATAGACAGGATTTGTTGAACAAAGAAAGTATTAATTGTCGTGAACGACTTGAAAAAGAGCATATTAACTTAGAATTACCAGAGTCACCGGATTTTGAATTTGCAACTAAAATGACACCACCAAGTGAAGTTGTTGTTTCTGTAGGGGCTGTAGATTTTAAAATATATGATAGATTATCTAGTCTTTTTAAAAGGAAGTTTCTTTCAAATATTGGCATCTTTTTTGGTAATCTATTTGAACATAACGATGATAAGGATTACAAATTAAGTTTATTGGCTTCAAAGAAGGAGTTTCTTGCTACTTGTGACCAAGAATTAAAAATGTCATTTAAGAATATTGTTTATGAAAATAATATCGCAGAAGGACTTAGTGATGAGCTGACAAAGTCTGTTGTAGATAAGTATATGAATGACTTTATTAATGCATTGAAACAGACATTTGAAAATATGAATTCCTCATATATGTCCTATATTGAACGTTTTCGTTCAGCAGTTGATGATAGAGGTAAGTATGAAACTGAAATTGAATTGTATAACATTCATAAAGAAAACATCATGGCTATTAGTGAATGCACAAAAGGGTTTATGGATAGATGGAATAGTGTTATTAGTGGCTTAGTTGAAGATGAAGAAAATAAGGAAATAGAAAAGAATCTGCTTTAATTTGAGAAAGGAATGGTATGAAATGGAGTTACTACAATCAACGACATTTGCTTCTGCAGTTGCAAGCTCAAAAGACCAATTAAAAAAGATTTCAAATATAGTATCAAAGTATTGTGGACAAGCAAAAGCAAATACTTTTTTTAAAGCTTGTGATACTCTTGATTTTAAGACAGCTAACACTATTCTTGATGATACTGTAAAAGAACTAACAGGTTATGATTCTGTTTCTATTGCATTTAGTGTATTTGCAGATAAGTTTCCACAGTTAAATCCTGACCTAGGTAATAGGGTATCAAGTGCACTATCTGAATCTGATAAAGTAAAAGCGATTGAAAGCTATAGAGAGAGAATCATCAACATTATTGATAGGATGTGTTAATAATGAGTAATTCAAAATCGTTTGATTTTAGTTTCTTAAATAAGGTAACCGTTGACAGTTTGATAGCAAAATGTAGACGATATGTAAAGCAAAATCTTTCAAAATCTGATGTTTCTTGTTTTGATAAAGCATATAAAGCGTCAAGATTTGATAAGGTTAAATACATTCTAAAAAAACACTGGAACGGATAGAAAATAAGAATAAGATTTCAGAATCTAAAAAAGATTTGAATAGCGAAATTTCAGGTGCTAGTGAGTTATTTGTTTCTTCTGATACTAACGAAGGGAGATGGGACGATAATATGAATACAAACGGTGAGATGGGTGGTGTAAATATCATTATTGTTATTATCCTTGTAATTGCAACTATTGGAACGGTATTATATATGAAATTCAAGGGAAAGAAAGTTAATGTTAAAAATCAGACTGTTAATGAAGTTCTTTCAAATGGGTTAAAAAATGGAAACAACATTAAGTATACTGATAAAGATAGAGATTTGATAGAATTGATACATGAACTATCAGTAATCTATGACCATACAGATGAATACTTGAACAGTTAATGATATTATAAAGCTCTCGTAGATTATCTGAGAGCTTTATTTTTTTACTGTATAATTCTTAAATAGCTAATCGAAAAGACAAAACCGATGGCTGTATATCAAGTCAGCATTAAACAGAGTTAATTTGTTCTGAATTGTATACATAAATTTACAATTTATTCTTGAATTATACACGCTTTTATGCTATTATTGTATAAATATAATTTATATTACATTAAGGGTTACACTAAGGAGGATTTTTTTGATGAAAGGCATTATTACAGTTTTAGGTAAGGACCAAGTCGGTATCATTGCTAAGGTTTGTACTTATCTTGCAGAAGACAAGATTAACATTTTAGATATTTCTCAGACTATTGTAAATGGTTATTTCAATATGATGATGATTGTTGATTTAACTGGCTGTAGTGATAGAGTATCAGAAGTAATAGACCAGCTTGCAAATCTCGGTAAAGAAATTGGCGTTGATATCAGACTTCAGAGAGAAGATATTTTCGACAATATGCACAGAATTTAATTGGAGGGTATATCTATGATTTCTCGTGGTGAAGTACAAGAAACTAATAATATGATTTCAGAGGCTAATCTTGATGTAAGAACTATTACAATGGGTATTAACCTTTTAGATTGTGTTGATTCAGACCAGAAAAAGTTAAATGAAAAAATTTACGATAAGATTACTAAGAGTGCTGAAAAGCTTGTTTCTACAGGTGATGAAATTGGCAAGGAACCTGGGGTACAGAGGGGAATC
>OGYA01002374.1_pt1 | contig 10751 bp, 15 predicted proteins | sample 1576401 | NCBI WGS metagenome assembly OGYA01 (sample SAMEA3541485, study PRJEB24748) | human gut metagenome | biome: human gut; feature: human-associated habitat; material: faeces | place: China | collected 2012 | reverse complement strand
TAACCCGCTCAAAAACAACATTAAACTCTACTATAAAGAAACTGAGAGTGAAAGCCATCGAGTTATAATTGACAACATTTTGAAATTAAAGCAGCTGACGAGAATTTGTATGCGATAAATTTTTATTGACGCAATTTTATTATTTAGATGTATGCAACTTGTTATTTAAACAACAGAGATAAAAATATCTAAGATATTCACCTTATTGCAAGATATTTAAAATGCTCTAGAGTTAAAAGTATGATGTAAAGACCATTGGCCTGGACAATTAAAAAAGGGAGCTTTATGACTAATCCAATCGGTATCAATAATTTATCTCAAAGTTCAAATATAGCGAATGCAACGGGTGATGAAGTCGTATCATTAGATAAACACATCAACACCAGTGCTACTGATACAGATCAAATACAAGCATTTATAGTTTCAACATGGATGGCGCCTTTTCAAAATGATATGTATTCAGAAGATAATCCTATCTCACCTTACTATAAAATTGAATGGTAGACGATTGACCAAATAAATCATAACGAGATACTTTTATAATAGTATCTCGTTCCTTTCATTCAATCCTCACACATGAAAAAATATGCGCTCACCAAAAGTTAAATTCTTAACCATCTTCACGTTTTGTATATTTATTACAAAAATGTCTTTCGCCAGCAACTCTTGCTCTAATGAAGCAGGAACAATGTTCAGAATCGAACCAAATTTAATTAAAGCTATCGCTCTTGTTGAAAGCAATCTAAAAAAGGATAGCATAGGCAAGAACAGAGATAAGAATAACAACATAAAGAGTTTAGATTATTGGTTAATGCAGATAAACCAGATGCATATTCCCCTGTTAAAAAAACGTGGAATAATAAAAGATGAACGAGATTTGTTAGATAACCCTTGTCTGAACATTAAAATAGGAACCGAGATTTCATATAACCATTTTTCACGTTGTGGAGTAACGTGGCAATGCCTGGGGACTTATAATGCGGGTTTTGCAATGGATAACCAAAAAAAGAGACAGCAATATGCCCCAAAATATATATTGTATATACCAGGCTTAATGAACTAGACAATCGTAAGGCTTCAGCAAAATGAGCCTAAAGCCTCTTTTTTTTATATAGTGCAAACACCCATACGTAAAGCTGTTTTGATCAACTCGATACCACTGTGAACATCTAATTTCTTCATGATATTGAGTCTATGAGTTTCGACTGTTTTTCTGCTTAACTGCAAGAAATTAGCGATTTCTTTGTTTGTTTTACCATCAGCTATGAGTTGTAATATTTCTGACTCACGATTTGTAAGTTGATTATCAGAGGAATACCTGGAAGATATTTTTTCACAATCCATATGTACACTATCAAAATAAGTGTAACCATTACTAATCGAATCAATAGCACGATTTAGTTTCGCCGGGTGACTGGTTTTCCATACGCATCCTTTCGCACCTGCTTCAAGCAATTTTATTGAATCAATATACGGCATCTTTGCTACAAATGTAATAATATGAGCATCTATCTTATGCGATTTAACCCATTTTACGAGTTCGGACCCCATCATTCCACCTGCAAATTCTCCTAAAATAAATATTTAGGCTGTAGATTTGTTACACTCCGCTATAGCTTTCTTCAGATCTTTATAGCCCCAACAACCTCATATAAATCAGGATAATGTCCGAGAAATCCAATTATCCCATCAATCATAAACGGCTGCTGATCTGAAACATTTCATTGGTAATAGATCTAAGCACCGGATTGTTAATAGGTGTATTATTCAAGCTTACTCGTTGAGGATGAATATAACTAATTGGATCATATATAATCTTTCTTAGGGCAAGATTCATAACGCTCTCATATGTCTACTTAATTTTCAACCTGACTAAATTAGTTAGAATGGCCCTATACTTCCATAACAGCCAGCAAGTCGCTACGGATATTAATGCAAGTAAGATAGAAACCGGCATAGCCTTATCATAAGCAAAAACAGGTTCGCTAATTTCATATGTTGGTGCTTGCTCAATAATGTCTCTTCGTTTTGACAATACAACAGAAATATTTTCATATTGTACGCTTGCAAAACTATTAACAATAAATCTCTTGATGTCATTTATTTTTATTTCTGGGTTGATATCTTTTTCATATACTGCAAGTACAGAAATATGAATTGGTAAAGCAGTTTTACCACTATCGCCATTATCAACATCGTAACTAACATGTACTCTCGAAGAAATAATGCCATCCATAATTTTGAGAGATTGCTCTAACCACTGCTCAATAGCAGAATATAGCCTTGCTTTTTCCGCTCGTGGAGATGAAACGAGTGCATCTGCAGGGAACATCTGCGATATTTGAATATCAGGCTTACCCGGGAGATTGTAGATTTTTAGCCAATCCACCGCAGAAGCAAAATCCGTTGGTTCAACATAGATTGAGAATCCAGTTTTGCCTTGATCCTTCTTTTCAGCATTAATATTATGTCTTTGTAAAACAGCAAGGACATCATTAGCTTGCTGTTGATCAAGATGGTTCAATAATTCCTGCTGCTTGCAGCCGCACAACAGCAGGATAAACAATAATAATGATATATATTTCATGAGCGGGTCAACGTCTCAACTGCAGCGACAATCTTTCTTGCTAATGTTCCACCAATGAAACCTCGACATTATAATTAAGCACATGATCCTGCAAGACTAATAATTTTTCAGGAGTTAACCCCTCTTTATCAGACCTTAATGCTTGTAACGCATTTTGCTGCCAATTTTCAGTTTGTACAGCATAGTTGGCAAAAGCGGAGATCATTTTATCATCCGGGTTGTCAAGATTGAGAACCCGGTCATTTAAATCAATCACTTTCGCTTGCTGTATTTCATGAGCAGTTGATTACTCAGCTCTATCAATAGGTGGCATATTGCTTACTGACATAATAAAATCCTTATCCAGTTTAGCGGAAGTTTTGTATGATTGCTGAATCAAGATCTTTATACGCTTTTACAACGTTAGATTGCGCATTTCGATATAATGTATACTCAGCTAATGCACTTTGATATTCGGCAAGAAATTTCGTGTCGGAGGGATTGGTTGGCTAAATCCTCCAACGCTTTTTCAACTTGCTGGTTCAGATCATCAACGCCCTGATCAAATTGATTGCTGATATCCATAATATAACCATTCCAATCTGCCATAAGTCCTCCTCAATTATTCCTGAAATGTCCAGTTGCTACCTTGAGACTTCTCGAATCGGTTATCTCCGTAGCTAAATGAACTATTATTTGTGTCCTGATTTTTCAAATTCACATTAAATCTTACATATTGTTTACCCCATTGTTTATAATATTCGTCAACATAGTTATTAATTTTATTTAATTCACTGTCACTTAACGTACCAATGATATTGAAATACACATTGTTAGCTGTTTTATATTTTTCATAAGAAAGACCTATCGCTGACAACGTTTCAATAGCCTGACTTTCCAATACATTATCATCTAATACCGCAATACTTATATTGCTGGCATATGGCATAGTTTGCAGTAATCCTTTAATAAGATTATCGATTAGTTGCTGTGTGATAGCGTTCCGTTGCTTACTCACTGTCAATCTTAGATTACTGGCATCTAATAGTTGAAGTTTAAAATATTGTAAATCAGGGAAATTATCAGCAAGCCATGAAAAAATTCGTATCGATTCATCATCAGGATTTATCACCCGTACTGGCTTTCCTGGTTGATTTTTTTCCAGTGCTTGTTTGACCCAGACTGCTTCATCCAAAATATTGGTATTAATATAGATAACATGATCTCTACCATATAAAATTTCATAATTCCTGTTTTTGTTTACAAGAATTTTATCGATATGTCTCAGCTGCGGATCATTACTGGCATTAACAATATAAAAAGCAATGAAAATGATAGCAAAAAGAAAAAAAAGCATTACATACTTAAACAGCTTACTGCTAAAGAAATGTTGTTTTGTAGAAATAATGTTATTTTCAATAATGCCTGGCAATGAATACTGCCAAACTTCATTTTTTTCTTTTACAGCAAATTTGAGACCTAAAACTTCTATTTGCTGATTCAATGTTAACGTTCTATCTTCAGGTTCTTGTGCTGTTAATTCTCTGAATGTTACTACCAGATCAGGGTCGGTAGTAATTATTATCTCAAAACTACCTGTAAGCTCGCCATAAGGAACGACTATTGTGTTTTCTGGTAACTCAGAAAAAGCATCACTTCTTCCTAACGAAACATCATTACCAATGATAACAAGTAGACGCCCATTAAGTATTTCATACTCGCATCCATTCAATGGTCCGCTCAACAAACGAATGGCATAAGATTCCAATAATTCTTGTGATAAGAATTTATCATTATTTTCCATGAATACCACCCGCTAATTCCATAAGCTCTAGTTTAGAGTAGTGTAACAAGACGGAAATATCATGACCAAATTATGATGACACAGAATAAAAAAATTATAATTTCGAGAACTATTTTAAATGCCTCTATGCATAACTTTATTTACAATTTAAGGTATAAACCCTATTCCCTCAATGTTAAGCAAATATAACAATTACTTTTATTTTAACTTTTACACGTAATATTTACCCTAAATGATTTTAGAGTACAGGTTGGCATATGCAAGTCTTTTCCAGTGATGTCTACTTCACTGTAGGCACTAATGCATTATTAGCATCCCAAAAAGAATATTACAGCGATTTAGTTGCGTTGGTTGATCTTGGGCATTCGTTCGTTGTTATTGATGAGCATCAACATCGAAATCTCAATCCAAATACAGAACCTGTAAACATCCTTTTAAGCAACAATTTCATCAGGATCAATAAGAATATTACATTATCTGATTTAACGCATTTCCTGATTTCGAATATGCATACACAAAATGTGTATTCCACACAAGAACCACTTACCCATGATGAGATAGATATCCTGCGGTTATGTGTTTCTTACTCGTTAAAACAAATAGCCATTATTAAAGGAATTGATTATAAAACAATATCATATCACAAAATAAGAGCCCTAAATAAACTTAACATAAAAGGTACTGTTGAGTTGTTTATAGCACTCTGTGAATGGGATAAACATTATTTTAAACTCCAATCTTGCGTAAGAGAAAGTTGATATGTCATTAGTAGGATATAATAGTAACATCATAATAACCATCGCGCTGATATCGTTGCTCTCTGCATGCACCAGAGAAAATTCATTAAAGGAGAATCAAAATAAAAGAAGTGGCGAATCCCAAGCGATAGTAGATGCAAGACAGTTCTTTAGCGAACACCCGGAATATATATCTTCAGCAGAACTGGAGCAAAAGCTATATCGCGAATTTGCACAGGTTACTACAGTTCCAGCTTATAAAGAGATGAGTATGTATCAATTGCTTGTCATTTCACAAGATCGTTTAACTCATTAAATAATGAATCTACACGGTTTTTGCGTGTAGATTCTTATAAATTTCTGACTACGACAGATGTTTAATTTTTTAAATTATCGTCTTTATTCTCGATTTCTTTCTCTTCACCTTCAATGAATTTATCTTCTGAAGAGAGCTGTTCATCTGGAACAGGTTGTCCAGCATTCTCCACATCTTCAAGCCACAGCAGAAGACGTAATATTTCATCTATATTTTCGAAGCTAACATAATCGTAGCGACGATGGGTAGCATAAATTTTTCGTGCTAATTTTTTATCTGTGATAATTGGTATTCCGATTTCCTTTGCATATTTCCTTACGGCTAAGGCTACCTCATTAGTTTCTCTTACAGAAATCAATGGAATAGGTGAAAGATGTGGCTTAAAGTATATTCCTATTGCAATGTGAGTAGGGTTGGCAATCATCAAACGACTATTACTGACATCAGACTTCAATTGCTCAGAAAGAATTTCCTGATGCGCTCTCTGCGTTTAGACTTAATTTCTGGATTTCCTTCTTGCTTCTTGTATTCTCTTTTAACTTCTTGTTTATCCATTTTCATATCTTTCATAAATAAAAAATATTCAGCGATAAAATCAAAAATTAAGACAATTATCATACTGCCGAGACAATACAGTATGAGAAGGAATAGCATCTCTCCCCAATCTGATAATAAAGATATGATATCTCCATCAAGAGTTTTAAAAAGCTGTGATTTATGATTACTCCAAAATACTTTGATCGCCAATGCAAAAAAAAAATAATATAAAGAATTGCTTTAACAAATTCTTTTACGGTTTTTAAGCCAAATATACGCTTTAAGCCATTTACTGGATTCAATGAATCAAACTTAAATTTAACAGCTTCAGTTGCTAATTGCATTTTACTTTGAAACCAGGAGACAAGTATTGTTGTGAACATGCAAACCAGCAAAAAAGGAATGATCGTTTTCAACCAACCAACCCCCATAGCTTTAAAATAGTCCCAAATATCTGGTTTAGCGTTATGATCAAGGATGTATTCAAGAATCGACATAATGTGATGCACATCAAAAACATATCCGAGATATAAAGTACCCACAAGCATTATTACAGAGATGGTTAAGTCTCTACTTTTTAGAATTTGCCCTTTTTTAGAAGCATCCTGGAGTTTCTTTTGTGTTGGCTTTTCAGTTTTATTGGCCATGAAACACTCTATTTCTCAATGTATAGTTGCAATTGTTCTGGGAAAAAGGATAACGGCATTACTCGTTCAGCCAGTATTGGGCCAAAATAAATAATTAATATTAAAAATGCCAGCGCACTTTTGACAGTCAGTGAAATGGCAAAAGCATTTAGTTGTGAAGCATAACGTGCCAGCAATCCCAGGACAGCCTCACCGCCCAGCATAACGGCAATCACGGGGCTTGCGTAAACGATAGTATGAGTCATTATGTTATTAATATATGAGAATAAAGGCTCTAATTTAGGAAAATTAAAATTGCCTGAAGGCCATAAATTATAACTTTGCCAAAGAGTTTCCAGAATAAAGTTCAATCCACCGTTAGTAAGATAAACCGCTGCAGAGAATAGGTTAAATAATCTTGCTAATTCCGAAGTATCGACACCAGTAGCAGGATCCAAAGTACTACTTAACGTTGCACCACGTTGGTTATCGATAAAACTACCTATAGCAAGGAAAATCCAAAACGGGGATGATAATAAGCAAGCAATGAACAGCCCTATGATAATTTCTCTGGCAGCAAACAAAGCGATATCGATTTCATTTAAGGTCGATAATTCATAGTGGTAATGCTGAAATAATGCACATGATACCACTATTATTATTGGATGACGGACTACTGTTGGTATATTCCCACTGGCGAAAAATGGTAACAAATAGAAAGTTGGTGCCAATCGGCAAAAACCGAGCGCTGTAGCAGCCAGCAGACTATGCAACTGATAGAGTATCGCCTCCCCCATCCTATCCTCTCGCGAATGCTAAATTCAGCATTTCGATACCAAACGAATATAATTTTTCACCATACCATCCGCTCATTAAAAAAAAAGCAAATACTTACGCATAATAATTTGACGCCAAATGGCAACGTCTGTTCTTGTAACTGTGTTACCGTTTGAAAAAGCCCTACCAATAAACCAACAAATGTCGCAACTGCAATAGGTCCTGCAGACATAACTAAAATCATATACAGTGCCCTATTCCCCGCAAAAACAATATCGTCCATATTTTTTTCTCAGGGATTAATGGATAGGTCAAAATATTGTAAAATGAGTCCTTTTGATAACATTGTCCAACCGTCCATCGCGACAAATAGAATTAATTTTATCGGTGTAGATATGGTTACCGGACTCATCATCATCATACCTAACGTTAACAGAACGCTGGATATAACCAGATCCACTACAACAAAGGGTAAATAGATATAAAAACCTATAATAAATGCACTTTTTATCTCACTCAACGCATATGCCGGGAGTAACGAGAAAATTGAAATATTATCATCATCGAATATCTCTTCATTGTCTTCAGAGCTATTCACCTTCTGAATCTTTTCAAAAAAGTTAACCAACTCCGGTTCGGAATATTTTATCAAATATGATTTATAACCACTCATGCCTGTCTCAACAAAATTAACAACCGACGCTACATTATTGAATGAAAGATTCTCATTCTGACTGTTATAATATATTTCCTTCCCAACCGGCATCATTACAAACATTGACAATAGCAAAGCAACCCCATTAAGTGTCATATTTGATGGCACTTGCTGAAGCCCCAGCGCGTTTCGGACAATAACAAAAACAATCGAGAATTTAATAAAATATGTCCCGGATGCTATTATAAACGGCAATAGTGTAAATAATGATAGTATAGCTATCAGCGAAATGCTATTTGACATTATTATGCCCTGATAACCAAGAATGAATCTCTACGCCCAATTTATCATCCACTTCAACAAGTTCTCCATAGCCAGTTAGCGCGCCATTTACACGTATTTCTATATTTTTCTCAGATTCAGAAAGCAGAGATATTATTCTTTTTGCACAGAGTTCGTCTATTTCATATAGATTCATTATTTTCTTACCAAGAACAAACTCAATTTTTACAGGCAAGTCTTCAAAACTATTATTCATCTGATCGTCATTTTCATCATAAATCTCACTCTCGTTTTTTTTGATATCAAAATCATCTGTTTCAAAATCTTCCTCGTACTCAAAATGATCAGCCATTTTTAACTCCTCTGGATAAATTAAATCAAAAATTTTTGTATTATAAATAACCGCATAAGCCAAATTATTTGAGATTAATAAAACATCACCAACTTCAATATCAACAAGACTTCTGTAACATGTTTTACTAAATCCAATTACAAAATGAATGGAGCAATATAACGATTTTTTGTCTAACGCTGGAGCGTTTCCGTATTGGCAGACTGTGACTTTATCTAACCAAAGATTCAATTCCCCTGTCCATATTCTTATTAGTGGTTGAGCAGGGCTCAATACTCCATCAAATACTTTACCTACGCGCAAACGATTATATTTTAGTTCAGGATGCTTTAGATTTAACGGGGAACTGGATAAACTGAGCCATTCCCCTATTAACCTTTCCGTTTCTGGCATTAAAGCCATCCCAGCGAGCTCAGATGAAATTAAGGGAAATATTTCTCCAAGCAATACCCATCCAGACCAGCTGCCACTCTCTTCTGCTATCGGTAGCCATTTAGCACTAAATTCGGGCATTAATAATGCAACATCTTCGCCATTTTCTTTCCAATTTTGAAAAGTGGTTTCAAACGTATGAGTGTTTCGATTTACTTTCCTCAGACCGAACATTAACTTTCATCCTTCTGATCGTTTTCGAATTTGCTTTCATTTTCTTGCTCCTCATAAGGCTGATGTCGTTGTCCTTGTCGTTCATCTTGCTCAGTCAATACCCAACGTTGTGCTGTAACTCATTATGAAAACTATTTAATTCCCTCATCATTGATAAGGTTGGACATCTCTTTCAACATGAGAGTCATTGAAGCTTTCGACCAATTTAGCGGAATGATAGGGCTTGGCGCTTCATGCAAAGTTCCCGACTTGTGGATATAGTTATAGCTTTCGGGAAGTGCCATTTCTGGTACGCTCCTGCCATTTGCACCAATCATATTCTCGCCTGTTATTTGGGCCAATGATCTATCCATAAATTGTACTGAGTCATTCAAATACTCTTCTTTTCTTGATTCTTTATAAACAATTGCTGCTGATTTTGCATACCATGAGTCAAAAAACCATTCTGCTTCTGTTGATGGAATGAAGCTCTTTTCTCTTTTTGCATGCGAATTTTGATCGGTATCGGTTTTAATATCATTGAACCAAAAATTTGCCGACTGATAATTATCCTTCTCGTATCTTTTTATACCATACGGACCTGCTAGTTTTTTAACTATTTTTAGAACTTGCTCTTTTCTTCTGGTGTTTATCTTTGAAAGATTTGTAGGATAAATAACATTAAGTAAAGCCGCATCGGCTTCTCTGTAATGTTTATCTTTTTCCAGATAACCTGGGGATTCTCCCCCTAAATCAAGCTGTAACGTTATTCTTTCATAACCTTTATCTATGATGTGGTTCAACCTCGTTGTTGAAAGAGTTTCATCCAGTTCATTGACTTTAGCTTCGCGTAGTAAATCAGAGACAAAAACAGAGTCCTTCTTCGAGAGTAGGTTTGACAAACGTTCCAGTCCAGAGGTCACCAGTGCAACGGAAGATGTGTTTAATCGGGCATCTTCTTCCCATGCTCCGGAATCTTCCATAACATAGAAATTGGCTTTATCCAGATAAGCAATCAGCAGCGCAACCGACTTTAATCGGTCACCTTTTTGCCAATCTTCAGCGTTAATAGTACCAGTGTTGATTGCTTGTATAAGGAGATCAAGGTAAAGACCTAAAGCATCATTTTGTTTATGGTTCCACAGCTGCGGCTTGCCTTCTTCCTGCACATCTGCCATCACGGGGGAGTTGCTGTCAAATCGGATATGCACAGCATTCATTTGCACGGGAACTCCATCCAGTCGTTTTGGGTTGCTAATGACGTCCTGCATCCGCTTAATCTGGTCGGGCGTAGACATATAATCCCACAGGGTGAGCAGAACCTTTTTTGCGGCTACACTATTTCCCTGATCTGATACTAATGCCATATAGCCCCATAAACTATCCCTCAACCAGACAGCATCATAGTGGGTTTGTGCCGCTGTTTTGTCATCTTCGAAAGTAGAAGCAAGAATAAACGTTCCCCAGGGTTTCTCCGTCAACGTTAACTTTCGTGTGTTTTCTGTTAATGTTAG
>OGYA01002368.1_pt1 | contig 10765 bp, 7 predicted proteins | sample 1576401 | NCBI WGS metagenome assembly OGYA01 (sample SAMEA3541485, study PRJEB24748) | human gut metagenome | biome: human gut; feature: human-associated habitat; material: faeces | place: China | collected 2012 | reverse complement strand
ACTGGCGCGTAAGCGAGTAGCTGCCGTACTGCATGTTCACGAAATAGGTGTTGAGGATATGCGTGGCATTGAGCGAAGCGTCATAGGCACGCGCCCAGATCACCTCCTGCGTAGCCACGTCCTCGCTGGTAAAGAGCCCGCGGTACTGCGTAGCGACGTTCGCCGGGTCGGAAACCAGGGAGTACTTCCCCTCGCCCATCAGCGTTTCGCACGCTTCGACGCAGGCACGCAGGTATTTTTCGGCTTCGTCCGAAGTCCAGGGCTCCCCTGTCGAGGGGTCGGTCGCGTGGTATTTGCGGAAAGTGCCTTCGTAGAGGCAGCAACGCGCCTTGAAAGCCAGCGCCACATTGCGGGTGATACGCACCGAGTTGACTTCCAGTTTGGCATTGGTAATACAGTTCCGGCAGGCGAAATCGAGGTCTTTGAGCACTTTGGACATCACGTATTCACGCGAATCACGGGGCTTATAAAGCGCCGCATGGTCGCCCGAATCGATCTCCTTGTCGTACCAGGGCACGGCGCCGAAGGTCTTGACTTTGTTCATGTAAAAATAGGCCCTCCAGAAGCGTGCGACGCCCTCGTAATGGTTCAGGATCGCCTCGCTGGCCGAAGCCCGGCGGAAATTGCCGAGGAAATAGTTGATATTACGCAGGTCTTCCCAGTTGCCCGTCGACCAACCGGTCTGGTCGTCGGCGTCGAAATTGTCGGTCAGGTACTGCCACTCGCCGCGCCAAGCCATGTAATCGGCATGGGCGTCGCCCGTGGCGACCGAAATGGCGGTCGGGATCATGGTTTGCAGGAACCCGTTGGCGTAGGCCTCCAGGTCGCTCTCGTTACGGAAATAGGTCGGGGCATCGATCTTATTGGGATCCCCGTTGGTCAGGAATCTCTCGCAGGAGCAGAGCCCCGCGGCGGCCAGCAGGATCAGGAGTATATTTTTCATCGTTTGCATGGTTTGAGGGTTAGAACGTAAGGTTGACGCCCAGTGTCACGGTGCGCAGCATCGGGTAGCTGTAACCGTCGCCCTCGGCCGTACGGAAATCGGAATCGCCCGCATTGATGACCTCGGGGTCGTAGTTGTCGCAGTACTTGAACATCGGTGACGAAGTCCAGAGGTTCTCGCCCGAGACGTAAACCTTCAGCCCCTTGATGCGCATCTTGCGGCAGATGTGGGCGGGGAAGGTGTAATCGACGGTGAGGTTCTTCAGGCGGATGTAGGAAACATCCTGCATGTAACGGTCATTGGGCGTGGTAAGGACGCGGTTGACCGATGACTCGTTGGTCTGGTAGGCCGAATAGCGCGGCCAGTAGGCCGTATCCCAGTTGTCGAGTTCCTCACGGTATACGTTGCTTCCCGTATGTGCCTTGAGCATATAACCGAACGGACGGTTATACTGTCCCCAGAAATAGCCAGAGTCGTAGCGCGGATACCAGTTTTTCTTGGCGACGCCTTGCCAGAAGGTAGAAACGCCGATCCCGTTCCAGTTGAAACTGACGTTGACGCCGTAATGGTAGCGGGACGAGGTGTTGCCGATGACCGTCAGGTCGCCGTGGTCGGAAAGGGTCTTGGCACCCTGGTCGATCCTGCCGTCTTCGTTCAGGTCGGCGAACTTGACCTGTCCCGGGCGCGTCACCTTGTCGGAGGATTGCAGGAACGACTGCGTGGCGTGCGAGTCGATGTCGTCCTGGTCGCGGAAAAGCCCTTCGACCCGGTAGCCCCAGATTTCGCCCAACTCCATGCCTTCGTAATAATCGTCGAGGTTACCCGTGGGATTGATATACTTGGTCACCCACGTACGCGAGTCCCATACCATGGCCTTGACGCTGTAACGGAACTCCTTGCCGGCGAGTTTGAAGCTGTCGCGCCACCCCACCGAGAGTTCCCAGCCGTTGGTCTTCAGCGAGGCGTTGTTCCCCTTGGGGGCCGCCGTTCCATACACCGCAGGGAGGCTCACGCCGACGGTATACATGTCGGTCGTATTGCGGCGGTACCAGTCGAACCCCATCGTCAGGCGGTTCTTGAGGAAATCGAGGTCGGCACCGACATCGTAGGTCGTCGAGGTCTCCCACGTCAGCGAAAGGGGGATGGCGCCCGGGGCGACGGTATAAGTACCCAGCGTATTGCCGATGACCACCGTCGACGACTTGAGCGTCATGTAGTCGATGTATTTGTAGGGATCGATATTCCCGTTGCCCATGGAACCGGCGGAAAGACGGATCTTGAAGTTGTCCAGCCAGCGGTCAGACCAGGCCATGAACTTTTCCTCCGAGAGGCGCCAGCCCACCGAGGCCGAGGGGAAGAAACCCCACTTCGAATTCTCGGGGAACTTCGACGACCCGTCGTAACGGCAGCTGAACTCGGCAAGGTACCGGCCCTTGTAGCCATAGTTCGCGCGGAAGAAAGCACCGACATAGCTCCAGTCGTAACCCCCGACCGCAGGGTCGCTCGTCACGCCGTCCATCAGGCCGAAACTCGGTTTCGAAGGCACGGTAAGCCCTTCGCGCCTGATGGTCAGCGTACGGTACTTTTTCTTCTCGAGGTTCCAGCCTCCCAGCAACTTGAGCGAATGGTCGTCGCCAAGCTTGGGGGTATATTCGGCGTAGATGTTGCTCGAAATGTAGTTCATGTCGTAACGGACGTTTTCGAGCGTGCTGCCCTGGCTTTCGTTGACCGTGATGGTGGACTCGGGGCCGGTATAGCCCGTATACATGTTGGTCACCCGCTCGCGCGTGTTGCGTGAATAGAGGTACGAGAGGTCTCCGGAGACCTTGAGCACGTCCTTGACGAGGTCGATCTCTACACCCAGCTTGTCCTTGAGCGTGAATTTGTCCTCCTGCTGGTAACTCGTCCCCTCGGCGAAACCGGCATAGCCGTTCAGCACGGCGGCATAAGTCCATGTTCCGTCGGGGTTGGTTATCAGGCTGACAGGCTGGCCGGAGTGCTCGATCATACGCGGGACAAGCTGGTTGCTGTAATAGAGCATCGGCTGATGGTAATCCACCACCGCGAAGTCCATGTTGTTGTTCAGGCGCAGCCACGGGCGGATGCGCACGTTGCCCTTGGCCCGCACGTTATACTGCTTGTAACGCTCGTCGCCCACGCGGTAAATGCCGTCCTGGTCGTAGAAGCGCCCCGAGACATAGTAGTCGGCATTCTTGCCGCCGCCCGATATGCTGAGGTTGTGTTCGTGGGAATAATTGACATCCTTATAAAAGGCCTTCGTCCAGTCGGTATTGCCGAAATACTCGTATTTGCCGGCGTCGTTGATGCGTACGCGTTCGAGCGACGGATCCTGGCTGCGGCGTGCAAGTTCCCGGTACCACGAGTCGGAATAAGGAACAATGTTGTTGATCGTGGAATTGAGCTCCTTCGAGCCGTTGTAATAACCGTTCCAGGCATTGATATAGCCCGTCGTCCACTCGTAGCCGTCGGTCACGAGGTTGGGCTTCACGGTACGCGAATGGATCGAGAAACTACCGTTATAGGTGACGTTCACCTCGCCCTCGGAAGCCGATTTGGTCGTCACGAGGATCACGCCGAACGCACCGCGGGCACCGTAGATGGCGGCCGACGAGGCGTCCTTGAGCACCGACACGCTGGCGATGTCCTGCGGGTTGACCGTCTCGAGGTCACCCTCAACGCCGTCGATCAGCACCAGCGCACCGCCGCCCGAGCCGATCGACCCCGTACCGCGGATGTCGATCGTCGCGGCACGCGAAGGCTTGCCGTCGCGCATCGAAATGTTGAGGTTGGGAATGGCACCCTGCAACGAACGCGAAACGCTCGGGTTGGAGCGTTCGGCGAACTGCCTGCTGTCCACCTGGTCGACGGCGCCGATCAGGTCGCGGCGCTTGACGGAGCCGTAACCCACGACGACGACCTCTTCGAGGATTTGCTTGTTTTCACGCAGGGTCACATCGAGTGTGCTCCGGGCACCGACCGGCTCTTCGGCGGTCTGGAAGCCCAGGTACATGAAGACGAGCGCCGCATCGTCCCCGGTAAACGTGAGCGAATACCGGCCGTCGGCATCGGTCGACGTACCCACGACGGTGTTCTTCACCAGTACACTCACGCCGGCCAGCGGCTCGCCGGCCTCATCGGTGACACGGCCCACGACGGTATGTTTCCGCTGCAACGTGGGTTTGGCAGCAGGTGCCGGGGAGGCCGCGGCGGATGCCGACAGGGCGACCACCTTATCCTTGATTTTATAAGAGATGCCCGAGCCTGCGAAGACAGAGGCAAGCATTTCGTCGAGCGTCGAGCCGTTCAATGCGACATCCACATCGGTCATCGTACGCTCCCCGAGCGACGTTTCATAGGAAAAGACCACGCCCGTCTGCCGGGTAAAAGCCGTGACGACCTCGCGCAGAGGGGCACTGCGGAACGACAGCTTCAGGTCGTGGCGCTGTGCGGCGAAAGCGGCACCGGCATCCGCCGCAGCGAACGACGGAAGCGCGAGGCAGGAGCATAGCACGCCCGCACACCACCCCCTGAGGAGTGAAGTAATTGATTTTTTCATTATGGTTCAGATTAGGGTAAAGAAAGAAATTTGTTTTAAGGCCATCGGCACTTTCCGGTGTCGATTACAGGGTGGCAAAAGACTCTTTTTCCATAGGCCGGATCAAATTTTGGGTTGGATTACGGTTGATTATCGATTCAGCTGAATAATTTTAAAACGGCATCCCGACACGAACTGCAACAGGTCTACGACATCTTCGACGGAAGCGTCCTTCTGGAAATTGAAGTTATAATGGTCGTCAGGCATTTGCTGCCCCTCGGGACGCAACTCTACGCCATAGGCCTGTTCGATGCGCCCGATGATCTCGGGCAGGGTCGCATTGTCGAGGGTAATGACCCCGTAACGGATCAGCAACAGGTCGCCCACGGGCACCTCGTTGACCTCGAGCTGCTCGGCATCGGCGTCATAGACCGCCTGCTGTCCGGGATGCAGGCAGATCAGGTTGCGGCCGCCGGGATGCTGCAACGCAACGGAACCTTCGGCCAGCGTGGCCTCGGCGACCGACTCGCCGCTGAAGGAGCGGACATTGAAGACCGTCCCGAGCACGCGAACCCGGAATGCGGACGTGGTGACAATGAAGGGGTGTTGGGCATCATGCGTGACGTCGAAATAGGCTTCGCCGTCGAGCTCGACATTACGGCCGTCGACACGGAACGTATCGTCGTAGGAGAGCGACGTCCCGGGCCCCAGCCAAACGTCGGTGCCATCGGGCATGGCCACGTGCATGGCCACGGTATCGGCATTGTGGAAACTATGGACGAATGGTGCGGTCACGATCCGGTAGGTCATGAAAGACGCGACGAGGATCGCCGCAACAGCTGCCGCAGCGGCAAAACGCCGTAGGGGGATCAGACGCCCCTTGCGCACCGGAGCGGCATCGAGGGCATCGATCCGGCGGTTGAGGCCGTTGAGCGACCGCACGAAACGTGCCGGCAGTTGCGTATCGGGACGCTGCATGCGGCCCCGCTGCCAGACGGCACGCAACTCGGCGAAAACGCGGCGGTTTTCATCGCTCGCGCAGATCCATTCCCACAGCATCCGCTCCTCATCAGGGGTGACGGCGCCGGCGAAATAGGCCGTAAGTAACTTCTCGTCGAAACGGACGGTCGTGTCGTTCTGTTTCACAGTTCGGAATATTGGGTTTCTACCCTAAATACACCTCGCCGGAGCAAAACACCTACATGAAAATGAATTTTTATTTGCCAAGGATATACATTGTCAAGAAAATCAGCATCTTATAGTGGCTTAATTTTTGCCGGAGCTGTTTCAGGGCATTATAGATATGGTTCTCGACCGTCGAAAGCGTGATGCCCAGCTGTTCGCTGATTTCACGGTTCGAGAGTCCTTCGATATGGCTCATGCGGAATACTTCGCGGCATTTGGGCGAAAGCGATTCGATCGCCGCATCGATCTCGCCGGCGACCTCCTGCGAGTAGAGTTTACGGATGATTTCGCTGTTGTCGGGATCGTAATGGGCATAACAACTCTGCTCGATCTGCTGCGCCACCCACGAACGGTAGGCCGTGGCATTGGCACCTTTCTTCAGGGCATTGAGCGATGCGTGGTAGACCGAGCGGAGCAGGTAGCCCTGGAGCGAACCGTCGTCGCGCAGATTGTCGCGGTGGAGCCAGATACGGACGAAAACGTCCTGCACTACGTCCTCCGCACCGTCGTCCCCGACAAACAGCCCCGCATAATTGACGAGCGACGCCCAATAGAGGCCGTAGAGTTCGTTGAAAGCGTTGCGGTCGCCGGCTTTCACCCTTGCTATCAATGTCGAATCTTCCACTTCGGTTCCGGTTAGACGTTTACAAAGATACGTCTTTTTATCGTTTGTCCAAAAACGCCGTCCCGCATCCGCCTGACACCCTGCAACGGGCGAAAAGTCCGGAAAAATGCGGAATATGCGGGATTTCAGGCGGCCAAGTATACTTTTTGTGCATATATGCGGACTGTTTTCCGGATAAGATGGCTTAATTTTGTACGGATTTGAAATACAATTTTAACCTAATAATAACCCGAAGTATGAAGAAAAACATTCTCCTGACCGCTGCCGCCTTGGTGACGACCCTTGCCGGCGTAGCGCAATGGCAACCCGCGGGCGACCGTATCCGCACCCAGTGGGGCGAAAAGCTCGATCCGCAGAACGTATTGCCCGAATACCCGCGTCCTCAGATGGTACGCGGCGACTGGCAAAACCTCAACGGCCTGTGGGACTATGCGATCCTGCCGCTGGGACAGACCCCCGACAAATTTCAGGGACAGATCCTCGTGCCGTTCGCTGTGGAGTCGAGCCTCTCGGGCGTAGGGAAAAGCCTGGGTAAGGATAACGAACTCTGGTACAACCACAGCTTCACGGTACCCGCGAAATGGAACGGCAAGCGCGTGTTGCTGCACTTCGGCGCCGTAGACTGGAAAGCCGACGTCTGGGTGAACGGTGTCAGCGTAGGCAGCCACACGGGCGGCTATACACCGTTCGAGTTCGACATCACGTCGGCCCTGAAAAAGGGTGCCAACGATATCCGGGTTCGCGTATGGGATCCGACCGACGACGGCTACCAGCCGCGCGGCAAGCAGGTGAACCGCCCCGAGGGCATCTGGTACACTCCCGTGAGCGGCATCTGGCAGACGGTATGGCTCGAAGCAGTGCCCCAGCAATATATCAAGGAAGTGAAGACCACGCCCGACCTCGACCGCAAGTCGTTCCGCGTCGAAGCCCCGGTTTGCGGCGCACAGCCTGAAGACCGCATCGAAGTGGCGCTTTTCGACGGCGACACGCAGGTAGCCAAGGGCAGCTCGCTCAACGGCGCCGCAGTGGAGCTGGCCGTTGCCGAGCCCAAACTCTGGAGCCCCGCATCGCCGTTCCTCTACGACATGAAGGTAAGCCTGGTACGCAACGGCAAGAAAATAGACGAAGTGGAGAGCTACACGGCCATGCGTAAATTCTCGATCGGCCGCGATGCCGACGACATCGTCCGCCTGGAGCTGAACAACGAGCCGGTATTCCAGTTCGGCCCGCTGGATCAGGGCTGGTGGCCCGACGGCCTCTATACAGCCCCCTCGGACGAGGCGCTGGCATTCGACGTCATCAAGACCAAGGACTTGGGTTACAACATGATACGCAAACACGTGAAGGTCGAGCCCGCACGCTGGTACTACCACTGCGACAAACTCGGCATGATCGTATGGCAGGACATGCCCAGCGGCGACCGCGGCCCGCAGTGGCAGATGCACAACTATTTCACGGGCGAGGAGAAGCACCGGTCGGCAGAATCGGAGGCCAACTTCCGTAAAGAGTGGAAAGAGATTATCGACTACCTCTATTCGTTCCCCTCGATCGGCGTATGGGTTCCCTTCAACGAGTGCTGGGGACAATTCAAGACCCAGGAGATCGTGGAGTGGACGAAGGCCTATGATCCTTCGCGTCTGGTCAACCCCGCCAGCGGCGGCAACCACTACCTCACGGGCGACATCCTCGACACGCACCACTACCCCAACCCGCGCCTGACGCTGCTCGATACCAACCGTGCAACGGTGCTGGGTGAGTATGGCGGCATCGGCTTCGTGATGAAGGGGCACCTCTGGGAGCCCGACCGCAACTGGGGCTATATCCGCCTCAACTCCCCCAAGGAGGTGACGGACGAATACGAGAAGTATGCAGAAATGCTCTACAAACTGATCGGCCGCGGATTCTCGGCGGGTGTATATACGCAGACCACCGACGTCGAAATGGAGGTCAACGGACTGATGACCTACGACCGCAAGGAGATGAAGGTCGAGCCGGAACGTATCCGCAAGATCAACCAGAAACTCTGCAACGCGCTGAGCAAATAGGCGCCCGGCATCGAAATACGAGGGACTTCCCGACGGATTTTCCTTTGAATAATTATAACAGCCTAATTTCTTAGGCTGTTATTTTTTTATCATCGGGCACCCCGGCAGCCTCCGCCTTGCCTATTCCGGGAAAAAGCGTTGTCCCGGCTGTCATGCCGACAGTCTTTATAAATTTTCTTCTGTCCATTTCGCGGGTCTTTCAATCCAAATTCTTTTCGTACAGCCATTTTGAAAGATGGTCGGCTACCTCCACGTTGTTCAGGTCGGAGAACGGGAAATGCGTGTTGCCGTGCAATCCGATTTCCGGCAGGTGTATCACGGTTGCATCTCCGCCATATTCATTGAGCAAAGCCGCCCACTTGCGCATCAGATGCAGGCGGCGCGTCCACTCGTACAGTTCCGGTCGTTCGTCCGTCTCCGGCAGGTTGTCGCCATAATAGATAAGGATCGGGATTTTGGTATAGCCCATGAATACATCCATCGAGACCTCGATGCCTTCGCTGGTATTGGAACGGGTGACGTATTGCCCCTCTTGCGGCACTTGCCCTTCGGGGAACGGCACCTGCCCGCCCGGCTCGTATGACACGATAGCACGGATGTTCTTCGTCTTGCGCAGCGTGAACCAGCCCACCGGGCCGCCCTGCGAGTGGGTGACGAAGACAGCGGGGCCTACCTTGTCGAACAAGGCCGCGTATCCGTCCGAATATACCTCGAAATCCACCGGCCCGATGTTGGGAGTCATCTGGCGGAAAAACTGGTCGAGAGCCCCGGGATCCCGGCTGAACTGTACGCCCTCGAAATAGTCGGGCCAGATACCTACCCGAAAGCGGTTGAACCATGTTTCCTCGTCGAAGGCAGGAGTAATGGCGGCGGGTTCCGTTCCCCGTCCCGCATTTCCCCGTCGGGGCTGATCGACGAGATAGGTGGAGAATCCCCGGCGCAGAAAAATGTTCTGGAAGCCCTCGCGTCCGTCGGGCGTCGTTTCCCAGGTTTTGGAGAACTGGCCGACGCCGTGGGCGAAGACGAGCGGATATTTCCGGGCAGCGACCGGTTTTTGGAAAAACACATAGGCATGGTCGCCGTGATAGGTATGTCCGAGAGAATCGGTCAGCACCTTGCCGCCTATGGCAAAGCTGCCCTGTTCGGCAATTTTCAGCACCGGGCGTTGAGAACATGCTGTCAGGAACAACGCCGTACTCATACAGATTGCAAGCATCCTTTTCATACCGTGCGCTATCTCTGTATTTTCGATTCCTGCAAAGCGTCGTAACGGCTGCCTGTAACCGGAATGGCGGCAACGGCATCTTCAAGCTCTTTCACCGTCTCGGCTGCAAAACGAATATCGGACGCCCTCAGGTTCTCTTCGAGGTGCGAAAGTTTCGTCGTGCCGGGAATGGGAACGATAAAAGGTTTCTTGTTCAGCAGCCATGCCAGAGCGACCTGCGCCGGGGTGATGCCCCTCGTTCTGCCGAAAGCGTTGAGCACTTCCACGATGCGCATGTTCTGCCGGATGGCTTCGGGCTGAAAACGCGGCAGCGTCTGGCGGTTGTCGTTGGTGGGGTCGAACTGCGTGTACTCGTTGATCATACCGCCGAGGAAACCCCGGTTCAAGGGGCTGTACGGAACGAACCCGATGCCCAGTTCCTCGCAGAGAGCCAGCACACCGTTCTGCTCGACGGTGCGGTGCATGAAATGGTATTCGCTCTGGATTGCCGTTACCGGACAGACGGCATGGGCGCGGCGGATGGTTTCGGCATTGACCTCGCAGAGGCCGAAGTGCAGAACCTTTCCTTCTTTGATCAACTCGCCGACCGTTTCGGCCACGACTTCGATCGGCGTACCGGGGTCGATGCGGTGCTGGTAGAAGATGCCGAGCGTCTCCACGCCGAGGTTGCGCAGCGAGTTCTCGCATACACGGCGGATATTGGCGGGCGTGCTGTCCTCTTCCGTCCTGACCTGAACGCCATTCACAAACTTATGTCCGAACTTGGTCGTGGCGAACACACGGTCGGCATAACCTTTTAAGGCTTTCCCTGTCAGTATTTCATTGGCATGGTAACCGTAACTTTCCGCAGTATCGAAAAGCGTCACCCCTCGTTCGATGGCTTCGTGGACGAGACGAATGCAGGTTTTCTCGTCAGGATGCTGGCTGCGGTGATGGTTCAGCCCCATGCAGCCGAAACCCATAGCCGAAACCCGAAACGCCGCATTGCCGCTGCCTAATGTGCGGAAGCCGTGAAGGGTTGCCATGGCGGCCATGCCTGTGGACGCAGTTGCGGGTCGTCCCATGACCGCCTTTTTTGCGGCGGTTGCTTTCCCGAATGCAGGGGCGACGCAAAATGCTGCGCCTGCCAATGCCGCCCGTTTCAGAAAACCGCGGCGGCAGATGGCTTTCTCTCGGATTTGTCCCT
>OGYA01002367.1_pt1 | contig 10781 bp, 9 predicted proteins | sample 1576401 | NCBI WGS metagenome assembly OGYA01 (sample SAMEA3541485, study PRJEB24748) | human gut metagenome | biome: human gut; feature: human-associated habitat; material: faeces | place: China | collected 2012 | reverse complement strand
CTGGCCGTGCTCAAGGACTACATGCGCCAGCGCAAGGAGGGCAAGAACCCCGAGTCGCCGGTGTGAACGTCGATTACCACGGCGGCTCCGCAGAAGGGGGGATCAGGCTGCTCGGCTTTGAGCTCTGCAATCCGCTTTGCAAGGGCTTCGTTCGCAACTTTTTGGAGGTTTTTATCAATGGTGAGAATGATCGTGTGTCCCTGCTCCGGCTCCTTGACGTATTCTGTTGTGATATTGCCGTCGTCGTCCTTTGTAGTGCGTTTCACGCCGTCTGTGCCGCGCAGGTATTCTTCCATTGCCTTTTCGATGCCGTTTTTGCCGATGGAATCGGTTTGGAGATAGCCTTTCTCTTTATATTTTTCATATTCATTTTCACTGATTGCGCCGACCATGCCGAGGATATGGGGAGCAAGCGCGCCATCCACATATTCGCGGTATGGTACGACCTCAATCTCAACGCCCTGATAAAAATCGCTTTTTTCTTTGATTTCCGCTACCGTTTGGGTGGAAACATCTTCCGCGAAGGTGTATGGCGTGCGCTTACTGAACATCAGGCGGTGCATCTCATAGTATACGGAAGCAATTTTGCGCGCCTGTTCCGGCGTATATTCCTGGAGGCTGTATTTTTCAATGAGCGCATCCAAACAATTCTGCGCGGTTGCATAACTGTTAACATGCAGGATTTCATCTGATTTTAGGTAGGCCACATCACTCTCCCGATTCTCCGGGAAGGCAATTTTGCCGCTTTCATCATAAATCAGCGGAAGGTTGTCAATCCATTTTTCCCCTTTGGATTCCAGCAGCTCAATGAGGCTGTTGACGAGCTGATTACGCTGCGCAATCTCATCTTTATTATCAGCAGGGAATTTTTCTGCTGTGAATGTGATCGAGTTGCCCTGCCGGTTGGTCACAAGCGGATTGCCGTTCCACCCGCGTGCTGGCGGAGCTGATGGACTTACCTTGTTCGGCATATTCGGCGCCGTGGACAAGTTGCAGCTGAACAAGGCGGCCTGCAAATAGAAGCAGGAATACGCCCAGCAGACAGACAGAGATGATAACGCGGGAGGTACGTTTGTCCTGATTCATCGGTTCGGCCCATCCTTTCATGCTCAAAAATGTTTTCGTAAAAAATCGTAAAAGACACAGCGGTTAGAAACTGCTGTGTCAAAAATGCTCTGTTCATGGAAACCGCCGTTTTGGTGGCGATTGAGTCAACCATCTGGTTGGCGCTCATGCAGCGCGTCGGATGGAAATCATGCCATCTAGAGGATTACGGACGGCTCTTCATTTGTAGAAAGCGGGTTTTTCAGCTTCCTGCCGAGCGCACGTAGGGGGAAGAAAAAAAGGGGCAGGAACAGCACCGCATACAGGCTTGCGGGCAGGTAAAAGCGCACAAGGGCGCTCACAGCGCCATCATAACCCGGAATCACCAGAAAAACCAGCCAATAAAGCAGGTTGTGCACCAACGCCGCGCATGTGGACAGGAGCAGTGCCGTGACAAAATTGACCCGCATCAGGTAGTGCAGCAACAACCCGCAGATGCAGCCGATGATGAGCAGAACAACGGCGTGGAATCCATCTCCACGCGTGCCCACGGCATCCCAAAGCATACCGGCAAACATGCCAAAGCATGCGCCTGCCATTTCACGCTCCAACATGGCAATACAAACCACAAGCGGAATTAAAGGCATCGCGCTGACGCTATATATTCTAGGCAACAGACCGCCCGTGTTTTGCAGCAGGGATACGAGCAGGATGATTACAGCGAGAATTCCCCATCGCAGGTAGACCTGCTTTTTTTCCTTTTTCACCATCGAAGGCCCTGCCTTTCTGCAAGGATTCCAGCGCGCGCTCCCGCCATTATGGCGCGCTGCTGCCGGAAGCGTTTTGCGCATCCTCCGCCGTTTTCTGCCCCTCAAAGGCAGTGATGATAAAAACATCGTGCACTGCGCTAATCTCGACGCCCGGCTTGACTACCGCATAAGCGGAAATATCATACGTATTATTTTTTACATCCTCCACTGTGCCAATAAGGATGCCCTGCGGGAAGAATTCGCCTGCGCCGGAGGTCTGCACAATTCCGCCTTTGGAAACAACGGTTGAGCGCTCCAGGCCGGTGAGCTGACATTTGCCCTCCCGGGATAATGCAATATCCGTGCCGAGGACACCCTGCTCATTGGTGTTGGACTCTTCCGCGCTGACGTTAACTGATGGATCAAGGATTGTTTTCACCGTGCACCCGGTGCTCCATACGCGCTCCACGCGGCCAACCAGATACTGGCCGGAAATAACAGGGTCGTTGGGCTCGACCCCATCGGAGGAGCCCTTATTGAGCGTAAAGGAATAAAATAAATCCGCCGAATCGCGCGCAATGATCGAAGCGGGCGCCATCTCCCAATCCTGATGGGCTTCTTTCACGCCCAAAACGGATTCATAGGAAGTGATCTGACGCTTCATTTCGTCATAATCAACCAGTTTTTTTTGATAATCCGCTATCTGCTGCTTGAGCTCGTCGATCTCCTTTGCGTAGGTGCCTGCGGAGACAAAGCCGCCGGAAAAATTCCCGATTTGCTCCGACACATAGGCGGAAAGCCGCTGCAAGGGGGAAAAAACCGCCCCAAGCAGAGAGGAAGAAGGCGACGCTCCGCCATGGGAGGCCGCCGCAATGATAATCCCAATCATCAGCGCGGCAAGGATGCCGAGCAAAATCTTAAAACGCTTGCTGTGAGAAACGCTGCATAAAAATCCCTGCCTGCCTTCCGAGTCAGGCCCAAGGGGCCAAGGGACTCAGTTGTAATCTCTGGTGCCGGTGATGCCGAGCACATCGGATTCCAGACACATGCCGGTGCCGTCTACCACGCAGTCCAGAGGATTTTCCGCCACATGAACGGGCATCTTCGTCTCAACAGCGATCAAACGATCCAGCCCGCGCAGCAGCGCTCCGCCACCGGTGAGCATAATGCCGTGATCAATGATATCCGCAGAGAGCTCCGGCGGTGTTTTTTCAAGCGTGGCCCGGATCGCATCCAAGATTTGGTTAACCGGATCCGCCAGCGCCTCGCGGATTTCCTCGGAGCTTACTTCGATGTTTTTCGGCAGGCCGTCCATCAGGTTGCGACCTTTGACGTCCATTGTGCCTTCGCCTTCATAAGGGTAGGCAGAGCCGATTCTAATTTTAATCTCCTCTGCTGTGCGTTCACCAACTAGAAGATTATATTTCTTTTTGATATAAGAAATGATCGCTTCATCAAAATTATCGCCTGCAATGCGCGCGGAGCGAGAGGTGACGATATCCCCCAGGGAGATGACGGCTACCTCGGAGGTGCCGCCGCCGATATCGACGACCATGCTGCCTGTTGCTTCGCTCACGGGAAGGCCGGCGCCGATCGCCGCGGCCATCGGCTCATCGATCAGGCTGACGTATTTCGCGCCTGCGCTGCGGGCCGCGTCATGCACGGCGCGCTTTTCCACCTCGGTTACGCCGGAGGGGATACAGATCATTACGCGGGCACGGTTGAAGGGGGAACCGCTCGTTGCACGGCGGATAAATTCCTTGAGCATATCGGAAGTAATGTCAAAATCCGCAATTACGCCGTCCTTCAGGGGGCGGACTGCGATAATGGAGCCGGGGGTACGGCCGATCATTTCTTTTGCTTCAATACCTACCGCCACAACGCGGTTCGGATTAGAACGGACGTCTACCGCAACCACGGAGGGCTCGCGGGTGACAATCCCTTTACCTTTTACGAATACGAGTGTGTTTGCAGTGCCAAGGTCAATGCCGATATCCTGTGAAAATAACATGGCGTTCAAACTCCTTTCCAAGCGGGGCGCCGGAGCCCGGCTGCACCCATAACATATATTATTATAACCTTAATTAAAAACTTTCTCAACCGCAAATGGAAAAAACCTGTGCAGTTTTTCGCCTGTTTTCGCCTTATTTTCTGGCGAAATTCTATATTTAATCACACTGAAAGAAGGAGCAAATGGGGCGGATCTACAAAACGGCACTGTTCACCCCGTATTGGGAAAGGCGCCGCGCCGTTTGCGCAATGGGAAGCCCCATCACATTAAAATAATCGCCCTGGATGCTTTCCACCAGAAGGCAGCCGTAACCTTGAATCCCATAGGCGCCTGCCTTATCCATTGGCTCCCCTGTGGCGATATAGCTGCGAATTTCATCATCCGATAAAGCGTAAAAGCGCACGGTAGTAGCGCAGGAGAAGGCTTCTTTTTTGCCGTTTTCACCCGGTAGCGCGACGCATACGCCAGTATATACGGTGTGTTCATGCCCGGCAAGAGAGCGAAGCATAGCGAATGCATGCGCTTCATCCTTCGGCTTTCCGAGAATGGCGCCATTCCATACCACAATCGTATCTGCGGCAAGAATAAGCTCGTCTTCCGCGGCATGCTGTGCGGCGCATGCAGCCTTTTGCGCAGCAAGCTCCGCCACCGCCCGGCCAGGAGGGAGAGCGGGATCTAGGCGCTCCTCAAGCTGCACGGGCCGCACAGAGAAAAGATAGCCTGCGTTTTCCAAAATTTCTCGCCTGCGCGGGGAAGCGGAGGCTAAAATGAGCTTCATAATCCATCTCCAATCGAGTGAAAAATCAGAATAAAACCTATATGATAGAATAAATGCTCATATAATGTGATGAGGATTGGGCACATGACCCTTTTCGGGCTTATCGGCCGGTGGAGCCAAAGCCCCCCGCTCCCCGCTGTGTTTGTGTAAGGGTATCCACCGCCTCTATGACGGGGCAGAGGATGGGCAGAACGGCAAGCTGTGCAATCCGTTCACCGGGCTGAATTTGATAGGGCTCGTCGAATTGGTTGATCAGCCCTACGCACACCTCGCCGGTATAATCGCTGTCAATCACGCCAACGCCGTTGGCAAGCGCAATTCCGTGCTTGATGCCGAGCCCGCTGCGGGCAAATACGAAGCCAGCCGTCCCTTCTGGCAATTCAATGGCAATGCCGGTGGGAACCACCGCATGGCCCCGCGCTGGAAGCAGCAGGGGAGCGTCGATGCAGGCGCAGAGATCCAGCCCAGCGCTGCCCGGTGTGGCACGCTGGGGGAGAATAGCGTTTTCGCGCATTTTTTTTATTTTCAAGGTTGTCATAGCAAGGGTGCATCCTTTCTATCTATTCGGTTTTTGGCTTCTGTGTAAGAGTATAGGGCGATTTTATCGTGTTTCAAACAGAGAAATATGCCGCCCGTCCATTTCTTAGGCCGGCATCTTTTGCGTTCCCAATTTAACCGGTTATTCCACGCCGCGAAAATAGAGTCCTCGTGTATAAGCGCCGTTTGGCGCGGTTCCATTTTGATATTGAGTGAGAATCCCGACGCATTGCTCCGGCGTTTCATGGGTAAAGTACAAAAGTAGGAAATCGATCTTCTGAATTTCGGCAAGTCGATCCGCCAAATAGATCGGGCGAGAGTTGAATAGCTCGCTGCATCCATCCATGCAAGAAACCGGGAAACGAACGCCCTTCCGATCGATTAAAACCCCATCTTTTCTGCATGAACGGCAGGATTTGCCGTTGGAAATGGGGCAGTTGCGGGTGAGCATGAGCGGAATGCTGCCATATGCGATCAGACCGCGCGGCATTTCTCCACCTAGCGCAGACGCCTGCGCAAGCGTTAGCTCGAAGGAGAGTGTGGCCTGGCTTAGCCCTATAGAGGCGGCTTGCTCCAGCGCCTGTGTATTGAACAGGTTGAGCCCGAAGCCGCCATGGATGAGAAATCCGGCCTCTCGTGCCATGCGGACAGCGTCCAGCGTATGCGCAAGCGCTGTTGTTACCCCTGCCTGCTTGGCTGCCTGCTTGGCTGCCTTTAAGCTCGCACGGACAGCGCCTTCCCTGCCAAACAGCCCGCGTGGGATTTCCACCGCAATAGGCGCCCCGGTCTGCACCAACGCCTTGAGCTTTGGCGCGGGGGTGTGGAGCGGAAGATAAACGCAGGCGAAGGCGCTCAAATCCGGCGGAAGCTGCCCTTCGTCTGCAAAACGCGCGTAGAATCCAGCAGGCGCCTTCGTTTGATGGGTAGGCGCCTTCATAATGCCGGATTGCACTCGTTTCACAGCAGGCTTACCCAGCAGGCCGGTAAGCGCTGCCAGCGCCTCGCGCCGCAACGAATTGAGGCAGGAGAGGGGAGCGCTCAGGCCCGGCGCAAGGTCACAGTAAACCGATTGTGCATAATATGGGGTGCCGCCGCATTTGGAGAGCTGGCGCGTCACCTCCACTTCGGTGAGCGGACGGGTCAGGGCCGCCTCCGGCAGTTTTTCCGATTGCACACGAGCGCTTTGGCCGCGTGCCTCAGCGGTCAGCGTGAGCGGGATGCCCGGCCGCATCGTGAAAGAGAAGGCAACGCCGATCAACGGCCGTTCTTTTTCATAAAGATGAGAAAGCTCCTTGAGCACAGGAGCCGCTGCCGATACATTCTCTCTGCTCCGGGTGCCAAACATGGCGCGGCCTCGCTGCCCGGTGTAGTAGCCATCGGTGAAGCCGGAGCGAGAAAAAACCGCCTGAAGCTGCCGGGAGAGTGCGCCTTCTGGCTTGCCGTTTTCAAGCGCTTGGCGGCAGGCTGTGACCGCCGCGGCAACGTATTCCGGCCGTTTCATGCGCCCTTCAATTTTAAAGGACAGCACGCCAGCCTCATGGAGCGTGCGGATGTACGGAATCAGGGAAAGATCTTTCAGGCTTAGGTCAGCTCCCGTGCCGCCGGGCGCGGCAAAGGGGAGGCGGCAGGGCTGGGCGCAGAGGCCTCGGCTGCCGGAACGGGAGCCAAGCATAGCGCTGAGATAACATTGGCCGGAGACGCACATACACAGCGCGCCATGGATAAAAATTTCTAGTTCAACTGGTGACTCGGAGGCAAGCGCCGTGATTTCCTCCAGCGTCAGCTCGCGGGGCAGCACCGCGCGGGTGAAGCCAAGGCCTTTGAGCTCCTCCAGGCCCGCCAGCGTCTGCACCGACATCTGGGTGGAGGCGTGCAGCGGAATGCCGGGCGCGCAGCTTTGCGCAAGCCTGGCAATGCCAAGATCCTGTATGATCAAAGCGTCGATACCGGATTCACAGCTCAGGGCGAGCATGTGCTCCGCATCTTTTAACTCCGCATCCCGTACCAGGGTGTTGAGCGTTAAGTATACCTTCACGCCGCGCTCATGGCAATAGCGAACGGCTTCTTTTAGCGCTTCATCGTCAAAATTCTCCGCATTGCGGCGGGCATTGAGCAGCTTGCCGCCCAGATAAACGGCGTTCGCACCGCAGCGAACTGCGGCGGTGAGGGCTTCTCTTGTGCCAGCCGGGGCGAGAATTTCAGCCTCTGTTCGTTTTCGCATGTTTCGCATGTTTATTTTTTGCCGGTTTCGGCCAGCTTTGCGCGCAGGTTTTGAATTTCGCGGTTGAGGCGGTCCACTTCACGGCGGGAAACTTCCACCTCCATACGCGCGCGGGCCGAATCCTCAAGATACTCCCGGATTTGAGAGCGAAGGTTATCCGCACTGCTCTCTGATTTGCGATAGGCGTCCATTGCATCGAGGGAGGCGAGGATTGCCGCCTGCGTGAGGGAAAGCCGCTCATTTTCATGCATCAGGCCGCTGATTGTTTCGTCCAGCTGGGCGCCGAGGGACTGTGTGTATTCCACATCGTCCTCTGTGGTGACATAATAATCCGTGCCGCAAATTTGCAGCCTGACTCTGTTCTTTTCCATACCTAAAATGACATCCTTTCTAACAGACGGTTTCAAAAATAATGCGGAATCGTTTCTATCGTGAAAAATAGGGCCGCATTTTAAAATACGCATAGATGCCCTATTGGTTATTATACTATAGATTGTCCATGCGGGAAAGAGGAAAAACGCTTTTTTCTCAGGAGATGCAAATGGAACGAGCAAATCGATTTTTTACAGGTATGTTCCCGTAAAATTGTGTAAAGCTAAAGGGGATAGCACTTTTTTATGAGAATTTTCAATGCAGGAGAATGAAATCATCCCTTATAGTTGAAATTATTGGAATATTCATATAAAATAGATAAAGCAAATGGATTTAAAATCTTTATTGACAAAATTTTTTGGAGGAAACATATGAAATATACACTTTCTAAGGAGCAGGCAAATAAGCTAATGACGGCTAAGCTTTCCCACTTCTTCGGCGTGACGCCGCAGGAGGCTTCCTATGAGCAATTCTATAAAGCCATTGCCATGATCGTGCGGGATATGATGAGCGACGGCCGCACGGAGTTTGAAGAAAAGGCCGATCAGAGGAGTGCAAAGCATGTTTACTACCTCTGCATGGAGTTCCTGATGGGGCGCTCTCTAAAGAATAATCTCTATAATCTCGGCCTGACCGACGTGTTCAGCAGGGTTCTGGCAGATTATGATATTAAAATGGATAATCTTTATGAGAGCGAGCCGGATGCGGGCCTCGGCAACGGCGGCCTAGGGCGGCTTGCCGCTTGTTATCTCGACGGCCTTGCTACGCAGGGATACTTGGCTACCGGCTATTCGATCCTCTATGAGTATGGCATTTTCAAGCAGAAAATTGTGGATGGCTGGCAGACAGAGCTGCCGGATTTTTGGCTGCCAGGCGGTGAAGTGTGGCTGGTGCCAAAAGAAGAGTGCGCCATTGAGGTGCGCTTTGAGGGCGAGATCGAAGATCAATGGGATGGCTCCTATCACCATACCGAGCATAGAAACTATAAACCGATTATGGCGATTCCAAACGACATGTATGTGTCCGGCAAAGACGGCAGAGGCATCAGCGTGCTGCGCCTATGGACGGCGAAAGCGCCCGGCCTTGATATGACGCTCTTCAACCAGGGCGACTATATGCGTGCCATGGAGCAGAACGCCATGGCGGAGGTGATCAGCAAGGTGTTGTATCCGGCTGATAATCATCCGGAGGGTAAGAGCCTGCGCCTGCGCCAGCAGTATTTTCTGGTATCCGCCTCTGTGCAGGATATTGTACACCGCCATCTGCGGCAGTATCCTTCACTTGATAATTTTGCGGATAAGGTAGCGATTCATATCAACGATACGCACCCCACTATGGCAATCCCCGAGCTGATGCGTATTTTGCTTGATGAGTGCGGCTACGGCTGGGATGATGCCTGGCGGATCGTAACCAACACGTTTGCCTATACCAACCACACAGTGATGAGCGAAGCGCTCGAATGCTGGCCGGAAGATCTGTTTCAGCGTATGATCCCGCGCATCTATCAGATTACCAAAGAGATTGACAACCGTTTTCGCGCCTTCGTCTGGGGCGCGACCGGGGATGCGGATCGGGTGGAGCGTATGGCGATTATCTCCAACGGCGTAGTGCGTATGGCAAACCTGTGCGTGGCCGCCTGCCATAGCGTAAACGGCGTTTCGGCCTTGCACAGCCAGATTTTGAAAGACAGCGTTTTTAAGGATTTTTATGGCTTGACGCCGCTGAAATTTAAAAACGTGACCAATGGCATCGCGCACCGGCGCTGGCTCTGCCAGTCGAACCCGGCCTTGAGCGGGCTGATCACCGAGTTGATTGGAGACGGCTTTGTCCACAATGCCGGAGAATTGCTCAACCTGCGTAAATATGCCGACGATAAAACGGTGCTGGAACAGATCGGCCGTGTGAAGTTGGAGAATAAGGAGCGCTTTGCGGCACTTGTCAAAAAGGCAAACGGCATTGCGCTGGACCCCACCTCAATTTTTGATGTGCAGGTCAAGCGGTTGCATGAGTATAAACGGCAGCATCTCAACGCGCTGCATATTTTAGCGCAATACCTGATGCTTAAGGAAAACCCCAATATTGATTTCATCCCCCGCACCTATATTTTTGGCGCAAAGGCGGCGTCCGGCTATTTTATGGCAAAAAAAATTATCAGCTTTATCTGTGCGCTGGCGGATGTGATCAACCGTGACCCGGTGGTGAAGGATCGGATTAAAGTCGTCTATATGGAGGATTACAACGTAACAATGGCGGAGCATTTGATGCCCGCCGCCGATATCAGCGAGCAAATTTCCCTAGCGGGCACAGAGGCGAGCGGCACGGGCAACATGAAACTGATGCTAAACGGCGCGCTGACGCTCGGCACGCTTGATGGAGCGAATGTAGAGATCCGTGAAGCGGTTGGTGATGAGAACATGTTCCTTTTCGGCATGACCACGCCGGAAGTGAACGACCTGAAACGCAAAGGGTATGACCCCAACAATTATTATCTAAATAACAGTGAATTGCGCCGCGCGATTGACGCGATGAAACTTGGCATCAATGGTGTGTCTTTCCCGGAAATTGCCTCTTCCCTGCAAAACAGCGATCCCTATATGGTGATGGCGGATTTCGATGATTATCGCCGCGCCCAGCAGCGGGTGGCCCAGACTTGGGCGGATCGTGAGCAGTGGAACCGTATGTCCCTGATGAATACGAGCGGGGCGGGGCGTTTTGCGGCTGATCGTGCGATCGAAGAATATGCAAAGGATATTTGGCACACAGGAAGAGCGACGAAATAAGAGATTCCCCTAAACGGGCAAAGATGTGTTTTTTGATGTCTATTCAGAAAGGGCAGATGCAAAATGAAAAACATTTTGCATCTGCCCTTTTGCAAACCTTATTAAACGATCTTGTGCTTCTATTTTCTGAGGTAACAGCTTTTCCGGGCCGGCCTCCATCAACGCATTTGGTTGATATACTCTAAAAATGATGGACCATCCGCTCTTCTTTTACTGTGAAAAGCGAATTTAACGGAGGATGCATAGGTTAAAATTATTTGCTGATTGTGCCGTGAGTTATTTTAGTTTT
>OGYA01002365.1_pt1 | contig 10787 bp, 15 predicted proteins | sample 1576401 | NCBI WGS metagenome assembly OGYA01 (sample SAMEA3541485, study PRJEB24748) | human gut metagenome | biome: human gut; feature: human-associated habitat; material: faeces | place: China | collected 2012 | reverse complement strand
CACCATGTTGCCGACGGCCACCATGGGGACAATGGGCAGAAACGCCGGGCCGATGTACCTTCAAACCTTCCGAGCCGCTTTTCCAAAGAGGTTTTGGACAGGCTTCGATCAATGGAACTGGCCTTGACGTGCAGCTCACCAGAGGCAAAGACCAAGCCGTTTCCCCTAGCCTTAAGCGTCAGGCCATGCTTCGCCAAAACAGCGCCGAACGTCTTCCAGTCCCGCGCATCCTTCAAATCCGCAAGGCAGGTACGCTGTATCCAGCCGGTGAGAGACTCTATGTCCCCCGCCCTCTCCATGTTGATGGCCGCGTTGGGCCGGGCCTGTGTTCGGAACGTATGATTGTCCACGCCTAGTCCGTATTGCCGTTCAACCTCCGTGCAGACACGGGCCAGTTCCTTATGATCATAGAAGGGCTCATGGATAGTCAGCTTTTCAGGATGAATCTTGTTGATGGCGATGTGCAGATGGAGGTGTTCCGTGTCGCCGTGCAGGACGGACACGCGCTGGTGACTTCCATAGCCAAGACTTTCGCAAAACCGCTGCTCGATCTCCGCAATCTCCTCCGGGGAGGGGTGCTCCCCTTCCTGAAAGCTGATCATACAATGGTAGGTCTTATCGCTCTTTGCCCGAGTGTTCTGCTGCTGGACGGCCAGCATTTCCATGCTCGCCCATGTAGCGTCTTCAGACTCGCATCCCGTTATGCGAACGTCCTGTACCCGGTTGCTGCTCCCCTGCGAATTTGTAAGGTAGGCAATCAGCCGGGTAATGCTGCTTTTTGATGGAGTGTTCATGCGCAAGCGCCGGGCAATCATAATCTAGTCCCTTAAAATTCTTTTAGAAATCAACGCCAAGGAAGATTGGAGCCTGTTGATCTCGCCTACCGTGTTGTTGGTCATTTGCCTCAGTTGTTCCCCAGAATAGCCAATGAGCCTTTCCTCGTTTTTTAGAAGCATCTTGAGTAAGCCCCCGGCCCGGCCCAGATCAGCGTTGACCTTGGCAAGCGCCTTGATCGCCTGCACGTCCACGCGACTTTTCACCGGCGTCCCCTTTCCGACATTCCGCAGGTATTCTGAAACGCTCATGCCCGCAGTCTCCGCCTGTCCTTCGATCAAGGCCCGCTCCCCTTTCGTGCAGTACACTTTCAAGGGGAGGAGCTTTCGCCGGGCATCCGGCTGTTCGGTTCCTTTTTTCCGAACCGAAGGATCGAGCTTATGTTTTGTCATGCCTTTGAGCCCCGCAGGGCAGGATGGTTCCCGTTGAGCACGCCAGTGCGAATAAGGGAACGTGGGGTGGGCGTAGGCCCACGCCACACATCCTGCCCTTTTTTCATCGTTGTACTTCGTATATCACTTTCTGCAATTTTCTGTCAAAATATACGAAAAACAGAGTTATCCAGAGTTTTACAGAATCTTGCAGAGTTTTACAGAGACTTACAGAATTGTGCAGAGAAATACAGAATAAGATAAAATAATTACTGATTATTACAGATTTATATAAAAAACTTGCAGCGAGTTACAGAATCAGATATTTCGATTTATATAAAATTTTATTCAATATTTTTTCTTTAAATTGACATTTTATAAGCCTAACAGTAGGAACCAAACAGGGAGTTTTTATGACTGCAAGCCTTTCAGAGATACTGAGGGAAGAAACTCTAAGAAAAGCAAAGTGTTCCGACAGAGTAAGCCGCTGCCGCCCTCTCGTTCTTTCTTTATGGGCTGAAATCAATACCTCTCTCCAAGACGGCTGGTCTTTGAGGAGCGTGTGGAAAGCTCTAAAAGATACGGGGAAATACCCAAGTTCCTATGAGTCGTTCAGGGCGAACTTGAGGGCTTTGCAAGGAACCGGCGGCAAGGTGGAATCACCTATTCCTTCAGGCCAAAAAGCTGTTACGCCAGAAAAAAAGCCGGAGACTCCTCCGGCTTCTCAAACGAGCACTGCTCTCAAGGATTTCAGCGTCAAAGGGGTCGACTGGAACCCTGCTAAGAAAGACGATAACCTCACCGGTACGGTCGACGGCTTCAAGCAAATTGTGACGCAATTCGCACCCGAAGCCCGTATAATTGTCTGGTTGAATCCTTTCTTTGGCACCATTGAACGGGGCGGAAAATCTTTTGAAGACTTCGGCGTATACCGCGAGAACAAGACTCATGTAAGTGCGGTATTATATTATCCCGATTTTCCAAAAGATACATTCGGCAAGTCTTTTGCCCTCTTGCAAAAGGATCGCCTCACCTTTGCCGAAGTTTGCGATGAGGAACAAGCTCCACAGGACTATGACCTCATGACTCGGCATCGCATCGGTATGATCAGACAGCGTGTTTCCACCATGCTTGACGCCGCAAGGGTGTTCTAAATGGATTCGCTGGAAGAATATATTGCTCTTATTGCGAGGGAAAATCACGTTATCCTTGACCGGAAAGACTCGATCTGTATCCTCCATACTATCCTTGCCAAATTTGAGAGAGATTTACTTGAAAGCCAGAGAAAAATTCTCGATGATTTCAGCGGAAAAATCGAAACCCTTTGTCTAGAGCTTGACCTCGCGGAAAAAGCGAGATCGGAAAAAGCTCTCTCCTTCGCCCGCTCCAGCGCCGAACAGTTGATGAAAAGCATTCCCACAACGATGAAGGCTACTGTGGAGGAAGCCTCTTTCAAAAAACTGCTGGCACAAACCGCTCTGGCCACCCTGAAGGATCAGATGTCCGTTATCGTCCATATCCCGCGCAAAGTTTGGATAGGAGGAAGCATTCTTGCTCTCCTGAACCTTTTAAACCTCTTTCTGTTTTTGATTAATGTAATCTGAAGGGAGATCGTCTTGTGGAAGATTATTCAAAGATATTCCAATCCCATATCATCCGTTTCTATCATGAATGGGGGTATTCTCGACAGCAATTTGCTGAGATTATAGGGATTTCATATGGAAGAACCTACAGTCTCCTCAGTGAAGGCGGGGATATAGGTCTGACGCTTAATACAATGCAAGCCATTTCGGACTCTCTCGGACTGCCCCTTCCCTTGTTGCTTAAACCTCTCGAATCCGAAGAATGGCAATCCGTTCTCGCTCTTTGGAAATGGAATCCCCCCTACCACAGCTATATTCCTGACGGCTATACGCTGGTGCGAAACGTGGTTCTTCCCGAACACAAGGCTGTTATCATCAATGAATGGGGAAAAATAACCGCAAAAGAACTCAAAAAACTCAAAAAACAGAAGAACTCCCTCGACCTCAAAGAAGAAAGCGATACGCCAAACGAATAATTTCAAAAAGGAAAATAGGATGGAAATAGAACAGGCCACCACTCAGGAAGTCTTCGAGCCCACCATTGAAGACATGATCCAAACCGAAAGCGGCATTCCTACGACTACCTCCCTCGTCATCGCTCAGGTATTCGACAAGGAGCACAAGAACGTCCTCCGCGACATTCAAAACTTGGAATGTTCCCCCCAATTTCGTCAGCTCAATTTTGAGCTATACGAATATTCCAAGGAATTAGACATAGGTGTCCGAAAATATCCCGCCTACCGGCTCACCCGCGACGGCTTTGTCTTCCTCGCGATGGGCTTCACCGGCAAAAAGGCGGCGGCATGGAAGGAACGTTTCCTTGAAGCCTTCAATACGATGGAAGCGGCCCTGCTCAGACAACAGCGCCAGAGAGAAGCCGCACGTCTCAGACAACGCCAGCGGCAAGAGACGACCCCCAAGGAACTGGAACAGCCCGCCCCCCGGACATGGGAGAAGCCCGAGTTCTTCCGCTCCGCACGAAAGCTCACCAAGGCCCAAACGGAATCCCTCCTCGGTGTCCTCAATATGGAATGCCTCCTCCAGAATCGCCAACCTGAAGACGCGCTCAAAGAGCTGCTCACGTTCTTCCACCTCTCCAGCCTAGAAGACATGGGCCAGTCCGACTACCGCCATGCCGTCTTTTCCGTGATGAAAAGAATGCTCCTGACCTCCGGCAAAACCTCGAAAGACGCTCAGGCATCTCCCCAATATGCCGCCGCCATAGACGGCCTCATCAATTTCTGGAACCACTCCTCAGACTTTACCAAAAGCGATATTCAAAACTACGTCCAGAACAAATGCGGCCTTTCTCTTCAGGAAGGCATCTCTTCCGATTCTGACGGCCTGAAGGTTCTCTTCACCCTATGGGGAGGCATCTCCCATTACGACCTACGGTTGAACTGACCCCAACGGAAAAGCCCGGCATCAAACTGTGATGCCGGGCTTTTCCTGTAATACGGGCCGATGCCCGAAGTATGGCGAAAAATTTTCAGTCCAGTATCCACTTCACCGTATCCTTTGTGGCCACAAGCCCGTACTCGCCGCTCTCTGACTCGAAAAGCCACCAATCCCGGCTGATCCGTTTCGCCCTGCCGATGCCCACGGTTTCAGTAGTCCGAGGAACCGCGACGGACACGGTGGACGGATCGGCCCGAATACCTACCCACAGCTTTTCAAGGTTCCTGTACCGCATCAGGTCCCCAAGCCAGACAGACTTTTGATATGCTGACATTGTTCAATCTTTTTTCTTGTCTGAATTTTGCTAGTAACTCTTTACCAGCAACGATAACGTAAGAGAGGATGCTATGTACAGAGATGGTACACTTGAGGAACTAATAAAAGATCTTGAAGAAGAGCATGCATCTAAAAGACTTCGTGAACTTGATCCAGAATTACTACTCAAGCCTGATATTTGGATTGTTACACCAGAAGAAGGAGCTTGTGAGAAATGCAAATCTTTTGCTAAAAAACTTTTTTTGAAAAACCACAACGTCCTCATCCAAACTGCAAATGTAAAATACAACGAATCTTACCCGAAAAAACAGCTCAAAAGGCATTGATAAAAAATACACCTATTGTTACAGATCTCTTGAGGGGAGATACTTCCCCTCTCTTTTTGTTTTTTCAGCAACTTCAGTTATTAATGTACATATAAAGAATTTAAATCCAGTACGTTGTGCAGATGTAAATATTGACAGTTATAATGAATTGGGTAAAGAATCAAAAAGTTCTTATTTGCTTCCTCTTAGTTCCGTTGTTTTTACGTTTTCATATTTTCGTGAAGCCCCTGTGGATTGGAAACTTGTACTTGTAACAAATTTTGATGATGCACAACTATTATGCACAGTAAAAAATATAGAATAGTACAGTTGTTTATATTCTTAATATCTATACTTATTTTTTTTGTACATGCACAGGCAAAAGAAGTCATTCTTGACTGTGTTGATGTTAAAGAAATTCAATGTATTGCATTAGAATTAAAACAAATAAACAAATGTAGTTTGTTGTTTAGTGCTGATGCAAGATCAAAATTCGATTTAAAAGATGTACCTTCTGAAGAAATAATCACTATTTTTGTATCAGAAATGGCTGTTTCATCGATGACATCCAGTGTTTTCTTTACTGGTTCTCGTGTCGAAATGGATGTGCCTAAAGCGAGAATACTTCATACACAAATATGTAAAAATATTCCAATGAGGGCATATTATTTTGATCAAAAGACACACAGAAGAGTATCCACGTCATTTTAAAAAACACTCCACGACGGCAATATGCAGAAAGGAAACACCCACAGCCAACCAATAAGGTCGCGAGTAGCCCCGTAGAGCGTATTTTCTGCCCGCTAGTACGAAGCACACTGATTGCTGCGCTTGAAGAAGAAATTTTGAAGTAGTGATAAAGCCCCGGAAAGCCCCTTTTCCGGGGCTTTCTTTTTTTGGGCATATCCCGTGAAACGCTAGAAAAACGATTCTAGGCCCATTTCTGAGGCGAAAAGGAAGGCAAACTTCCCTTATGCTACTACCTCTGTAATATCATATTCTTTCTGGATTGTAAGTTCCCACACGTTGACTTCCCCCGTATCCCTGTTAAGCACGGCGATACGATTTTCATCTTCTTCATTCAAATTATATGACTCAGCGAAATCCTAAACTGCATAACGTGCATCTTTCCATTGTCCTGCGTGTTGCCAATTTTCTTCCCAATTAAATCCAGGTAACTGTATTACACTTTCAAAAATACAATAAAAAGCATATGAGACTACGGGATATTATCACTTATTTATATAGTAACTGTACTCACAGCGTCGATGTATTTGCCTCAATACCACATAGTTGATATTGAACCCACCATTTTTTGTAGCAATGCAAACATATATATAATACTTCTAGATATTCAACAGAATCATACTGATATATTTCATATTTATATCTATTCCTTTACAAAAAGGACACTCATGCTCAGAAAAATCTTTATACTCATCAAGTGATTTCATATAGTTGACTCCTCAAGGAGAACCCTGTATTTCCGATATACAGAAATACAGGGTTATATAAACATAGTATTACAGATTTACGGGTAATTCTATTGGCGCAAACATCTTCAGCCAATGCCCCGCGATGACATAACCGACATGTCGGGGCTCACCATCGGCCCCGTTTTCAACATACATTTTTGCGATTCTACTCCCACTGCTTCCAACCTTTTCCCGCAGCTCCCTGACCGTTCTCGCATAGAAATGATTTCCATACTGATCTAAGTACAGCATCAATGTACCATTCATGTCTTCTCCTAAAGAAAAAGGCGATCCGTCTCCGAATCGCCTTCAATGATATATAAAGAATAAAAAGAACCTATTGCACAATCTCTCCCTTTTCCCACAGTTCGTTGCAGGAAAGGTCTAGATTATCATTCCAAGTGACACCTTATCCACCAGCATCAACACGAACCTGATTGAAGAGAACTGGCTCTTCCAGTATCTGAAAAGCAGGTATAGACCTGATCAGTGGCTCCATATTGTACTGCTTTACCGTATTATCCCAAAAACAGACCAAAAGATGCTTATTGGGAAGAGGATTGACTGTGAGGAGTCACCCAAGATGAGAATCTGTTGCAGTCAACTTGAGAATGTGAACTTGTGAAAAATTCGATTGGCACGATGTTTGGATATGACGAAAAAAGGCTCCAGTTTTTGGAGCCTTTTTTGTTCATCAGAAGTTCCGGCTCAAGACTTCCCCGCTCTTCAAATTCTTGCCGTTCGAGCAGGTGTAGTTGACCTCCGCCTCCTCGAATTGGAACGCCTTGGTCTCCCTGACGCCCGGCGTATCGTTCAGGGACAGGATGAATTTGCCCTGCACGCCCGCCAGCAGCTCCGCCAACTTCCCGAAGTCCTCACGGGAAAAGAGGCCCTTGCCATAGTAATTCTCGTAATCCCAGTACGGAGGATCAATGTAAAAGAAGGTGGTAGGCTTATCGTAGCGCCGAATGATCTCATAGTATGGCAGGCACTCTACATATGCCCTCGCCAGACGCAGATGTGCTGCAGAAAGAGTCTCTTCGATACGGAGCAAATTGAGTTTTGGACCACATACAGCAGCATAACCAAATGATGGATTCGTAATCCGACCTCCGACGCATTGCTACTGCAGGTAGTAGAACCTCGCCGCCCGCTGGATGTCCGTCAGCGTGTCGGGTTCGACACGTTTCAGGCGCTCAAATTCGTCGCGGGCCACGAGAACCCATTTGAAGTAGCGTACAAACTCTTCCAGATGATGCTGGATACACCGGTAAAACGTCACCAGCTCACGGTTGATGTCATTGATGACCTCAACATCGGATTCCAGCTTCCTGAAGAGCACCCATGCCGCACCCGCGAACGGCTCGACGTAGCATGTATGCTCGGGAATGGCGGCGACGATGCGCTTGGAGAGCTGGAGCTTGCCGCCCATCCAACCCGCCAGAGGCGAGCGGATGGGCTTGAAACCTTCGTTATCTTGCGTCACTCATCATCTCGATTCGACCTTCTCGCGGCTCTGGTCTGGCGCTCGCGGCGCGCAGTATAGTATATGCCCCGCAACGTGGGCATTTCAATTCAAGATAGAGAGCCTCGCCCTTGGCGAGTAAGCGGTTACAGTGTCCGCATCTGATTTCTTTATTATGTGCTCCCGTCATTTTTTGATGGGCCTTGGGTTGCGCCCCGGCATCCGTCCTGATATGCGTTTACACGCTCGTCACGAGCACAACCGCAGGCGGAAACCTTGCACGATGCTGTGATCATCGTGTGGGGCCGTGGTCCGGCGTCTTGTCACCGGGCCGGTGGGGGAGCTCGTAACTCCCCCGCCTCTGCCTGAATATTCTACATCTGTCGCGCTTCTGGGGTCACGCGCCGCGCAGTCCGGGCGGGAACTGGAGGCGTTTTCTTTCCGCCTCGTACGCCCTTTTGCAGTGGCCCTCCCGTTGCCAGAAAAACAGTCCATCAACCAGCTTTCGGGGCCACGCCCGGAGCCCTTGCTGCTCCTCCCGCCAACACCGGGAAGAAAGCGTTTCGTCCGGCCAGCCGCCGAGCACGGCATTGATGAACTGGTCGAAAGCAATGAACAATCCTTCGATATATGTCATATAGGTGTCCTGCATACCGGATAAAGTCTTTCTTCATGCCATTGAACTGTAGGTTCTCCTGTAGAACAATAGTCTATCTGTGACGTTCCGTTCTTCGTGTACACATAGCCGCCAGATGTAAGGCTATCCATATATGTATCACCCGAAGCGACTACAACACTGTTCCAATAGACTTTGGTTGAGTAGAAATCTAAAGAGGCCATAGTTATTTGTCCGTGATAGTGACCAATCCCGTATTCAACCCCGGCGCCGTTACACCCGCTGCCGTACGAGCCCTGCCCTTTGCACTCGGTGCATGATTGGGTATTGCAGGACTGACTCGTGGTGGGCTTCGTCAGCCCGTGCGCCGCGCAAAAGCTGTCCGCCACAGTCTGCACGTCCAGATTGGAGTTCGTCGCGTCCCGCCGCTGGCAGGTGACCGTACGGGTCTGCGTGCCGCCGCCGCAGTTAGCGGAACAAGCCCCCCAGTTCCCCGTGGCATAGGAATAGGTGTAGAGCGGCTTCCACGCGCCCGAGACGTTGACGTAGATGTTTTGGCAGGGCTTCCAACTGCCGCCCACATTAACGTACGCCTGCTTCGCGTACTTCCACGTTCCCGAAACATTCACTGCACAAGACATGCGCGCTCCTTACTTTCCGAGGAAAGTCCTTTGCAGTTCCGCCACTTCCTTGAAAAGGACATCAAGTTCGCCGTTGGATGCGCACGCCTCGGCGCGCTTCAGATAGGCCCACTGCCCGGCGTTGACCTCGGCCATGCCTCGCAGGTAGGCGGTGTGGTTGGCGAGGATGTCACGGCACAGGCCTTCTTTGGTCGGTTTGCCCTCGTCCGTGCGCGCGGCAAGGAAAGCGTCGATGTACGGCGTGGCGCGGGCGCTGTCGTTCAGGAACCCCGTGGCCTCGTCGACCTGCGTCGACCATGTAATCTGTTCGTATTGGGGTATGAACTTTCCCCACACTTTCCAGCGGCGAAGCTCAAAACAGTTTCGGATCTCAAGCTGTACCTCGTGCAGGAGCTTGGCGAAGGGACGCGGATCAACCCATTCATAGTTCTCCAAGTCGTACACATGAGAGGACGAGGGTCGCTTGGGGAAGGTTTCCCACTCTTCCCGGGAAAGGAAGAGGACACACCTCTCGCAAAAGGCTTCCGGGCGCTCGACGAGGCTGCCGTCATCCCTGATGATGGCTACAACCTCTTCCCACCTTCCGTCCTTGCGGCGGGACACGGGATAGGGAGGCACGTCAAGAACCGTAAAGCCGTATCCCTTGGCCTCCGCTTCCGATTTCAGAATGCGGCCCACAGAGATATTGTCCCCATTCCACGCGTAGACAGGATAGTCCGCCGTAGCCGCATAGCCCCGGCAATAAGCGGCGCACTCCTCAAGCTCGGCTTCGGACAACGGTTGCAAGGCCCCGTCCACACGTTTCACGCAATGGCCGCTCGGCGGCTCGAAATAGAGGGCGTCAAAGGCGAAGGAAAGTTCGGGTTTGAGATTGGTGTCGAAGCGCAGGTCATCGTGAATGACGACGGTTTCGCCGTCCACAAACGTGAGGATAAGATAATCGTTCATATGTTCTCCTAGTATTTGAACCAGATGTCGCCGTTTGCCCCGCCGGAGGGGTTGCCCGTGGAAACAGTCTTCGCCGCGCCGTTCCACTTGGTGGAATCAGCGGCGGTATTCGTCGTGTTGCCAGTGCCGCCGTTGGCCACGGGAAGCACCCCGGTCACGCCGGGCGTAATATTGGCGGAGCCGTCAAAGGATGCGGTCGACGTGCTGGCGAGATTCGTCCTGACGGTCCGGGCAGTGGCCAGTTTCGTTGCCGTGCCTGCATTCCCCGAAACCGTCGTCTGAGCGGGATGCACGTGGTCCCCACGGGCAAAAGTTCCCGTTTCCGTACCGACGGCAGCCGTCCCCGACGCTTTGGGCGTCGTGCCGGACGCCTTGGCATGGCCGTACTGCGTATCACTGGCTGCACCGTAGGTCGTGGCCGTGGAAGCGTGAACGGTGGGCGTTCGAGCGTTGGCCAGCCGGGAATCGTTCCCCTGACACGCCGTCCCCGCCGCCGTGCCGAACTTCACGTGCCCCAGCACGGACGCCGTGGCCGCAACGCCCGTATGGGAAGCGGGCGCGGCCCCGATGTCGTCAGGCGCAAGGGCATCGCTGCCGCCCGTCTGATGCGTAGCCTTGTGTCCGAGGGGTGTGCGCGCATTGCTCAGGCGGGCGTCGTTCCCTTCACAGGCCGTTCCCGCCACCTTGCCCAGCTTGACATGGCCCAGCACGGAGGCTGTGGCCGCCACGCTGGTATGCGAGGCGGGGGCGGCCCCGATGTCCGCCGGGGCGAGCGCGTCCGCCCCTCCCGTCTTGTGGCTGTCCTTATGGGGCTT
>OGYA01002341.1_pt1 | contig 10874 bp, 9 predicted proteins | sample 1576401 | NCBI WGS metagenome assembly OGYA01 (sample SAMEA3541485, study PRJEB24748) | human gut metagenome | biome: human gut; feature: human-associated habitat; material: faeces | place: China | collected 2012 | reverse complement strand
CAAACTGCCCTCTGCCCCATACGAAGAAGAGATACAGCGCAACAAACAGCAGCACAACCAGCAGAAAGCTCCCCAAAAGCGGCAGCACACTGCTTTTATAATCGGCACCGCCGACCAGATGCAGGCTCACCAATCTATCATAAATCTCCTGCGTGATGATTTCGCCCTCATCTACAATTTTCTGGTTTTTGCGGATCATCACATCCGCAACCTCTGCGCGCTTTTCCTCTCTCGCGGCTTCGATTGCCGCTTCATCGGGCAAAAGGTTCGGTGTAATCGCCGCATCGAAAATCGCCCCTGCCATTTCCTTTAAGCCTTTATTCCATGCCGTTGCCGCAAAGGCTTCGTTTGCCTTCTGCCTGCCTTCCTCCAGCGCATCGGCGGTAATGCCCTCGGTATAGAGATTGTTCATCGTGACCAGGCAATCCTCCTGAAAAAGGGTGCGGTTAGATTTCCCCAATGCCTGATACGCCTTAAGCTCCCGTTCGGAAAGCACAACCGGCAGCTTCCAGGGGGCCTCCTGCGCCTTCTCGACAAAGCTTTCGCCCTGCTTCAAATTGGCAAGAATCTGTTCCAAATCCTGAAACAGCTCCTTCCCCTCGGCATTGCTTCCCTCCTCCACCGCAGCATCCTGCTTATAAATAGGGGCAACGCTGTCCGCCGCCGCGTCCTTGAGCTTATTGGTCGCAACCTCATCCACCGCATCCGCTTCGGCAACATAGCGTTTTTCCGCCACAGAGCCGACCTGCACAGTATCCAGCTGCTGCACATAGGAGCCTGTGCCGATGCAGAGAAGCGTCAGCAGAAAGGCAACCGCAAACATCACCTTGCGCGCCTTTTTCTGCTTTCTGTTATTTATGAGGGATTCGTCTTTCCTTCTTGCCATCCTGCTCGCCTCGTTTCCTGTTTTCAAACTTTTCGTATGCCAGAATGATTTTCTGCACCAGAGGATGACGCACAACGTCCTTATTCGTCAGGGTAATCTGCCCGATGCCCTCGATACCGGAGAGAATCCTTGTTGCCTCCATCAAGCCGCTGCGCTTGCCCTCCGTCAGGTCAATCTGCGTCACATCTCCCGTAATAACCGCCTTCGAGCCATACCCGATACGGGTCAGAAACATTTTCATCTGCTCAGGTGTCGTATTCTGCGCTTCATCCAGAACGATAAACGCATTATCCAACGTGCGTCCACGCATATATGCCAGAGGGGCAACCTCAATCAGACCCTTTTCCATGTTTTTCATGAAATTTTCCGCGCCCATGATTTCATACAGCGCATCATACAGGGGACGCAGATAGGGGTCTACCTTCTGCTGCAAATCTCCGGGCAGAAAGCCCAGCTTTTCCCCCGCTTCAATGGCAGGACGGGTCAGGATAATGCGGTTCACCTCGTTATTTTTAAAGGCAGTAATCGCCATTGCCATTGCCAGATAGGTTTTCCCTGTACCGGCAGGACCAATGCCGAACACAATCGTATTATTCTTAATTAAATCAACATATTTTTTCTGCCCCAGTGTTTTGGGCTTCAGCGGTCTGCCGTTTACGGTAATGCAGATTAAATCATCATACATTTTTTCCAGCTCACGCAGGTCGGTTTCCTCTGCGGAGGAAATGAAATATTCCAGATTCTGCTCCGTAATTTCCTCGCCTTTTTTCACCAGAGCAACAAGAGAATGGAGGATATTCCAAGCCTTATGGACATCCTTTTCCTCGCCCGAAATCTTTACATCATCCCCACGATTGACAATGCTCACGCCGCACGCCTTCTCGATTTTCTTGATATTTGCATCAAACTGCCCGAATACAGGCAGAATGATATGGTTTTCCATCTGTATGGTTCTTTCAAAGCTCATTCGCGTTTTCCTGCTCCTTTTCTTCGTTCTGATTTTCTGTTTCTATGTTCTGCCTTTTCTCCTCTATTCTTTCCGCCATGGTAACTTCCGCATCTGCGCGGACACTGTTGGCGTAAACCTCATATCTGATTTGTATATCCTCTATTGTACCGTAAGAAGACAATAAATTCTCTGCATTTTTTCTTAATTTTTCTTCCAGAAGCGTTTTTGCTTCCGCCACGGTGCGCGTTTTCTGCACCGTTTCGTATGCCCGCCAGCACTCCATCCGCCATGTGAGGGGCAGTTTCCTATCCCCCAGACCGAGGGTTTTCTCGGAAAGCAGCTCCCTCTCCCACTGCACATCACTGTCGGGGTGAAGGATATCCAATTCCCTTCCCGAAAAGAGAAGGCTGTGGTTTTTCCTTTCCTCGCCGCTATAGACGGCTTCCTCATACTGCAAGGGCAGCTCCTCAGTCAGCCGCCGCCAGATGCGCGCCGTTACGGTGCCTTCCGCCGCAGTATATGCGGTATGCTGTTCCTCCCCCTCCAAGCCAATCGTCAGCGCGGAGGAAATCAGCACATCCCCCTTTTTCACTACATCCCCTGCGGCAACCAGAGGGGTTCCCCGTTCCGCAGTAATCTGCAAAATCACGCCATCCGTCGATGCAACGATATCACAGGGCGTTTCCTTATCAATGATTTCGACCCCTTCAATCGTTTCCGCAAGTCGGATGGTCGCATCTGTTCCGTGAATCCCGACGCTTACCCACGAAATGTCCGCAAAGTCCTCCAAAAGACCATTGGTGACAGCCTGTGTATCCACACTCCGTTTCCGGACACCGGGGTATAGTCCCATTTCCCTGCAGGCGGAGAGAAGCTCCTCTCTGGAAAGGCGTTCATTCCCTTCAATCCGCATTACCCAGACAAACGAGGACAGAAGATACAGCCCTGCCGCAAAGCACAAAAGCCCTGCCGTCCAGACCTGCCGCCTGCCAAATCGCCCCAGAAAAACGGGCAGACCGCCATAGGAAAGCACCTCCAGCGCACAGCCCGTTTTTTCGGCACACGCCTGCAAAAGCTCCAGGCTGTTTCCTGCTGCTTTCATCGTCATGCTGGCACCTTCGCGCGCCACCTCCCATAGATAGACACCGCGATACGCCGCCATATTCATAAAGCGTTCCGCCGAAAAGCCTTTCACCCTTATTTTAACATATCCACATAAATAATACCATAACGCTAGGAACAAAATCCTCCCCCCAATGTCCTGCCCGGATGCTCATTGCAGAAATTCCATTTTTTCCACTCTGCCCGTCACCACCATGCACTCCGCCGAAAGCTGCTTCAGGCAAAGCCTCTGCCCCTCCAGCCGCAGAACCCCTGCCGCCGTGCCGATGCGCACCGTCTCCTCGCTGTATTCCAGAATCCCCTTATAATTTTCTATCGTAACCTCCTCCTGTCCGATAAAGGAAATCAGCGGCAGATGCAGCAGTATTTCCTTCGGCAGCTCCAGTGCCTCTGTCATATTCCTACGAAATCCCATGCCATCACCTCATTTATTCACTTTATGCAAGCAGGGGATAAACTAGAATTTTCTACATGCTTTTCTGCATGCAAAAAGGCAGAGCCTTTGCTCCGCCTTTTCGCTGTGCGCATTCATTTTTTTCAGAGGAACTCTCATGTGAGAGGAACTGCTTCATTTTTGATTGCTGCTCTTTAGTTTTCGATTGCTACCATATCCTCGGGAATGGTGATATTCAGTGCTTCTGCGATGTCAGCATTGTATTTTTCTGTAATGCCATCAGTTACATAGCCGATTGCCATCTGTGCGGGATCTGCGCCGTTTGTCAGAATTTCATAAGCCATTTCCGCTGCCTTTACGCCCAAATCATAGTAGCTGATGGACAGAGTTGCCAGACCACAGCCGCTGCACATGCCTTCTTCACCGGTTACAACAGGAATCCCTGCGGGAACCGCTACGTTCTTTACGATTTCTGTGTTATTTGCGATGGTGTTGTCTGTAGGGATATACAGTGCATCACATTCGCCGACTGCCTTTGTTACAACAGACTGTACCTCGTTGGAATCTGCTGCTGTAAATTCAGCCCATGCAATGCCTTCCTTATCCAGCTCAGCCTCTGCCAGCTTCGCCTGATATGCAGAGTTGGGTTCTGCAGAGCAGTATACGATGCCAACCTTCTTTGTATCGGGAACCAGCTTCATGAGCAGCTGAATCTGCTGATCAACGGGTGCCAGATCGGAAACACCGGTTACATTTCTGCCGGGCTTTTCATTGGAATCAACCACGCCTGCTGTTTTATAGTCTGTTACGGAGGTACCAACGATAGGAATATCCCCTGTTGCCGCTGCTGCCGCCTGCAAAGCTGTGGTTGCGTTTGCCATAATCAAATCAACATCATTGGAAACAAATTTTGTTGCAATCGTGGTGCAGTTTGTCTGCTCGCCCTGTGCGTTCTGATAATCGAATTTTACCTTATCGCCCAGAAGCTCTGTCAGCTTATCCTCAAAGCCCTTTGTTGCCGCATCCAATGCAGGGTGCTCCAGCTGCTGAATGATGCCGACTGTATATGTTTCGCCTGCATCAGCGGAATCGTCTGCCGCATCATTGCCGCCGCAGGCTGTCAATGCCATTGCTGCAGCCATCATTGTGGCTGTCATTTTCATCCATTTTTTCATAAGAATCTCTCCCTTTTTCCTCAGTTTCCCCTTTCGGGTTTTGCTTTATTACATGCACGCATATCCGCGTCACACTGTTAAAGTCATTATAGCACTCAAATCTTCAATGTCAAGCATAATCCTCCCTTTTTTGCAAGTATTTTGTATACCTGTATCCGCCGTCCGCGCACAAAAAAAGGACACATCCTATAGAGTGTCCTTTTTGTTTTTTCTGTTTTCAAATCAGCCGAGCAAAGCACGGTCGTTTGCAAATTCCTTGCCGCTGGCAACGGTGAACTGATGCAGCAGGTCATCAACGGTCAGGTTTTTCTTTTCCTCTCCCTTGATGTCCAGAATAATCTTGCCGTCCCACATCATAATCAGACGGTTGCCATGCACAATGGCATCCTTCATGTTATGCGTTACCATCAGCGCAGTCAGGTTATGCTCCGCAATAATCTTATCGGAAAGCTCCAGAACCTTCGCCGCTGTTTTAGGGTCCAGTGCCGCGGTATGCTCATCGAGCAGGAGCAGCTTGGGCTTTTTCAGCGTTGCCATCAGAAGGGTCAGTGCCTGTCTCTGCCCGCCGGAAAGCAGACCTACCTTTGCGCGCAGACGGGTTTCCAGCCCCAGATCCAGTGGCTTCAGCAGCTCAACATATTCTTCTCTCTCTTTTTTTGTAATCCCCCATCTGAGGGTACGGGTCTGTCCGCGGCGTTTTGCCACAGCCAGATTTTCTTCGATTTCCATATCGGCAGCTGTCCCGTTCATGGGATCCTGGAATACGCGCCCCAGATATTTTGCTCTTTTGTGTTCGGGCAGCTTTGTGATATCCTCGCCGTCAATGATAACAGAGCCGCTGTCTACAGGCCAAACGCCCGCAATGGCATTCAGCATGGTGGATTTCCCTGCACCGTTGCCGCCGATGATGGTAACAAAGTCGCCATCCTCCAGCGTCAGATTGATGCCGTTTAAGGCTCTTTTTTCATTGATAGAACCTGGATTGAAGGTTTTATAAATATTTTTCAGCTCAAGCATTCTTGCCGCCTCCTCTCTTTACATGGCTGGCAGCATATTTGCCCTTCAGGTGGGGCAAAGCAAGGAATGCCGCTACAATCAAAGCACTGATCAGCTTCAGGTCGGTGGTTTCCAGACCAAGCCACAGCACCACTGCGATAACGATATAATACAGGATTGCACCGCCGACAACGCCAAGCATACGCAGTGCATAGTTATAATCAAATCTCTTGAATACAACGCCCGCAATGATAACGGATGCCAGACCGATAACGATGGCACCACGCCCCATGTTTACGTCTGCATTGCCCTGATACTGCGCATACAGACCGCCTGCAAGCGCAACCAGACCATTGGATACCATAAGCCCCAGAACCTTCATTGTATTGGTATTGATGCCCTGTGCGCGCGCCATTTTTTCATTATTGCCCGTTGCACGGAAGGCACGACCCATTTCTGTACCGAAGAAGCCATACATCAGCGCGATGACTACAATACAGAAAATCGCGGAAACAATGATTGCACCATGGATATCTCTCAGGCTGAGAATCAGATTATATTTATCTACGCTGATTGCCTGATTGGATTTACCCAAAATACGCATATTGACAGAATACAGACCCAGCTGGGACAGGATGCCTGCCAGAATACCGGGGATACCCAAAGCCACATGGAAGATACCTGTTACCATGCCTGCCAGCATACCGACAATCGTAGCCACTACCAGAGCAACCGCTACGTTATGCCCGGAAAGCATCATCATAACTGCAACGGAGCCGCCTGTCGCAATGCTGCCGTCTACGGTCATATCCGCAAAATCCAATACCTTAAAGGTGATGTAAACGCCGATGGCAAAAACACCCCAAATCAGCCCTTGGGCGATGGAGCCCGGAAGGGCATTGAGCAATGCCATAATATTCATAAATATACCTCTTTCTATGCTTTCTTTTTTTACAGGAATAAGCGAAGCACATGCTTCGCTTATTCCTGTATTCAATTCAAATCAAACCGCAGGTCTTTCGCTTAAGCAACCGGCTCCATCCCTTCGGGGATTGTAACACCCAATGCTTCTGCGATATCTACATTATATTTGGGAACCAGACCATCTGTCAGATATTCAATGGGCATTTCCGCAGGCTTCTTCCCGTTCACCAAAATATCATACGCCATTTCGGCAGCCTTTGCGCCCAGATCATAGTAGCTGATAGACAGTGTTGCCAATGCGCCAACCTCGCACATTGCTTCCGCACCTGTAACAGTGGGCACGCGTGCGGGAACTGCGATATTCTTTACGATTTCCATGTTGTTTGCAAATGTGTTATCAGTAGGGATATACATTGCGTTGCAGTCTGCAACTGCCTTTGTCACAACCGCCTGAATTTCGTTAGAATCTGCTGCGGTGTAGATTGCATAAGGAATCTTCTGTTCCTCCAGATATTTCTTTGCCAGCTCTGCCTGATAGGTAGAGTTCGGCTCTGCGGAGCAGTAAACCACTGCAACCTTTGTGCTTTCCTTATCACAGAACTGCATCAGCACATCAATCTGCTTTTCGACGGAAGCCAGATCGGAAACGCCTGTGACATTTTTGCCGGGTGCTTCATTGGATTCTACCACGCCTGCTGTCACATAATCTGTAACGGAGGTACCGACGATGGGGATATCGGAGGTTGCTGCCGCCGCTGTCTGCAATGCTGTGGTTGCGTTTGCCATAATCAGGTCACAGCCGTCGGAAACAAATTTCGTGGAAATGGTGGTGCAGTTTGCCTGCTCCCCCTGTGCATTCTGGTAGTCAAATTCCACATTATCCTCACCCAGAAGCTCTGTCAGCTTATCCTCAAAGCCCTTTGTTGCCTGATCCAGAGAACCGTGCTCCATCTGCTGAATAATGCCGATGTGATATACCTTATTCCCTGTGCTTTCATCTGCCGCATCATTGCCGCCGCAGCCTGTCATTGCCATTACTGCCGCTACGGTCATAGCCAGAAGGCCTGTTACTTTTTTCATTTTCATAATCTACCCTCTCCCTCTTTGATTTTTTTCATGTCTGATTTCGACATATCATTTCATCGCAAAATGAATTATAGCATCCCTGTTTTGATTGTCAACAGCAAATCGAATTTTTCGATTAAGTGTATCGAAAAAACTGTTTCTTCGATACAGGTACTTTCATCCTCTGCGAAGGGGAAGGTTATTCCATCGTTTCCTCCAGTGCTTCCATATCGGCAGGAGGAGTGATGCCCAAAGCCCTTGCGATTTCCGCATTATACTTCGGTGTCACGCCGTCGGAAACAAACGCGATTGGCATTTCGGCAGGCTTTGTGCCGTTTACCAGAATATTATACGCCATTTCCGCCGCCTTCACCCCCAGGTCATAATAACGAACGGAAAGCGTAGCCAGCGCACCGATGCGGCTCATATATTCCGCCCCTGCAAAGGTAGGTACACCTGCCGGAATCGTGATATTTTTTACGATTTCCATGCTGTTCGCCATGGTGTTATCGGTCGGGATGAAGATAGCGCCACATTCCTGCACCGCCTTTGTCAGCACCGCCTGCACATCATTGGAATCCGCAACGGTGTAGATGGCACAGTCCCGTTTGAGCCGCTTCAGATATCTTTCCGCGCGCTCTGCCTGATAGATGGAGTTGGGCTCTGCGGAGCAGTAAACCACCGCAATCTTCGTATCGGGCTTGCAGAATGTAAGCAGCACATCCACCTGTGCCTTGATTTCGCCCAAATCGGAAACACCTGTGACATTTGTGCCGGGCTTTTCATTGGAATTCACTGCACCTGCCGCGATATAATCCGTTACGGATGTACCCACGATAGGGATATCCGCCGTTGCCGCTGCCGCAGACTGCAAAGCCGTTGTGCCGTTTGCCAGAATCAAATCGCAGCCATCGGAAACAAATTTCGTAGCAATGGTGGTGCTGTTTGCCTGTTCGCCCTGCGCGTTCTGGTAATCGAAGGTGATATTTTCTTCTCCCAGCAGCTCCATCAGCTTGTCCTCAAAGCCCTGCGTTGCCGCATCCAGAGAGGAATGTTCATCCTGCTGGACAATGCCGATGCGGTATGCCGTTTCTCCTGTGCTGCCGCAGCCGGATAAAGCCAGTGCCGCGCACAAAAAAGCCGCCGTTACGCCCATCATTTTTCTGAATTTCATAGCCTTTCCCCCTTCAACGTAAAAGGGTCACAGGCAATCGCCTGTGACCCTATGGTTTCGATTATTACTTGCCTTGGAGCATTTTTTTCACAAGACCGCCGACAATTTTCATATCTGCGCGACCTTTCGCCTTGGCTGTCACGATACCCATGACTTTGCCCATATCCTTAATGGTAGAGGCTCCGGTCTGTGCGATGGCGTCTTCAACAATCTTCTGAATTTCATCCTCGCTTAACTGCTCTGGAAGGTAACTTAACAAAACTTCGATCTCTTTATTGAGTTTTTCGATCAGATCCTGTCTGCCGCTTTTTTCATAGTCGGGCAGGGAATCCCTTCTGCTTTTCAGCTGCTTGGAGATAACCTCGATGACACCTTCATCATCCAGCTCAACCTTGTTATCCTTTTCGATCTGCAGGACACCGGAACGAATCAGCTGAATCGTATCCTTCTTGATGGTATCCTTTTCTTTCATAGCAGTTTTCAAATCTGCAAAAAGCTGCTCTTTTAATGACATATAATCATCCCTTTTCGCTTCGTAAAACTTAGTAAAATTTATCAAACCATGAAAGCAATTCGTAAAACTTCGTTTTACTCATCCACTCAGGTTTTCTCGTGTCTGCTCAAAAATGCCTGCAAGCAGTCATTTTGTTGACAGCCACGGAAAACGCTTTCATACGATTATCTGAATTTACGTTTTCTAGCGGCTTCGGATTTCTTTTTGCGTTTTACGCTGGGTTTGTCATAATGCTCTCTTTTGCGTACTTCGCCCATGATACCATCTCTGGCACATGTTCTTTTAAAACGACGCAGTGCGCTGTCCAAGGATTCATTTTCTTTAACTTTTACCTCTGACATGAATTTCCCTCCCTCCCAGTGCGAGATTCGTTGATGGCAAGAAAGGTGCTTTTACGCCTTTTTTTACCATACATTTAAGAATTATACACAAAAACTCGCGCAACGTCAATAAGAACTAAGAGAAATTCTCAAGAAAAATCATGGCAAATCTGCCTGTTTGGCGGTTTTTTCCGTATTTTTTTCGGGATGCTTCCGTTTTGCATCTGTTTTTGTACCATTTGCCGCCGTCCTTGTCTTAGGCTTTTTTGCCCGCGGCTGCTTCTTCGGCTGCTCCCGCTCCAGAATGACCATCCCCAGAGGCGGCACATCCAGCTCTACCCGAAACGGGCAGCGACCTGCCGGCTCCGCCCTGCTTTGCAGCGGTACGGCGTTGATGACATCACTGCCGCCGAAGCGCGCGGCATCGCTGTTCAGCCGTTCATGATAAACACCCTCCTGCGGCACGCCGAGCGAAAACCCACGATGCACCACAGGTGTAAAATTGCAGAGGAAAACCAGCTCCTTCTCCTGACTGCGGCGCACAAAGGAAACAATCGAGCTTTCCGCATCGTCACATTCAATCCATTGGAAGCCGTTCGGGTCGAAATCCTCCGCCCAGAAGGCAGACTCCTCTGCATAAAGATGATTCAGCTCCTTCACATACGCCTGCATTTCCTGATGGTCTGCATATTGCAGCAGATGCCAATCCAAAGAGCGTGCCTCGCTCCATTCGCTGTACTGCGCAAATTCACCGCCCATAAACAGCAGCTTTTTCCCCGGATGCCCCATCATGAAGCCATAGGAAAGGCGCAAATTCGCAAAGCTCTGCCAAACATCCCCCGGCATTTTCCCAATCATTGAGGATTTTGTATGTACCACCTCATCATGCGAAAGCACCAGCACAAAATTCTCCGCATAATGATATGCCATGCCGAAGGTCAGCTTATTCTGATGATATTTCCGATAAATAGGGTCAAGCTTGATATAGGAGAGAAAATCATTCATCCAACCCATGTTCCATTTCAGGCTGAACCCAAGACCGCCCTCATCAACCTTCTTCGTCACACCGGGCCATGCGGTGCTGTCCTCCGCAATCATGAGTGCGCCCGGCTCCCTCTCGGCAATGACGGAATTCATGTGCTTGAGAAATTCGATTGCCTCAAGGTTTTCACTGCCGCCGTATACATTGGGGAGCCACTGCCCCTCCTCCTTGCAGAAATCCAGCCGCAAAAGAGATGCTACCGCATCCACGCGCAGCCCGTCTATATGGAAAATATCCATCCAGTAGAGCGCATTTGCAAGCAGGAAATTCGCAACCTCTTTTCTGCCGTAATTGAAAATATACGTCCCCCACT
>OGYA01002304.1_pt1 | contig 11030 bp, 11 predicted proteins | sample 1576401 | NCBI WGS metagenome assembly OGYA01 (sample SAMEA3541485, study PRJEB24748) | human gut metagenome | biome: human gut; feature: human-associated habitat; material: faeces | place: China | collected 2012 | reverse complement strand
AATGGGCTTTCCTTCATTGTTCAACTCTACGATGGTGTCAAATACCACACCGTACCCACGATCAGCGGCAGGGCATCACAATACCATTGGGGCCTCATGATCATTCACTCCCCGAAAAGACGCCGCCACGGATAATGCAGGCCAGCAGGAACAGCCCATCGGGCGTCATGGGGTCCAGCTCGCTCACGCGGAGCATCAACTTGAAGCCGGATGCATCGCCCTTGTTGCGGAAGAATTCCTGTGCATCGAGGCTTGCGCCGTTGGGCTCCACGGGCAGCGGCACACGGCGCTCCTCATAGGCCGGGTACCATGTATCGATGGTACGCAGGGCATTGCCGATCTTCTGGTCACGCAAGGCCGCCTGTCCCATGATGCGTACGCTGTGCTGATCCTGTCCGTCCGGCGCGCCTCCTACGCAATACAGGGGGCGGGCAAACCCGCGTGCCTTATTCTCAAGGTAGTTTTGCGAAGGGAAGACTTCAACAGCCCCACCGACTCCCAGATCGACGTGGGCCGTCACCCGTAATTCTGTTGTCGGATCGCCTTTCCAGCCGCGCGCCAGCACTTCGGCCACAGTACGCTCGTCATCGCTTACCTCTTCAAAATGATTGAAGGGAGTCGCCAGCGCGTCGAACATTTTTTTCGTACCGTCGGGCAAGAGCACCTCAACCGTAGCGGAACTTGCCACTGTGCGGTTACGCCACAAAAAACGTCCGTTGGCGATGTTGCGCACATAGCGGCAGGCCAGGTGAACCAGCGCCTCACTCTCTTTGGCCCGGTCGACAAACGCCGCCAGATCGGCCTTGAAGGCGTTCAGGTCATCCATGGAGTCTTTCTGTCCGGGGGCGCAAGCGAACAATGCCTTTTGTATGTCCATGCCGCGCAGGTTGAAACGCACTTGCAGGGCCGACGCATTGGCGTCGAGTTTGGCGCTGTCCGTGGTCTGGATATTGGATACTTCATCTCGCTTGGCGCTGGCGGAAGCCGCTTGTCCTTCTTTGCTGGCTTTGTTGATGTTCTGCGTTCCACGGATGCCGTGCCTCATCACCCACAAAGGGCTCAGGTTCCCATTGTCCAATTCGTTGTAAAAGAGGCCATCCGCCACCAGAAGGCAGCGCTGAAACGACAGTACGCCCGGAAGTTTGTTCATTTTCTTTGCCATGATGGTATCTCCTTACATATCCTCAGGTTCCGTTTGTTCTTGCCGCAGCACGAATGCGCCCCGCCGATCATCCAGCCACACGGGACGCCAGAGAGCCTCTTCCGCATCCGCTTCCTTCCGCCACTGGCGCAAGGAACGGTATTGCACCATGCCGACCAGAGGCTCGGCAAAGGCATGTGTATATCCGCAGCGCGCTCCGCCGCGGTGCTCGAAAGGTGTGATCGCCGCGTAGCCGAGGCAGGCTGCGGACAGCCATGTGTTGTTTTCTCCCGCTGCAGGCTGCGCTCCCAGCGCTTCCACCAAAAGTTCGGCTTGATTCTTGCCCTTGTCTTCGAGCATATCTCGTCTGTCCGTAACGACATACCCGTTCCCGACGCGATCAAACGCGGCCTCCAGAGAATCTTCGAGGACGATTTCGCCGTGCCCCGTCACGAGGCCGCCGGAAAGCCGCGCCCGGTGCACAAACTCACGGGCCTCCATCACGCCCGCCACCTGTTCCAGTTCCCAGATGATGCTCACGCGCAGATGGGCACAGGCCACGGGCTGCAAAGAAAGGGCGTGCGGGTTTTTCGAAGAGTAGTCGCTGCCGTTGGCCGACTTGCCGAACGTGAACGCTGCCGCCCGCCGTTGCTGTGGCGAAAAGACACCATAAAAAGATTGCCCCAGCGCCTCGCGGTTGTGGTGGATCAGAGCCATGCCCGTCACTTTAGCCCCTCCGCCCAGATGAAAGCAGAGCGCCTCACCAAGGCCGTAGGCAGCGAAGACCGGCGGCCCGCCCATCAGGAAAGAGGCGGAAAGCATGTTGGCGGCCTGAACCCGCACGCGGGGAAAGACAAGATAGCTCATCGAAACGCCTCCTCCAAAAGCCCCGCAACCGTCGCGGTTGCCGTCACATCCAGAACCATCACTCGGTTTCCGTTGGCATATGAGGCATGTTCCATGCCGCCGATCACCAGCCACGCCATATCGCGGGGCCATGTACTGTCGCGTAAGGCGGGATCAAGCAAGCCGCGCATCGCAATCGGCCTCAACACCGGCGAGACCAGCGCCTCGGTTCCTGTTTCAGGATTCTGTTCCTGCGGGAGCATAACGGCATAATCCCGCAGCATTTCCCGTGCCTCGTCAGCCCGCTGCAGGACAGCGGCCGCGATGTTCCCCAGAAGGGCTTCCTCTTCCTCCCGCGCTTTCAAATCGGTTCGCCCGGGCGTAGCGGACTCCCCATTGTCCAATCCATGCCGCCGCCGAAAATCCGCGTAGGCGAGCAGGGCTTGCCTCAGAGGACCGGGCAGGGAAAAATCGATAGATATTCCTTTGTAATAGAGGGAAAAAGCTGCTCTCAAGCCATCCGCGCTGCGTGGCGCATCCACAAAGAGCGGGCGCTGCATGACCCGTACGAGACCACCAACGTTCTGGGGGTTGGAACCGCCGATGCCGAACTGCGCCTGCCGTAGCTTGCGCTTCATGCGGGGGGCGTTCCCCACCTCCTCTCCGTTTTCGGGCTTTCCGGTGCGCTTCCCTTCCTCTTCACACGCGGCATTATGGCGGGGCACCAGCCCGTTGTCCTTTTCGAAGAGCAGTTCGCATATCCCGCCCGCTGTCATGGGCGTCATGGACACATAACCACCTTCAGCGCCTTCTTTGGGAATCAGGATCTGGCGCAAACGGTGATCCACATGCTCAACGCCGACGCTGAAGGCCGAGGAGCACGCTCCGGTCATGGCGTCCTCGATGGCGAGACGTTCTTCTGACGATGCGGCTTCCGCAAAGGGATTGCCCCGTACCACGGCATTCACCTGTTTGCAGATGCCCGCCACCGCCGCGCCGCCCTTGCCGTAGTCCAGCGAAAGGGACACCCCCCGCGCCATCAGCGTACGGGCCGAGACATAAGGGGCATCGAGAGCATCGTCCGAAGCGAGGCGCACCCCCGCGAGGGCCGCGTTGGAGTTGACCGTTTTCGAGCTGAAATGAACAAGTTCCGCGATTGTGTTGCGATAGGTTTCTGGTGGATAGGCTTTCCACGGTTTTTCATTCTTGGCTTGGCGTTCCTGCTGTCCGCCGTCCGCCTCCATGTTCGCTTCATCCATCCTTTCTCTCCTTGTCATTCCGCCGCCGGACGGCGGACAATGCCGAACCCCTTGTCATATTCCCATCTGTCAGTATCGCTGTATGAAACCAGTTCAGCCGAGAGCGCACGTTCTTCGTCCACCCCGACAGCTTCGCATTGGGCGCGCATGGTTTCGGCATCCAGCCACAGCCATGCGTTGGGCAGGGCATCGACTTCACGGAAGGAACGCTCGTCGCGCTCCACCCACTGTCCGCCAGAGCCACGCCGTTCTCCCTGATATACAAATGCCTCGTAACTATCGCCAAGGCGTTCGGCGTCACGTCCCAAGCGCCACGTTTCCGTTCTTCCCATACGATTGCGCAACGGTGTCTCGTTGTAAACCCATTCGGAAAGAAGGGCGGCCGGCGAATGCTCCGCAACGAAAGAGTATTCGCCGGTCTCTGGCCCAAAATACGGAAACAGCCGTTTTGCAATGGCCTTGTCGTCGCGTCTGGCAAGGCGGCAATCCTCGCCAAGGCGTACGTCCGCCGTTATGACAAGCCTCCCTTCGCGCCACGGCAGGATTTGGGCCAGATCATGGATGGAGTACCTTTCCTTGTCTTTCCCTTCATAGCCGGGCCAACAAAACGCGGGCGCGCGCGGTTCGCCCCTATCGCTGTTGCGGCAATGCCGCCAGTTGAACTGCGGCACGGCAATGTTGGGAGCATCCCCGCAAGGGCGCAGGCGGTGACGGTTGACCCGGCCGGCGGCCTGCACCAGCGATTGGGCGCTGGACACGTCCAGTACGGCCCAGTCGAAGTCGTGATCCCGCCCCACCTCTTCCACCGGAGTGGCAACCACGATGAAAGGCACGTTTGGGCGCTCTTCGTGTGCGGCTTCATCCAGAAAGGCGCGGATCTCGTGGTCAGCCACGATATGCCTGTCGCCTTCCGCACGTGAAAGCAGAAAATCCAGCCTCTTTTCCTTGTGGAAGCGGGCGATGTGCCAGTCGTTCGCATGATAGCAAGCAACACGCGCCTGTGGCAGTTCTTTCGCCAGATGCCGGGCCACGTCCACGGCTGTTGCGATATTCGCCACGCGTACCAAGCCAAAGGAGTACGCCACGCCGGAGCGGGCATCCGTCAGGGCGTGGCGGGCGTGCAGTTTTTGAACTCCCGCGGTCACGGCACCCATCCATGTGCTGACGCTTTCTTCAGCCATCGGGAGCAGTTCGGCATGGCGGTACACGGGTAAGGCGGCTATGGCCTCCAACTGTGCGGACACCCGGCTGTCGTAGAATGCAAACAGGGCAGCAGCCCTTTCCGCCCGGCCTTTTTCCGGCACATGGGGCACGGCTTTTACGAGCGGCGGCAGGGCGTCATCAATGAACGCCAGCACATACAGCGGCTTTGCCTCGGAACGGGGCTTTTCCTCGTCAGTGCAAGCGCTCTTGCCATGCCGCAATGCGCACGCCATTTCCGCGCCGGAAGCATAGGCCGCTTCCACGGCCTGCGCTACGGGGCGGGACAGTGTGGCTGAGGAACAGATGACGTTGCGCCCGAAAAACGCGCACCATTGGACAAGGCGCAGTACGGCGACAAGGGATTTGGGGTCATAGGAATCGATTTCGTCGAGGACAAGATCGGCACTCATGAGGCGCAGCAGGGCTTTGACGTGATGCCCTTGCCGATGTGGTTCTCCGGCGGCGATCAGGTAGTCGATGGTGGAAACCAGCAGAGGAGCGCCAACGATGCGCCGTTCCTGCGGCTTGGGGAAGAAGGATTCCAGCCATGCGGGCAATGGCCAGTTTCCGCCGGAGGTCAGCGCTTCCGTTTCCGCAGGATTGCCGTCATCGTCTGACCACGGGGCGGCAATGTTTTCTTTCTCTTTGATGTTGGAAGCATTGAACAGTTTCCGCGTCACGTCATCGCCGATAACCGTAGCGAGATCGCTGTCGGAAAGGCCAAACTGGCATTGCAGGGACCGCCCCGTTTGTAATGTAAGGCTACGCAGGTTCAAGGCGATGGAAAACCGGGGAGCGCCGCTGCGGGAGAGAACGCAGGCCGCGCGCACGTTCATGCGTGTCTTGCCGCTGCCGGTTCCCGCCATGTTGAAAACAAGGGCACCGCTTGTGGGGTACGCCTCCCGCGCTTCGGCCAGCGCATCAGCCGCCGTATTTTGCCATGCGAAACGGCTTTCCGGATCCGCCGGGCGCAAAACGGCCTCCAGCGAGCAGGGTTGTAGGCCCGTCAGGGATGCTTCGGGACGCTCCACAAGGTTCGCCATGCGCCAAACCAGATCCGCCGCTTTTTCCGAAACGCGGGACAAATGATCGGCGAGGCGTTGATTCAAGCGGCGTCCATCGGGTGCGACATGCGTGTTGGCGAAGGCGGGGGAAGTATCTTTGTTTGGCGGGCACTCCAGCGCCGATACTGTGTGATCCGCAAAGACAAGAGCCGCGCGTGCATACAGGAAAACGGATCTCCAGTATGGAATCCACGCTTCACCCGCCATGCCCACAGCCGCTGCGGAAAGGCGTTTGTCCAGCCGTTGCGCGAGCTCCCAAAAGGAACCTTCAGGTTCGGACCACGGGGTGAAAAGCGCGTCATCAGGCGGGCAGGGCAGGTTTTCCCGTACGAGCCTGCCTTCCGGGCAGGGCAGACGCGAGGAGAACAGGCCATGATGTGTGGAAACAAGCGCATCCACACATTCCTGTGCCGAAGCAAGGCCATAGCGCGAGGCGTTGCAAATCTCCCGTTCTCCTATGAACATTTCGAGGCGTTTTGTATACACGTTCGCCCATGCCGTCTTCCAGTCCATGCCGGATCGCACCGCCTGCCATAACTTGAGCGAAATCCATTCATGCCGCACGGCATCGGCCAACTCCGCTTTCCCTCGCAGCTTTTCCTGGAACTTCAGAGAATATTTGCCCAAGTCATGCAGCAGGCCCGCCAAGCGCGCCGCTAACCCGGCATGGCGAACCCACTCGGACACACGCACAGGAGTGGTAATCCGGCGATACCCTGCTGGAAAATGGCCTTCAGGCCCGAAACGTCCCCGTGCGCCCACTATCCAGAGTAACTTCATACGGCGGCGACCATCGTTCTGGTAGCAGGCCACGGAAGTCTGCCGTGTAGCGTTTCGGGCCAAAGCGGCGCGCACTTCCTGCAACCCTTCGGTCGTCATGGGCGACATCCAGCAACGTTCCCCTGCGCGCAGGGCGTAGCTGTCCAGTATGGCGCGGCTGCGGCGGATGGCCCGTTTCTGACAAGCGGAAATGAAGATGACGTGCATAGAAGAAAAGGTATCGGTTTATACAGATGAGAGCAATATGGCACGGGGAACAGCATCTCATCTTTTTTGTAGCTTCCTTTTGGCTTCATAAAAAAGTTGTTCGGAAAAACCTTTTGGAATAAAGTAGTTAAAAAGAGGCGATGCGGACGAAGCTATTGGAGGGTGCCAATATGTAATCCTTTGAAAGATAAAGATATTGTCTCGTATCGCTCCAGTTGTCCGCCGTGTAGGCGGTTTAGAAGGTCAATCCGGCACCTGCAATGACCTTTCGGGTGTTGTCCGCCGTGTAGGCGGTTTAGAAGTGCGCGGAAAGTTCGTTATGTGCTCAACGTACGTTGTCCGCCGTGTAGGCGGTTTAGAAGTCCTCGTACTTCGGCGCGTACTTGACGCTGAGGTTGTCCGCCGTGTAGGCGGTTTAGAAGATCCGGGCCAGCACCGTTCCCGTCACCTGCTCGTTGTCCGCCGTGTAGGCGGTTTAGAAGAGTTATCCACGGCCCGACCTCGTTTCGATGATGTTGTCCGCCGTGTAGGCGGTTTAGAAGAGAAAAAGGAAAGCCCCATATCGGGGCTACTTGTTGTCCGCCGTGTAGGCGGTTCAGAAGGTCAACGGCGTGGATTCGCTCATTAACTCTAAGTTACCCACCGTGTAGGCAGCTTGCAAGAGCGTAAGTAGGAGCTTATTTTTAGTATACCACTATCTTATAGTTGTAAAAAATAGTTGTGCAGGAGTTTGGTATGGTGAGTGGTGGAATCAGGCCGGGAAGCGGCAGGAAGAAAGGACGTACAAGCGTTGTTCCCGAAGATAACGCCGTCGTAAAAAATGTAAAACGAGTGGGAAGCTCTTGACGCCGTTGCGGAGTGGGAGGGATTGATGCGATCAGCCTTAATACGGCGTGAACTATCGAAGTTGTTCAGTAAGTATTTTGAAAAAATAGTTGAAAAAAGTAGTTGCCTAAAAAATACAAGAAGGGGGTAAAAGAAATCAACAGCAAGAGAAATGAACAGCCCGCCAAGGTGCGGCCAACACCAAGACGGGCCTAACCAGAAAACCCGATCAGGAGTAAAAACATCCCCACGTGCGTGGGAAAGAGCATTAATATATTTATAGGCTGGTTACGGGAGGTGTTTGAAGAAATAGGAGCCATACCGGAGCAAGGTGAGTACGTTATCTGCTTGGAGAAGCCTGATTAACCTGCTGGGTTTCGCTCGTCTCTTCGGAATTGGACATTACTCCAACAAGTATAGCGGCATTGAGCAATATGATGAGGGCAATCATAATTTTCAAGAACCGCGTAATCAGCTTGTTCATTCTTTTTCTGAACTCATTCAACAAGCCAAGAGAAACAAGGAAGAGAACGCTTCCCATAATGGAAAGACTTCCCATATGTTGTGTTATTCCAGCGGGGATGAGGACGAACCCTGTGGTTACCATCAGGAACAATGCGATAGCCTGTCCGATAGGATTTAGAATACTCCCATGTCGTTCGGAAAAAGTGAGCTCTCCTCGTTCAGCCCGAAGATTTGCGGAAAAGACTTGTTTATGAAGTTGTTCCAGCATCGCAGAGTTGACTTTGACGAGGGCTTTTTTTTCGCCTTTAAAAGTAGCAACGATGGTGATTTCCTTATCTTCGCCCCCAACTAGAGCACCTACAAGGGTCCCTGTCCCGCCAAGAAACAGGCCGCCAACCAAAGCCCCACCAAGAGTTCCACTGAGACGCTTTACATTTTCCTCCGTGACAATTTCAAAGTCAGTCACATTGGGATAAATATCGAAGTCACCAGCTAATATTCTAAATCTTTTGCCCATAATGCTCCCCCTCCTTTTTCTTCTCAAAAGTTTCCTTCACGTCTACCCCGAGCGCGTCCGCGATGCGGATTAAAGTGGAAAGGCGGCATTCAAGGATGCCATCGTCGGTTCGGGCTTTGGCAAGGGTCGCACTTGATAGCCCGGTACTAGAGAGATCTCGAATCTTGATCTTTTTATCTTTCATTATCTTCTTAATATTGCTTATAATCATAGTTTTTCGGGAGTATTGTTTTAGTAACGTGAATTTTTATTGACTCTATTTGTTTACGATGCTAAAACAAAATCAACGAAAGGGCAATACAAAAACAGCCCTCGGAGGTGGTAGCAACACCGCCGAGGGCCTAACCACAAAAACCTACCATGGGAGTTTGTTATGGCTTCACCTAGCATTACCGATCTTCAGTCTCTCGTCAATCGTCTCACTGCCGACAACAATCGCCTTCGTAACCTCGTGAAGCTCTACGAGGCCACGTTCGCCGCCATGAAACCACGGCTCGCCCTCGCATTCCACGACGCGAACCCTGCCGAATTCCGCTTTTTCAAAAACTTTCAACATGTCCATATGAACCCCTCGGGTTAATGTCATTTCTTCAAATACCGCACCGGGAACAGAACCGCCTCAATGAGCATGACCTTCTGGAAGTTCCCTTCCGGGGTGTCCGTACGGTCGCATTCGGCGCGGACGGCTTCAAGCCGGATGGGGCGGGCTTGCCCGGCCATGCCTACGAAGTCGCGGGCGTGGATGTCGCAGATTTGCCAGATATGCATGGCTTGCAGGTTGTCGGGCAGGAGTTCCACTTCCGATGAGGTACAGGCGCCGCAGGGAGGTTCCAGCCCGTCGAGCGCCCATGTCTCCCGGCATTCGTCGCAGCTTGGCGCGTTGTCCGCTAGGCGTCCGCACCAGTCCCGGAGTTTTTTTCTTCCGCCGCCTTCACGAAAGAGAGTTCGCTGGACACGCAGGAATAGATGATCCCCATGAGGTTGGGGTTCACTTCCCACAGTTCCTTGATCATCTCCTTGGAAAAGGGGATGGGCGAGCCGTCCTCGAATTCCAGCCCTTCCCATCCGGAGAGGGCGCGTTGCAGGTGCAGGATCTTGAAGCGGCGATCCATGAGTTCGGGGGTGCGTTTCTCGTTGCCGTTGAAGGTGCGGGACTTGACGCGCAGGGTATCCAGCTCGGTTTCGGTCAGGATACGGGCGTAAACGCCGGAATCGTCGGGAAAGCATTTGATGAAGGCGGTATCTTTGGCGGTGGCTTCGTTCACGAATTTCATGATGTTGATCCTCTGGTTGAAAGTTGAAGTGGTTCTTGGAGAATGGCCCCGCCGGAAAAGGAGACGGCGGGAGCCGGAGCTATTCGAGGATGATTTCCACGGCGTCTTCGAGTGCCACGCCGAGGATGTCGGAGGATTGCGAAAGGGTGACGGTCGCGGAATCGGCGTTGATGGCGGGCATCTTGTTCTTGATGCGGGGGCAGGACACGACGACCTTGCGGCCTTCCTCGCTGCCTTCCCTGAGCCGTTTGGCGGCGTCGTTGCGCATGTAGTATTCAAAATCCACGCTGGAGGCCCGCATGGTGTCGATGGGCTGGCCGGGGAAGCGGTCGCCAAGCTCGTCGGTAAACTCCGTGGGTGTGGAGAACTTGATGGTGCAGGAGCGCATTTTCCCGGTTGTCCCGTCGATGCGGATAACGGAATCGGTATTCTCCATCTCCGCGCCGATGGCGGGGCCATAGGGCATCCACCACGTCACCACGTCGTCCACGGCCCATGCGCCGGAGATGCCGGGTGCGACGGTCAGCGTGTTCGTCCGTTCGTCCACCGCGGTCACGGCGTAGCCCTTGCCAGAATTGTCGTCCGACTTGGTGGTGTTCTGGATTTTCTGCCCCACGAAAAACATTTTCGCGTCCTCGACGGTGATGGAAGTCGCGGACGTCTGCGCCTCAGCCGCCACAGAGGAAGGCCCGGCGTTGAAGACTCGGCGTCCGGTAGGCTTCGGCCACCAGCGCGACGGTACTCCGGGCGTACTACAGGGCGCACATCTCCGTTATGGCCTTGTCGAGTGCGCGGGCGTCGGACGTGCTCAGGCGGTCGAGTGCGGCCATGCGGCGTTTGATGTCCTGGCGGCGGCTTTCGATGGCGGCAATATCCACGGCTACCCCCTTGCGGATCAGGATGTTGTGGACCAGTGCCGTATCCCCCGGGGCCACGGGTGCGGAGTCCACGACGCTCCATGTTTCGCCGTCCATGATGATCTGGTCGGGGACGGCGGGCACGGGAAGGCCGGAGGCCGCGGCGAGGATGATGCAGTCCCCAAGCTGTATGGGCAGTTCCGGGTTTTCTTCGATTTTGGCGTTCTTCCGTATGCCCTTGAACGGGGTATCCTTGATCGAAGGTTCATAACGCATGGTCTGATCGTTGTAGACCTGTCCATCCTTCTTCTGACGGTAGAGCATCCGTTTGCCGAACTTGTTGATCAATTGGCGTGCGGTCCTGCCCACGCTGGCGCACAGGGATGCGCTCATCCTCTTCCCACCTCCATGATGCCCCCGCCCTTGCCCGTGCAGACGGTACCGAGCCCGGCGAGCAGGCCGGACAGGGAGGGGAATACTGTTTCCGCCGGGGCCGTGCCGTTGTAGGCGATGCTGATCACGTCCACGCCCAGGCTGGCGATGTCCCCGCCCCGGTCGAGCGGCACGAGGTAGTCCTGTTCGACGAAGAAGC
>OGYA01002303.1_pt1 | contig 11030 bp, 9 predicted proteins | sample 1576401 | NCBI WGS metagenome assembly OGYA01 (sample SAMEA3541485, study PRJEB24748) | human gut metagenome | biome: human gut; feature: human-associated habitat; material: faeces | place: China | collected 2012 | reverse complement strand
CCTACACCTCTCAGATGGTCCGTACCATTAAGTACTTCGCTGAGAACTGCTGATCTCGTAGCTACGATAAAAATTAAATGATTTGTCGACTGGAGTTTGTCTTGCTCAACTACGAACAAGCCTGATTTGGTACGACAACCATTTTAGAGATTTTTGCACCCTTTCTTTTGTGGTTCTTCCATGAGAGAAAGGGTGTTTTTTTATGTGTTTAAAAGATTTCCGCGATGAATTTCTGTATTATGTTACTGTTCGACACCGGGATGCGCTGTAATGAGATGATCCTGATGGAGCCGGAAGACATCAAACCGGACTATATTCTGGTCAAGCAATGATGCAAGAAATTATTTTGTTTGTCTTATATATAGAACATAGAATAGGCTATAATGTCTTATATGATAGACAAAATGAGCAGTGGGAGAAACTACTACAAACAACGATCTGCTGAAGAAAATTGCTGCAACCGTGACCGAACCGCACCACCATATCATCGTGACCTACGAGGAAGATTCTGACATTGAGGTAGACGGTGTTGCAATTTCGGTCGTTCCTCTGGTTGATTTTTTACTGACAACGTGAGATTCCTGCGACCACAACCGTATGAACCACATGATTCATGAAGCAAAAACCCGGTGGTGCGGATCACCAGCATCCGGGGAGGAGTTAAAAATCTGGAAGGGGACACTGACCCGGTAGAATGAGATAGTTGTTCCATCTCCCTAGACCGAATTAGAATCTAGCAGCAAAAGGCCTCTGCCTTTCACAGAAATGTGATGGGCAGGGGCTTTTTAGCGTAAAAAAAAAAAAATAGCCTGACCCATGCAAAAGAGCACAAATCAGGCTGACAATGGATATGAAATTCTAAAATTCACTTAGAAAAGAGAGTACGCGTTGCAGGGAAAGCCGAGCAGATCGTTCGGTGAGCTATTGGATCTCTTGCTCCAGTTCATCGAACAGCGCACAGGAAAAGAACTGACCAAGCGTGATATCAAGACCATCACAGAGCTTTTTAATGGTGGCGATGGACACACGCTGACGGGATTGGTCGAGCATACTGTATACCGTAGATGGTGTTACACTGGCACGGGTCGCTAACTCGTTGGGGCGTATCCCACGCTGGTCGCAGAGTTGTTCAAAGCGTTTGGCAACGGCATCTTTTGCAGTCATGATGAAGTTCACCTCAACATGATAGTACAGAAGTTCGTGCAGTTTTGTGTACGCAGTTGCGTATATCGTGAAAGTATTTTATGCTGTAGAGAATATGTGGCTGCGTAACGACAAAGAATATATTTAACAAAAATGTATCCTCCACATGGAAAATGGAGGATACCGTTCCTTTGACATCGTTGTCTATAATCTCATCTTATTTTATCATGGTTATATCTGGGATTCAATAGAAATCATCATAAATGTATCACATTTGACCCTGAAAAAACATCGCGAAGGCCGGATTGTTTTTGTATCATGCCTAGTTCTGTATAATAATTCCAGCTGTAAACGAAGATTGAGAAAATAAGGGGTCAGATGAGGGTCTAAACAGCAGGAGGAAACAGCGATGGCGCGACGGGGAGAAAACATTCGCAAGCGTAAGGACGGTCGGTGGGAAGGCAGGTACATCAAGGCGCGCACACCGGAGGGGAAGATCCAGTGGGGTTACGTTTACGGAACGGCCTATGCGGAGGTCAAACGGGTACTAATCCAGAGAAAAGCGGAGGCGGGGTTCTACAACCTGAATCAAACCGACCTGACCTTTGAAGTACTGTCCGAGGTGTGGCTGTGCTCCCTGAAAAACGCTATAAAAGAATCCACCTATGCGCATTATTCATACACGCTGCACAAATATCTTCTTCCGGTTTTGAGCAAGGTGCCCGTTGCATCCCTTGAGGAAAGCTTTCTGGAACAGGCCATGCAGCAAATCATCACGCCCACAGATGCGGCACACAAGCCACTGGGAAACTCCTCTGCCCGGGAATGCCTCTCGATGCTGCGACGTATCTGCAAATATGCCGCTCATTTACGTTTGATTCGTCCAATGGAGCTGGAAGTTGCGCTGCCAAAAGCCATCGAAAAAATTTCTGCGCCTCTCTCCCCGGCGGAACAGCAGCGACTTCATCAATATGTACAGGCGAACCCCACGCCTCGCAAAATCGGCTTACTACTGGGGCTGGAATTGGGGCTTCGAATTGGTGAGATCTGCGGCCTGCAATGGGGCGATTTTGACCTGAAACTCGGCACGCTGAACATCAATCGGACGGTCTGCAGAATTTCCTGTGGAAACGGTCATACAAAGGTGGTCATCCAGATGCCCAAAACCCGCACTTCTCGCCGGGAAATTCCCATCCCAAAGCAGCTATCGCTGATGCTGAAAAAGCTGCGCGGAAGCGCCAGCAATGCTGCATGGTTCCTGTCCGGCAGCGAGTCCAAGCCCACCGAACCCCGCTGCTATCGGAAAAGCATCAAAGCGTATTTGAAGCAGGCGACTGTCCGTCAAGTGCGCCCGCACGCACTGCGCCACACCTTTGCAACGACCTGCCTGCAGGCGGGGTGCGATGTAAAGACCCTCAGCGAATTGTTGGGACACGCCAACGCCAACATCACCTTGCAGCGCTATGTGCATTCTGACCTGATCCGAAAGCGCCGGGAGATGAATCGGATATTTTCACATCAGGTGTCAACGAGGGGCGGAAAAGCGTTAAATCTAATTGAATAACGCCAGATTTTACTCACAGTCCTCCATTTTCCATGTGAAGGATACTCCTTTATTGCGGAAAGGGGTGAACTAGGTGGCACTGCGTCTGTTCGAGCACAACGAGAAAGCATATCATGCGGCAGTCCGGATGATGGAGCAGTATGGCAAGGCCGCCATTGTTCATCCCACTGGCACCGGAAAAAGCTATATTGCGTTCAAACTGATCGAGGACAACCCGGAGAAGGTCGTAATCTGGCTTTCGCCCAGTGAATATATCTTCAAGACACAGCTGGAGAGCCTGAAAAGGAACGACCCGGATTTTCCGTTGGCAAACGTTCACTTTTATACCTATGCCAAACTGATGTGCTGCACCCAGGCGCAACTGGATGATATCGCAGCGCAGAAACCTGCCTATATTATACTCGATGAATTCCACCGTGCCGGTGCGGAATGCTGGGGCGAAAGCACGGTGGCTTTGTTAAAGTTATGCCCGGAGGCAAGACTGCTGGGCTTGACAGCGACAAACATCCGATATCTGGATAATAACCGTGACATGGCTGAAGAGCTTTTTGACAGCCGTGTTGCGAGCGACATGACCCTTGGCGAAGCAATCGTCAGGGGTATTTTGCCTACTCCGAACTATGTGACCACCGTCTATCAGTACCAGAAAGACTTGGCACGTTATCAGACAAGAGTGGATAATCTGCGTTCTCCCGGCATTCAGGATGTGAATCAAAAATATCTGGATGCCCTGCGCCGCGCCTTGGAACAAGCAGATGGATTAGACAAGGTTTTTGAACATCATATCACGGACAAGTCCGGAAAGTACATCGTGTTCTGCGCCAACAAGGAGCACATGGACGAAATGATCTCTCATGTGCCGGAGTGGTTTGCAAAGGTGAATGCGGAAGTGGCGGTCTACGAAGCTTATTCCGATGACCCTGGTACAGACAAGGCTTTTGCAGACTTCAAGACGGATGAGAGCGACAAGCTGAAGTTGCTGTTCTGCATAGACATGCTCAACGAGGGCGTTCATGTAGAAGGCATTTCAGGTGTCATCCTGTTCCGGCCCACCATTTCACCCACCATCTACAAGCAGCAGATTGGACGCGCTTTGACCGCTGGGGAAAATTCTACACCGCTTATCCTCGATGTTGTCAACAACTTCGAGGGTCTGTGCAGCATTGCGGGGTTACAGGGCGAGATGCAGGAGGCGGTCCATCGGCTCTATGCCAACGGCGAGGGTGATAAGATCGTCACCGAGCGATTTGAGGTCATCGAACAGGTGCATGACTGCCGGGTACTGTTTGAGCAGTTGCAGGCAAGCCTTTCTTCCAGTTGGGATCATTATTTTTCGGAAGCAAGCATTTACTATGCGGAGCATGGCAACCTGAATATTCCAAAACGTTATACCACACCGGCGGGATTGAGCCTTGGCGAATGGCTGACGACCCAGCGCCGTGTCCGTGCGGGACAGATTCCGGGGAACTTGACCGAACAGCAAATCGCATGGCTTGACAGCATCGGGATGGAGTGGGGCAATCGCAACGATGCCGCATGGGAGCGTGGTCTGGAAGAAGCGAGAAAATTTCGGGAACAGTTTGGGAATTTGCAGGTCCCGGCGAAATACAAAACGAAAGATGACTATCCTCTGGGAAAGTGGATCAACAATGCGCGGAAACGCCGAAACGATGGAAAGCTGACGGAAGAGCGCATTCGACAACTGGATCAGATGGGAATGATATGGAGCGTATTTGATGCCAAATGGGAACAGGGATATGCACTTGCGGCAGTCTATGCGCAGGAGTATGGAAATCTGGAGGTTCCACGAGATTATAAAACAGCAGATGGAAAAACGCTTGGTCGCTGGATTCAAAATCAAGAACTAGCCTATGAGCAGAAAAAATTGTCTGCGGATCAGATCAAACGACTAGAAACCATAGGAATGCAGTGGGGCAGTCGCTATGACCGACAGTGGAATGAGGTTTATCAGGCAGCGAAACGGTACTTTGAGGCAAATGGAAACCTTGATGTCCCGGTGGCCTATGTTTCACCGGAGGGATATGCTCTTGGAAAATGGGTGCGGCGGCAGCAGTATGCGTATCGGAATCCGGAGAAAAGCAATGCAATCTTATCACAAGAGCGCATTGAGCTGCTGGATGCCATCGGAATGCAGTGGGAGAAACCTGACCCGTGGCAGCACCGGTACGAGCTGGCGCAGGAATATAAAAGATGCCATGGAAATCTGGATGTTCCGGCAAAATACAAGACAGCGGATGGCATTTGGCTGAGCCGATGGGTGTACAACCAGAAACGGCTGCTGCAAAGCGGGTCGGAAAAGTTGAGCGAAGAGCAAAGAAAGAAGTTACGGGCATTACTGAGAAATTCAGAGTGTGCGGTAAATGATTCTAAGAAAACCGCATAAGTTGGTTATGATGTGTGAGGAAAAATGGTGAATTTGGAAGAAACAAACTATCATGTGGACTTTGGAGAGTACTACGTTCAGATGACGGATAGGCAGAGGCGGTATCTTGCAATACGTTCTGTCTTGGATCGGGTTCTGGCGGGAATTGCGTTGGTGATACTTTTGCCGCTTTTTTTGGCCGTGAGTATTGCACAGAAAATTAATGCACCGGATGAGCCTGTTTTCTTTTTACAGAAGCGTGTGGGCAAAAATGCGCATTGTTTCAACATCATAAAATTCCGTACTATGAAAAGCTCTGCTCCGAAAAATGTGGCTACAGGTGATCTGGAAAATCCGGAATTGTATGTATCAAAACTTGGTCGATTTTTGCGGGATAGAAGCATCGATGAACTTCCGCAGTTTATCAATGTATTGAAGGGCGAAATGAGCCTGATTGGTCCACGCCCGTTGGTATATACCGAGCGTGAGATTCGCTTTTTGCGTCGATGGTACGGTGTATATCAAGTGACACCGGGCATCACCGGCTGGGCACAGGTCAACGGTCGGGATACCGTGGATATCTACGATAAGGTCTATTATGACCGGGAATATGTTCAGAACGTCAGTCTGAAGTTTGATTTGAAGGTCATCTGGAAAAGTGTTTTGGTCGTGTTGGGGCGAAAAGGTGTCGTGGATGGAAGGGTTGATCCGGAGTTCCGGAAGGAAAGCATTGTGCTGCTGAAAGAGAGCCAGTTGGTGAAGCAGGAAACGAATTCAGAGAATGAGTTACAGTGGTGTGAATGATGCAGAATTACAGCGTCCTGATGTCCGTTTATCAAAAGGAAAAGCCCGAATATTTGAGACAGGCAATCAAAAGCATTCAATCGCAGACTGTTCCAACAAATGATTTTGTGTTGGTGTGCGATGGACCTCTGAATCCGGAGTTGGATGCAGTGATTGCCGCAAAACAGCAGGAGATGGGTAGTGCCCTGAATGTCGTCCGGCTGGCGAAGAATAGCGGTCTTGGCAGTGCCCTGAACGAAGGTATCCAACACTGCAAAAATGAGCTAGTTGCCCGGATGGACAGTGATGATATTGCCTACCCAGACCGTTGTGAGAAACAGCTTGCGGTGTTCAGCGCACACACAGAGATTAGTATCTGCTCCGGCATTGTGGAGGAATTCACTACATCTCCGAAAATTATTGATGCGAGGCGTGTGCCACCAGAGACCAGCGTGGAAATTGTAGAATTTGCAAAGAAACGTTGCCCGTTCAATCACCCCTGTGTGATGTACAAAAAATCGGCGGTCGAGGCGGCTGGCTCGTATCAGGACTTTTATTTGCTGGAGGACTACTACCTCTGGATACGCTTACTGATGGCTGGTTATCAAGGCTACAACATTCAGGAGCCGTTGCTGCATATGCGAGCCGGTTCAGAGATGTATAAACGTCGGGCAGGCTGGAAGTATGCCAAAACGCAGATGAGGTTGTTCAAGTATATGAAGGACAGCGGGTTCATTGGGAATGGCCAGTACATTAAAAGCTGTTTGATCCGCAGTGGTTCTGCGTTGGCTCCGAACTGGTTAAGGAAGTTTATGTTTGGGAAAGTGTTGAGGAAATAGGAATGAAAATAGCGATTTTGCTTCAGTGCCACAAAAATCCGACACAGATAAACCTATTGTTGGATAAACTGAATCATCCGGATATTGACTGCTATATCCACATTGATAAAAAAGCGGACTTTACGAATAAAATTACGAAAAGAAGCAATATCGTTTTGCTTCCAGGTGAAAAACGTGTGTCAGTTGAATGGGCACAGATTTCACAGGTAACTGCAACGATTCACATGGTGGAAGAAGCACATCAGCACGGAAAATACGATTACTATTGGTTGATCAGCGGGCAGGATTGGCCGCTGTACTCAGCAGATGAAATTGTAAATTTCTTCAAGAACCATGATGGTGAAAACTTTATTCAGTACTGGGACAGCAAAAATTACGGGAATCACTTGCAGAATAATCTGGATAAACGCAATCAAATCTATTTCCCTCTGTGGATGATCGGGAGAAAGCTGTGGCAGAAGGTCATAAAAAGAGGTTGGGTAGAGCTAACAGGCGGATATAACCGAACATGGAAGTCTTTTATGCGCAAACAACTGCAAATCGAATTCTATTTTGGAAGTCAGTGGTGGGCATTGAACAGGAAAACGGTAGATTGGCTTGTAGGGTATTTGCATGAACACAAAGAGTATTATGAATTCTATCGGAATAGTGTGTGCCCGGATGAATCTTTCTTTCAAACATTAGTGATGAGGTCACCTTATGCAGATGATAAAACAGAGTATTTGACATATTTGCAATTTCCAAAAGGTGCTAATAGTCCTGATATTCTAAAGGCATGCGACCTGCCGAAAGCAAATATCTTGTGATGCGAAAAGTCGATATGGATGTGGATGATGCATTTTTATCGATATAATGATAAGGATTGTGAAAAAACAAAATGATAAATATAACGGTTTTGATGTCCACATATAACGGCGAAAGATTTCTGAGAGAACAGCTGGATAGCATTTTTTCTCAGGAAAAAGTGCATGTGAAGCTTATTGTAAGAGATGATGGTTCATCGGACAGGACACTTGATATATTAAGAGAATATCAAGCCGCCCATCGTGATATGTTAATCATATCCGATGGAAATAATATGAGAGCATGCGCATCGTTCCTATATTTGATTCGTACCTATACAGATGATAATTATTTTGCATTGGCAGATCAGGATGATATTTGGGATGCCGATAAGCTGATTATAGGTATAAAAGCAATACAGAAACTGGAAGATGATGATGAAAATATTCCGCTGTTATATTATTCAAATTTGAGAATTGTAGATGAAGATAATATATTTGCGAGGATTTCTCATGCTGTTCCACATGTGGCAAAAAATAAATATGCAGCATTAATTGAAAATCTGGCAACAGGGTGCACAGTAGTTTATAATCGGAATTTGGCAAATTTGGCGAAGAGTGCACAGCCAGAACAGTACTCGATGCATGATGTATGGCTCTATCGGGTTGCAAAAATATTTGGAGAAGCAATCTATGATTTTGAGCCACATATTAATTATAGACAACATGCGGAAAATGTTGTAGGAACGTCTATGAAAAAAGTGAGCCTTCGGAAAATAGAGCGAGAACTCAAATGGATGTTAGATACAAAACAAAATGAATGGTATACCGATATTGAAATGTTTTACGATCAATTTTTTGCAATGATGAATGAGGATACGCAAAAAGCTTGTTTGAAAATATTAAATTCCAAATGTAATATCAAATCAAAATTTGACTTAATTATGGACAAAAGATATAGATCAAATAGCCGATATAGAAATATTAAATTTATTATCAAGGTGTTGTTACAAAATGCATAAGATAAGAATTTCCCTTCTATTTTGGATTTATTGTGCCGTTCTTGTTACATTTAACGAATTTATAGCGTTGTTCTTTCCCAAAGGAGTTATGCGGATAGGATATATTCTTCTTATGATGCTGTTTGGGACGGTGACTTTGTATAAACAAAAGTACAGGATCGATGCTTCAAGAATGGATCTGCTAGTAACAATATATTTCATGTACGTATTCCTGCGGGGAATATTTCAGCACATCAATGGCGTTACAATCATTGGAACAACGACAGCATGGCTGCAAAGTTTAATTCCGATTTTCTCTTATTTTATCGCAAGTGATTTGAACAAAAAAGAGAAAAAAACTGTCGAAACACTATTTGCTTTATTTTCGTTTATTAGTGTGACAGTTGGTATGCTAAATATTAAATTTCACTTTCTTCCAGCTGTTGGCACTTTTGCCGGAAAATTATATGCATATGTTGGCAATAACACATTTGTTGTGCGTGGATATTCGTTGGCAGGTATTGCATTAATTACTGGTTTTATTTCTGGTTTCTCAATGTGCTGTTTGATAGACCTTGATATTAATATCAAAAGAAAAGCGGTACTTTTTGTGGTTAATCTTGCCGGGTGTCTTTATTCGCTCTCGCGAGGAGCATTGGCATTTGTAGTAATCGCAATACTTTCATATTTGATTTTTCGCTGTTTGAATGGACTTTGTTTGAATGGACATTACAAGATATCTAAAAAGAAGGCACTTTGTATTGTATTGATAACAATACCTTTGCTTATAGTTGCAATAGTTAATCTTGATAAAATAACGAATTCTGCAATTTTCAATCGATTTATAAAAATCGGATTATCCCAAAGTGAAGGGAGCAATAATATCAGAACAGAATATCAAAAAATAGCACTAAGTGTAATTTCAAAGGCACCTATTGTAGGTATAGGGTATGGTTTTACTGGATATCAAGCTATCAATGCAGGAATTGAAAATACAATTAATACAGAAAGTTACATTCTGTCTCTTGGAATTAGTAGTGGTCTGATTGGATTGTTGCTTTTTATACTAATAGCGTTTTTTTCTATTTTTAAATCCAGAAAAGACGAAAAAAATATGAAATACATAGGTGCTGTTATTGGTATGCTTGCGTGGAGTGTGATGTACATTTTACTTGACAGTGATTTGATAGGGCTATTTTATTGGTATTGCATTGGTGCATTGAATGAAAGGAAGCATAACGAATGAAGAAAATGCTATATTGCATGCATATTGGTTGGAATTGGATTAAGCAACGACCTCATTTTATTGCGGAAGAACTCGCAAATGAATATGATCTTACAGTAATAAGTGATTATAATTACCGTGTAAAAAGAACCTCGACTAAAAATGAAAAAGTAAAAATCGTGAATTTTTACAAAATTCCTAAAATTGATACATTGAAGCATCTCAGCGAGATAAATATAATGCTGAGAAAATGGTTCTATTCGGCATATATAAGAAAAATAAAGCCGGATTGTGTATACGTTATGACACCATATGCAGTGAAGTGTATCCCTAATTGGTATAAAGGAACTCTAATATATGACTGTATGGATGATATGATATCATTTGATGATTCGTCTACACAAAGAGAAAAAATTCTTAGAGATGAAAGTGCTTTAATTGATCGTGCAGAGATTGTTTTCGTAAGCAGTGAAAATCTTAAGGAAAAACTAAAAAATAGATATTCATCCTCAAACAATAAAAAATATGTGCTTGTAAGAAATGGATATTCTGGAATCTCACCTAAATTGAACGAAAAAACGCCTCGCTGTGAAAAAAGCAGGCACATATTGTGCTATTTCGGGACGATTGCGTCTTGGCTGAATTTTGAATATATCCAAAAAAGCCTTGAGGATTTTGATTCTATCGAATACTTATTAATTGGTCCAAAACAGGCAGGGGTACAGGTCCCGAAACATGATCGAATAAAATGTATAGGTCCTGTCGCACATGATGACTTATATGAAAACGTAAAAGATGTTGATGCTCTTATAATGCCCTTTGTATTGAATGATTTGATTATGTCTGTTGACCCGGTGAAACTATATGAGTATATAAATTTTAGAAAGAACATAATTTGTGTTGAATATCCAGAAGTGAAACGATTTTCTGAGTTTGTGTATTTCTATAAGGATTACGAGTCATATGCGAACGCAATAAAAGAAGCTATAGTAAGTGATAAAATTAAATTTTCCATAGAAAAACAGAATGAATTTCTAGAATTAAATACATGGAAAGTTCGTGCAAAAACAATTGCAAAAGTTATTAATAATGTACTGGAATGCAAAAACGCTGCTAAGCAAGGCGAAAATTGAGGGTATTGATACAATGAAAAAAGTAATGTTGGTTTTCGGTACACGGCCGGAAGCAATCAAGATGTGCCCATTGGTCAATGAGTTGAAGAAGCGCAAAAACATTGAAACGATTGTCTGCGTGACCGGCCAACACCGGCAGATGTTGGATCAGGTGCTGGGAGCGTTTTCTGTTGTGCC
>OGYA01002295.1_pt1 | contig 11064 bp, 7 predicted proteins | sample 1576401 | NCBI WGS metagenome assembly OGYA01 (sample SAMEA3541485, study PRJEB24748) | human gut metagenome | biome: human gut; feature: human-associated habitat; material: faeces | place: China | collected 2012 | reverse complement strand
CCCGGAAAAATACATAGCGCCGAAGAACTGGTACAAATACGGAAGCGAAATGGTTCGGCCCTATAAAATCCGCATCCATCCGCCGTGCGCCAAAGACGAGAAGAAGCTCCGGCGCTACTATGAAAGCAAGCTGGCCGACTATCCGGACGTGATCGACGTGTCCGCCATCGTGGAGTTTACCGGCTACAACCGCCACACGGTCTGCGAGTGGATTCGCTTCGGCAAGCTCCGCGCCTTGGCGCTGCAGCACAAGTATATGATCCCGAAGTGCTGTCTGATCGACTGGCTCTCCACGGATGAGCATAACGCAACCACCCGCAAATCCCGCCGCCATATTGACCGGCTCTGGGAGCTGCAGAAATGGAGTGACGGGCAATGAGGGGAAACATCATTGAGGAGCTGTACTACGGCAACATCGACCCGCAGGATCGCGGCTATCGCCCTAAGAGCCCTGCGAAGAAGGCGTCCGACTCACTGAACGACCTGGAGGAAAAGCTCACCGAGCAGCTCGCTGGCGAAAACAAAGCTCTGTTTCTCCGCTTCTGCAACGCCTACGCCGAGTTCATGGGCGAATCCGAGGTGGATACTTTCATCACCGGCTTCCGCCTCGGCGCACGGTTCATGATGGATACCTTTCTGAGCGACGACGCGCCGTTTGAGAGCTTGTTGGAGGAATAACTACCCAAAGAACACAATATATTGTGTTAGTGTTTGACATTTGACCATATATATGGTATAACACGTGTATCTTCAAAGAAAGGAGGTACACCGAATGGCAAAACCTATTAAACCCGGCACTGACAACCAGCAGCCAGGAACTTATGTAGAAGTAGGCCCTCGTGGCGGGAAAGTAGATGATCCGAGAATTGTCCACATTGATCCCGGCGACAGATTGCCGCCTACGCAGAAGCCCGGAAACGGTTGGCAGAAAAAGTAAATAGCTCTACCAGTCTGAGCGGGAGGCAAAAGCCTCTCGCTCTTTCTTATGTGTTAGTTCGCTATGACAAATCGCACATTGGTCGACCCAACTCTCCTTTGTAAGATGAGCGCGCAAAGGGAGTTTTACTATGAAAAAAATGTTTGAGTAGATGGGCGGCACCTACACGCAGCAGGGCGATTATTTCCTGCTGGATCTTCAATTACCACCCGAAGAAGAGCGTCCCGTTGACGTATGGGGCCAGCGCAGGCTGCGCTATCTACGGGAACATCGTCCCATTCTCTATACCAACCTGAAAAGCACGGGTCAGCTCCGCTCCCACCTTGCCGACGTCGAAGAACAAGCCAACGCTCTTTTCCTTCGGTTAGTTAAAGACTATGCCGCCTCCGAAGGCGTCACCGAGCAGCTCAAGGTGGAGGATCCCATGGAGTAGGTGCGGAGGATGAATGGGATCAGGGCGAGAGTAACGGAGACGGTGGTTGAGAGAATAATAGACTGATTTGCAATAGCGCAGACAAAAATGGATTATCTGTTTAGTCTGCGCCTTTTGTTGGTACAAATGCTTTCATTACATAAAAAACCTAAAATCATATGCTTTATCAAAAATTGCTTCTTCCTGTTTTGACATCCGTGCTAATACTTTAGCGAAGTCCAATGTAACAGGAAGTGTTTTATATAGGCTATCGCCGCTGTTCCAGTTCATTTTTGTGAGCATAAGAATTTCTTTAGCCAGAGTATCACCACTCGCATTCCCAGCAAAGCGTCTTACCAGCAAAGGGGCAGGGATACCACGTGAGCTCTTATAGTAATTGTGAGGCCCAGATAGTTCAGGATGAATCACGCAACCGTGTGTCCATAAAAGGAAACTGTCTCGATCCAGCTTTACAGCCATTCCTCGTTTTACAGGAAAACCGTATGCAGTTTTTCCCGGGTCTGCTCCAAAACGAATTCCTCGCCATGAGCAGTAATCTTGTATCTGCACAAGCTCAACTTCAATGCCACTAAAGGCTTGCATTATGCCAGTGATTTCTTCTCGTATAAATGGTGTAGTTTTGTGGATAACAACTCTCCTTAGTGTATTTACAGGTGCTGAATGATAGTATTGTTCACGCAACTCTGTCATCATAGAGCGTGCATCATCTTCTCGCATGTAGGGATTGCTTCTGCCAAGAAGAATCGGATTATTAATTTTCCTAAGCACCATCCTGATTCCGGTCCCAGTCGAATCAAAAAGCTGGCTGCAGCCGATACAGATTCTTTTTTCCTCTGAAAAAGCATAGCTGATGCCTATGTAGGCTGTATCGTTCTGAATTGCTTCCGGGTGCCATAGAACGCCGGTGGCTTTGGCATACAAGCTTGTGGATAATCCCCACATCACCTTGCAGGGGTCATAGCTGTTTACTGATTTCTCTTCTATCAGTTGAAGTTTAATCCCTTTTTCTGTTGCATAGAGCTTTAGTGCGTCGTGCAGATTAAAATCAGGAGAAATCACTGAAGCGGTGCGAAAAGGCGCAAAATCTTTTGGAATAAAAATAACGAGAATATCGAAGTCAGCAGCATGGAGAGAATAATAATCAATCCCGCGTTTCATAAAAGCGAGAAACTCTGCTGGCGTCTTCTTTAGAATTGTGTTTACATTATAGCTGATGCAGATGTCTCTTTGCTCCTTCGTTGGAACAGAAAGGGAACGCCGATAAACACGTTCAAACCCTTCATAATGAGGCAGGAAGTTGTCTCTTCCACTGTTTTGTACATGGGTATTGAGCCTGTTCAGGTGTGCCAGAATTTTATCCATGTCACGATCTGGTGAAAGAACTGCGAGCCGTACAGATGGGCGAGTAGCACCACTTCTCATGTATGAGCAATCGATTGGTCCATATTGGCATAGCCCTTTGAGTTGATTCACCGTCTGCTTTGACTTGTCTGTATCAGAAAAACACATCAACGGCTCTTCATATTTGCAAGATGGCATAGATAGCCATTTAGCGCGTCTATTATTGCCGCCAAGACTGACGGCTGGAACGACGAAGGAGATCGAAAAGCCATCGTTTTCAAAGAACATTTTTCCAGAAGTAAGGCAGAGAGATTCCCAAAAATGGAGTTTTTCATTGTATTGCTGATTATATATGCTTGAAACAATGCGATTAACTTGGCTCTGGTATGTTTCTCTATCTAAGCGATCACCCCTGCCGTTGCGCACATGAACTGTCGGCAAAAGATTCAAGTGTAACGTTCCATTTATGAAGCTAACAGCAATCTCCACAGCATCAAAGACTTGATAACCTTTGTCGTCTCTACGAGAATTGGGATTGTAAACTTTGTTCTTTGCAAAGGAATGCATGCCCTTAGAGATGAGCGTTTGCTTAATTAATTGATAAATCAGTCCGATATAGATAGAGTCGTATTTGTATATGATTCTATCTGGAACCTCTTCCATCGTTATCTGAGATAAAATGTGCGTCTGGAATACGGTCTCAAGCTTTTCTTGCGAAGAAAAGGCATAGATGTGTTTGCTATACAGGGCCGCCAGTACACCACTGTCTGCGATAATTGTACGTAATTCTTTCCAGCTTGTAATATCGGTCTCAAACACATTGCAGAGCGGACAACCTTCAGCCCGATATGCATTCAGTTTTACAAAAGAATCAACCGGCTGACCAGAAAGGCGAACATTGCTCTTTTCATGCAACACGCGACCTTGCCCATCAATATCCTCGTTATGATAGTTCTGCATCTGATAGACCGAAAACAACAGTTGGTCAAAACCGTCGATCTCAAGTATTTCAGCGTTCTTGCCGTTTTTCTTTGTTCTTTCAAGCAAACCGTTTACTCTCGGATTTACCCGGCTTCCTTTCCGTATCGCCCATAAAAGGCCCTTAGATAATGTTGCTGGATTGTCTACACAACTTTCCAGAAAAGACATGATAGACTCGTCATTCCCGGAATATCCAATTACCACCAACTGCTTGTCCGCCATCTGGCTTGCCGCATACTCCTTGAGCTTTTCTTCCAGCTGCTGTAATTCACTTTCTGTGTTCCTCAGCCAATCATAGCGATAATCACCATGTAGTTTTCCGATTACCGGATACTGAGGATTCAGAGAGCGTATACTGTCCCGGTTTGCTTCGCTGCAAACGAGAACATTGTTTATTGGATAAAGCTGATTAAGTGCATTTTCGAGCAAAGGATCAAAATTGGTCGTCCAAACATTCTTCACCTTTCCCTTCGCCACGGCTTCTGCCAAGCATAGATAGCCAATCGACGGCTTCCGGGCAGAAACGATACTCTCAATAAACCTCTTTCTGGCTAAAGGATCGTTATAACACTGCTCAAAATAAAATGAGTATTCCTCTGGTGCGTATTGCTCTGGATAGCCTCCTTTTCGGTCAAAGTATTCTTGCAGCATCTTTCGAGTGGATGGCAGAGCCAAATCTTTATATTTCTCCGTAGATATTCCGCATTCAGAACAGTACAGGGTACGCTTAAATTCCCAGATCAAGTCGCCGCCAGTAGGAATGCCCGAAGCTATGGAGGCACCTGCGCCGAGAAAGAAGTCAACTTCTCCGTTTGCCATCACACTAAAATTTCGAATGAATTGTTCTTGTGTAAGCATAGGTCCTCCCATAGTTTCCATGGTGTTCGACGCAGTAATTAGTCCCTCATCATGTCTTCAATGCAATTATCGCAAATCGACGGCTCTCCATTCCGACGCATGAGACTTCCGCACCTCTCACAGAATTCCAAATCTCCATCTGTAAAATTCTCATCACAGGCGAAGCAATGATAGCGATGGGTATCCGCATCATAGGCAAGCTGTTCCACACCGCATTCCGGGCATTCATATACCGGAAACTCTCCACCATCTTTTACACAGCGATATTCGTTGATTCCAAGCTCGTTCTCAATATAGTCTTTTGCATGATGCTTATATCGATAGAACAAGTACTTCTCATTCCTCAGCGACGGATACCCATCCGGTAGTGCAATACCGTCATTGTCATTGCAATACTCGATAAATGCACAATGAACATTCCGAGTAGACTGATAATTCGTTCTTAGTGTCTCGTTACTTTCCTGTAGGTTCTTCACCCCTAAATGACACAAATAATCAAGATCGCAAATCGAGAGAGAGTTATCAAATACAAAATCATTGAAATTGTCTGTAACCACATCATAGTCGGCATCCAAACGTTCCAGCATAAACTCGACGTAACGAGATTTCAGATATGGTAAGAACAAGCCTCTTAAAGTGTTCATATTGCCGATAACTGTTTTGATATTTTGACGGAATTCTTGTTCGGAGATATTTCCCTTTCCGGTTGCGTGAGCATAGTCATCCCGGCTGCTTATGTAGCGAGAAAACTCCTTTATCGTAGCATCATCCATGCCCATGATATGAAAAACTTTGAAAATATCTTTCTCGGGTATCTTGCTGAATTCATAGACATTTCCATAGTCCTCAAGATCAGGCTTGTCATCCTTTCCATGATATGAATTGATCGGATAAAAGACATCCTTCATTCTATCCGGTTCAATGTCGTATGCCTTTTCGACACAGTAATATACATAGCTCATGAAGATAAGATGAGCGTAGAAAAACGAAACCTGATAATTCCCGGAATCATAATTATCTATTACCGTTTTTTCAAGATCATAGAGGTATTGATCATAGCTTCCGGTAGATATATATGTCTTGTCAATTGGGAAAAAATATAGCAATTCCAGAAGAAAATCAGTATCAAGTTCATCGTTGAATACCGGAAATGCGTCACGAAGCTCATCTTTAAAAGTGACAGCATTAATTGCTCTCACAGTTAAATGACCATATTTTGCAATCAGGGACTCAGTTGCTGCTCGTCCTCGTTCTATCATTTCAGCAGGTATTTCACTAATCGGCACATCGCCAATTTTCTCAAGAGTCTTCTCGGTTGCCCTTTTCCCTTTTTCCAACTTGTCCATACTACGCTCCCCAGACCTCGGCAATCTTGTCTTTGATCTTCTGCTGGAAGATTTCAATCAGGCGCTTATTCTGTTCGACAATAGACATTTCAATACTGATTTCACTAACAATCCTTTTTTGCTCGTCAATTGGGACAATGGGTACAAGCGTTTTCCTTATCAACATTTGAGATATGTTAGGTTGAGCTCCTCCTGTTGACTGAGACACGAAATAGTCATGTTTAGAAAGCAAGTAAAGATATAAGAAATCAGGTTCAAACATCTTATTAGGCAATATCCCACAAACCGCTTGATTGGTAGAACTCTCAATTTTCAAGATTCCTACTTGTCCTGCTGTTGCGCCATACATTGCTACCACGACAGTCTCTGGCGGAAACACTTTTGCAGAAGATTCCTGCAGTGCCTTTTCAGTAATCTTTTGCTCCGTGGCATAGATATAGCCATTTGCCACTTCGCCACTCTTCAACCAATTGATAGTACCGTTCTCATAGTATTCTCTGTTTGAACTTTTTGGCGTCCCTCCTGAGGATGTAACGCACACTTCGCCCAAAGGCACAGTTTCCCACGCCGGATCAATCTTGATTGTCGGCTTATAGTTCTCCACGACCTGGCGGGCGCCGTCTATGATTCTCTGATAGCTTTCGATCTCGGAAACGATTTCTTCCTGTACAGCAAGCGGAGGGAGCGGGATTGAATAGCTGCTAATGAAATCTCTCGGGATTCTTTGCAACCCACCCGTCCCGGTCATTTTTGTTTTTCCTTGTTCAATAAATGCATCTGTACTTATAAGGCGGTAAATATAGTCTGACAGCACACGATCAGGATTTGGACGGAGCACAAAAAACTCACTTGATCCAAATCCTATATTATTTGTTAATCCTGTTGCAATCCCCGACTTTCCATTTTCGAAACAAGGGGTTACTTTCGCCAGAAGAACATCACCATTTTGGAAATAAGTATATCCCGAGTAAACTTCTGATAGAGTTCGCTCTTCAGTAGGTACAAAGCTCTTTCGATGTTCATTAACTGTTGCCATTGGGACAAATGAAACTATTGTTTCGGGTGGTAGATTGCTGATTTCAGACTTTTTCGGGTTTATCTCGCAAACATCTCCCAGTTTAACGATAGGCCATGCTGCTAAAGTTGCTAAAGCGGTTTTATATCTTTCTCCAACAAGAATAAAGTCCTGTTCTGCAATTTCACTCTTTTTCGCAAGAATAGCATTCTCCCGCCCGGTAACATCAACACCCTTTTGATAATCCTTGAAGATGTTGACCACATCTGGAATCTCGCTGCCTTTGATCTCCCGGCGTTGGGCACCAAGGTCAAAGCCATCGTTATTCAGCTTTACAAAGAGAATACTGTCCCGCTCTTTTGCCAGCGTCTTATCAATCAACAAGATACTGGTCTTGACGCCGCTGTAGGGATTGAATACACCCGCAGGAAGGGAAATGACGCCGTACAGGTAATTTCCTTCCACAAGCATCTTGCGGAGGTTCTTATACGCAGTCTGTGACTGGAACACGATACCCTCCGGTACGATAATGGCAGCTCGCCCGGTGGGATTCAAATGCTCAGCAATATAGTCCACAAACAAGACTTCCGCACGCTTCGCAGAAACCTGATAACGGTTATGCGGGGTGATGCCGCCCTTTGGCGTCATAAACGGAGGATTGGAGAAAATGACATCGAAATTATCATCCCATTTCTCCAAGCTGGTCAGCGTGTCGTATTCGCTGATGTTCGGCGATGTAAAGCCGTGCAGATACATGTTGACACGGGAAAGCCGCACCATGTCCGGTGAAATATCATAGCCAGCAAAGTTTTTAGTCATCCGGGTCATGTCATCCGCCACCAGCGTGGATTTACCATGCTCGTCCAGATTGCTCTTTTTGATGTAATTATAGGCGCTGATCAAGAACCCTGCCGTTCCGCAGGCAGGATCAAGGATGGATTCATTTTTTGCGGGAGCCGTGATCTCCACCATCATGTCGATGATATGGCGGGGCGTACGGAACTGGCCTGCGTCGCCCTGGCTGCCCATAATGGAAAGCAGGTATTCAAAGGCATTACCTAGCTCTTCGCTGTCCTCGTAGGAGAATTCCGCAATTTCCTTTAAGAAGCGGTTAAGCGTTTCCGGATCACGATATGGGATATAGGCGTTGCGCAGAATATCCCGGAACAGTTTGGGCAGATCGGGATTGTTGGTCATTTTATCGATGCCTTCTGCGTACAAATTCAGCCTATCTTGGGCGCTGTGCTCCGGCAGCATGATTTGAGAAAAAGCGTAATCTTTATAATCACCGGAGAAGAAAACACGTGCCCCGCCGAATTCTGCTCCTTGCAGATCCATGTCATCCATGAACTTATATATCAGAGCAATGGTGATCTGCTCCACCTGCGCCTTCGGATCGGGAACCTTACCGACAAGGATATCCCGCAGGGTATTGATTTTCTTTTTTACATCAAAGTTCAGCATAGCGATTCCTCACATAAATCTGGATAGATTGACATTGTCATTGACGTAGCCGATGACGCTGTTCATATTGGCGACTCCCAACCGCTTTAAGTCGGAGAATGTATAGCTCGGGATCTGCGTTCCGAGAAGCTGGAACTTCTTATCCTCAATGGCTCGACGCACATCCTTGTCAGTCAGGTACGTCTCAAAGAAGCGGCGTATTTCGTGATAATCTCCCGCAGGAACGTCGCAGGTCAGAAGGTAGCCGTCAAACTCGTCATTGACCAGCTCTTTCTTACTCTTGAAGGACGGAATTGCGCCGAATATCTTATCCAGCATTTCTCGCACAGTGACACGGCGATCCACACCCGTTGCACGGCGAAGCTTGTCCCAAGTGTAGAACTCGGCAGGCTTATGAAGATAGGTGTCTTCAATATATCGCTGGGCAGCAGCATAATTGCCTTGCTCGTACTGCTCTTTTGCCGTTTCATCCTTTTTGACCTCGTCTTCGAATTTTTCAAAGAACATACGGTCAATCTTCATGCCTTGGAGTCCGACCTTTGTTTCGGTCATCGTCTTCAGCGGATCCGGATCGAAATTCTCAAACGCAGAAACGCTTACCGGGCCCCCACCGGCTCCGGTACTCTCGCTTCCCAGACGAGGCAGCTTTATGACTTCATCGTAGTCGTATTTCTCCTCAAAATACTCACAGTTTCCAAAGAAGTCAAACAGCTTAAAGGTATCCTTTGGCGCTGTATGGTTTTCTACTGCACCGCCTTTGCTTTCTGAATAGTTGAAGGTGTAGGTTCGGGTTCCACGGCCTTTGATCTGAATGAAGTCCGTCGGAGAGAATATGGGACGAAACAGTCCGATATTCAGCAGATCTTCACAGTCATATCCTGTGGTCATCATGCCAACGGTCACACAGATACGAGTTTTGGAAGATCGGTATCCTTCGAGGAACTTGGTTGTTCCACTCAGATTATTGTTCTGGAAGTTTATCGTATATTCCTGAGCGTTCTGAACGTCGGATGTGATTTGCATGGCAAAATCAGAGTAGTACATATCCGGGAACATCTTATCGGCATAGATGTTGAGAAGTTGTGTGATCTTCGCAGCATGTTTCCGGCTGACACAGAACACGATGCCTTTACCGATTTCGCCGGTCAACGGATCACGCAGAGCATTGTCCATAAAGGTTTTGACAAATACCTTGTTCGTCTCGTCAGAGAAGAACTTCTTCTCAAAGTCACGTGCGAAGAAGGTTTCCTCTTCGTCTTCGTCCTGTTCATCTCCGGAGCGCAAAACGGCGTATCCTTCATCGGCAAGGAGTTGTGTTGTAATATCCGTCCTGGCGTCGACAACAGTGGGATTCACAAGGTAAGGGCCGTCGGGATCATTTACTCCGTCAATCAATGAATACCGGAAAGTAGGTTCTCCACTCTCGCAGCCGAATGTGCGATATGTATCGAGCAGTTGCCTCCGCTCCCAAGCACGAGGATCGTTTGCCGCAAGGTCATCAGTATCCACGTTTTTTAGATAGTCCTTCGGCGTAGCAGTCAAGCCAAGCTTATATCCAATAAAGTACTCAAATACAGCACGGCTGTTTCCGCTGATTGAACGATGACTTTCGTCTGCAATAATCAGTGAAAAATCTGTAGGCTTGAACACGGTTTTGTATTTGTTGTTATATGCAAGTGTCTGAACTGTGGAGACAACAATATCAGCTTTGCGCCAATCCTCGGTATGTTCTTTGAAAACGACGGTTTCGTAATCGGGCTTCAGGTAATTGATAAAGTTTTTCTTTGCTTGGTTTTCAAGTTCAATTCTATCCACCAAAAAGAGAACACGATTGGCGTTACCGCTTCGCAAGAATAAGCGAATGACCGCTGCGGAAGTAAGCGTTTTCCCTGTTCCTGTTGCCATTTCAAAGAGAAAGCGTTGATTTCCTTCTCTCACAGATTGCTGGAGGGCTTTGATGGCGTTGACCTGGTATTTGCGCATCATCCGTAAACCACGGTCTTTTAGATACTGCGCCCGTGTATCTGGGTTTTTATATTCTGGTGCCTCTACATAACGTGGTTCACGAACTACAGCAATATAATCCGGCGTAATCTCTTCGTTGTAAAGTCTGGAAGGGTCAGCATTCAAAGCCTTGCTTTCCCGAACGCTTTCATATGTCGGAAAAGAAAGAATAATCTGAGGATTCCCTTTGTAGATATTCCAGAAGTAATGAATGTTTCCGTTCGACAGAATTACATACTTCACGAAATTGCTCTTGGCATATGCTCGTGCCTGTTCTTTGCCAACAAGGGGATCTTTATCCTCTGATTTTGCTTCGAGGACAATAAAGGGCTTTCCATGCTCATCAAGAAGCAGGAAATCGATAAACCCATTCTTCACTTTTTCAAAATTCTCGCCAAAGTCATCAAATTGCTTCTTCGTGATTTTGACATTGGCTTCCACTTGAATATTAGCCGAGCCATTCTCATCATCAAAGAACCGCCAGCCAGCGGCCTCGAGCAGCTTATTGATCTTTATTCGGGCCTTTGCTTCCTTTGCGCTCATAAAACGAGAATCCCCCTTTCCAAACTCACACGTTTGAAAGGGCGATTCAGCGTTTTCGTGCCGCCCATGCAAGATGGACGCAGCGCACGCCTCCTAATAATCAGGTCATCAAAGTCCTGGGAGGCGGATCGCTCCATCCTTG
>OGYA01002292.1_pt1 | contig 11074 bp, 10 predicted proteins | sample 1576401 | NCBI WGS metagenome assembly OGYA01 (sample SAMEA3541485, study PRJEB24748) | human gut metagenome | biome: human gut; feature: human-associated habitat; material: faeces | place: China | collected 2012 | reverse complement strand
CTGCACCGACCGCCGGATTACTTCTCCCTCTTTTTCTTCCATCAGAGAAAGATTCATCCTATGTCCATCGAGGGTACACAAAACACCAATTGGCTCATGGCATCCGGCATTTAATTTCGTGAGGACCGCGCGCTCTGTCCGCAGACACTCTGCTGTATGAACATCCGAAATTTTTTCGGCAAGTTCATTAGCAAGCGTTCCTTTTTTTGTCTCCATCGCAATCACTGCCTGACCTGCCGCCGGAAGCATCTCCTTTACAGAAAGATACTCGTAAACAAAATCCGAATCGTTGTCAATACCCTGTCGCCTAATTCCGGCAGCAGCCAACACAATCGCATCGTACTCGCCTGCCCGCAGTTTATTGAGCCTTGTGCCGATATTTCCTCGAAGACTTTTGCAGACGGCATTCGGATACATCTTTTTAATCTGGCACTGTCTGCGCAGACTCCCTGTTCCAATGGTAAAAACAGAATCCTTTGTAAAGGAAGTTTCCTTTTTGTAAATGAGTACATCCTGCACACAGGCACGCTCCAAAACACCGGCAACCGTAAGTCCGTCTTTACACGGGTTTGGCATATCTTTTGCACTGTGCACCGCCAAATCAATCGTATCGTCTAAAAGCGCCTGTTCAAATTCTTCAACAAACACGGCTTTTCCGCCAAAGGAAGGAATCGGCGAATCCTTTTCCTTATCGCCTTTGGTTGTCATATACACAATTTCGTATTCATACTCCGGAAATGCCTCCTGCAATTTTGAAACAACCAGTCCGGTCTGAATTTTTGCCAGTTCACTTTTTCTTGTACCAATCCGAATGACTGATTTTTTCCACTCTTTTTTTACCATGTCCAACATAATCTCTTTCCGTTTTTCTTCCTCCGGCTCTGTTTTCAAAACCGCATTTCTTTTTTCAAGAAGCGTCTTTGCCATATCTCCGCAGTTATCCGGCAGATGGCTCCTAATACTCTTTTTTATCTGAGAAGCTAACGCCGGAGCACTGCCACCGGTCGAAACCGAAACTACGACATCATCCTGCTTTATAATTGCCGGAAAATAAAAACCGCAGTCTTTTTTGACATCCACTACATTGACAAGAATCCGTTTGTCCTTACAAATGGCAGCGATATGGGAATTGACTTCACTGTCATTCGTCGCCATAATCACCACATCGGCTCCTTCGATATCACCATCCTCAAATGGTCTTTGAACCAATAAAAGGGCATCTTGTTTCGATTCAATTTTCTGCAATTCATCGCAAATTTTTGGTGCAATCACCGTAACACGTGCCCCAAACGACAGCATCATAGAAACTTTTCGGTATGCCACTTTGCCACCGCCGCCGATAACACATAACTTATCCTGCATCTGAATCATAAATGGGAAAAATGCCATTTCGACCTCCTCGATATAGAAGAAAGAAGGCAGACGCTACCTTCTTTCCTTTTTATTACGAAATTACTAATTCCTCTTTTGTCACCTGTTTTCCCTCATCGACACGGAACGCATTCAATACCGGATTGTCTGCTTCCATCAACGATAAAATCAGATAATTTGCCTTGGAATCATAGGCAAGCCGTTTGTCCTCCTCCGATGGTCTCGATGGAGACTCCGGATGAGAATGGAAATTGCCAAGCGGCACATAGCCATTTTTACGCATATCTTTGACTGCCGCAAGCTGCTCTTTCGGATCCATGGAAAAATGCTCGTTGCTCTCATCCATGTTTGTCAGAAGATAAACCTTTTTCACATACTGTTTTTCCCCTTCCACAACACCGCCAATCAAACCACAGGCTTCATTCGGAAGACCTTCTTTGCAGTGAGCTAACATTTTCTCATAATCACTTTTTGTCAAAAATAACATATCCTTTTCTTCCTTTCCGCCTACTTTCCGTCACACTCTACCTGCTCGTAATCAATTAACTCCGTAATTGTCGGATGATCACCGCAGACTGCGCAGGTGCCATTTGCCTTTGGCAGTTTAATCGTGTGAAATTCCATCTTAAGGGCATCATAAGTCAAAAGTTTTCCGGTCAGCAAATCGCCAACACCAATCAGATACTTAATTGCTTCCATCGCCTGCAAACTTCCGATAACACCGCCCATAGCACCGATAACACCGGCCTGTTTACAGGTAGGAACAGCATCCTTCGGAGGCGGATCCTTGAAGACGCAGCGGTAGCATGGTCCTTCCCCCGGAACATAGGTCATAAGCTGGCCCTTAAAGCGGATGATTCCTGCATGGGAAAATGGTTTCTTTGCCATTACGCAAGCATCGTTAATCAAAAATTTCGCCGGGAAGTTATCTGTACCATCAATGATAAAATCATAATCCGCAATCAAATCCATAATATTTTCCGATGTTACAAACTCGCGGTATGTATTTACTACCACATCACTGTTCATCGCATTCATCGTCTCTTTTGCCGATTTTACTTTTGCTTTGCCTACATCTGCCGTGCCATGAATAATCTGACGCTGCAAGTTCGACAAATCTACCTCATCCGCATCGACAATACCAATGGTTCCAACACCGGCTGCTGCCAGATACATTGCTGCCGGAGCACCAAGTCCACCGGCTCCGATAATAAGGACTTTGCCGTTTAACAACTTTTTCTGTCCTTTCACGCCTACTTCCTGCAAAATAATATGCCGGGAATAGCGCTCCATCTGCTCATTTGTAAACGCCATTAATTTGCGCCTCCTCCCATGAAATAAAGAAATTCTACGACATCATTTTCTTTGAGTGCCGTTGTAGCAAAATCAGTGCTTTCCACAAATTCATCGTTTACTGTTACGGTTACATAATCCGGGTTTTCCACTTTCTCAACCTCAATGAGTTTTGCGATTGTCAAACCCTCATCGTATGTTTTCTTTTCTCCAGCTACGGTTACTACCATTTTCATATCCTCCTTTATAAAACTTCCTCTACAGCTTCTTCTAACTCTTTCCGCTTTACAAGACCTCGGATTCGGTTTACTTCTTTTCCCTCTTTGAAAAACAAAAGGGTTGGGGAAGCTGCTACTTCATATTTTTGTGCCAGTTCGGCATCAAAATTCACATTTACTTTGACGACGATAAGTTTATCCTCATAGTCATCTTCAATTCCGCCTAAAACCGGCGATAATTGTTTACATGGAATACAGCTATCCGAATAAAATTCAACGATAACCGGAAGAGACGCCTTAAGAACTTCGGCTTCAAACTCTTCTGCATTCACTCGCTTTGCCATGTCCTGCCTCCTATTCTTCTACCTTTTTAACAATCAAATCATAGGTGCCATTTTCATTGTCAATCAATTTCAGAACCTGCTGTCCTTCTTCCTTAAAACTTCTTGGCACATTCTGAACCGGTTCTCCATCATTCATCGTAACCGCTAACACCTGTCCGATTTCCAACTCTTCCATTGCCACTTTTGCCTTTACAAATGTCATCGGGCAGACAACATCCGTAATATCTACTCTTTCATCTACTTCAAACTCAGCCATGATATGCCTCCTTCATCTTTTCTATAAATTTATCTTCGCCAACTCTCTCGATTGTGAATCGGAAACGTTCGCTTGGATTTGCGTTATCATCAAAAAACTGAATTGCTGCGTCCGTTACACGGAACAAATCTTCCTCAGATTCAATCACCGGCAAAATTTCCTCGCCCTTGTAAATTCGGTTACCAAACAATCCGCCAAACGATACGAGATAACCGCTTTTTGCATCCCATGCATCCGTCGGACAGGCTTTCACACAGCGTCCACAGTAATTACATTTACTCTCATCCACTTTAATTTTATTATCCTCAAGAGTAATCGCACCGGTACGGCATGCCTTAACACAGACACCGCAGGAAATGCAGGCATCTTCTTTCCACTGCACTTTCGTTGCGCCCTTGATACCAACATCATTTTCCTCTGCTTTTAAGCAGTTGTTCTGACATCCGGTTACACCAAATTTGAACTTATGTGGAAGTTCTCTGGCGAAATATCTCTCATCCAGTTTTTTTGCAATATCATATGTGTCAATGTTGCCGCTTGGACAAATCTGATTTCCCTGACAGGAAGTAATCGTACGAACACGTGGTCCGCACACACCCGGCTTACAGCCACCTTTTGCCAAATCTTCTTTTACGGCATCAATATCATCTAATTTGATAAATGGAATTTCCACGCTCTGACGGGAGGTCAAGTGAACATGTCCATCTCCATATTTGTCTGCTACTTCCGCAATTGTCTTCAAATTCTCTGCGGTTAAGTTTCCTCCTACGACTGCCAATCGAAGAGAAAAAAAATTTTTTTGTTTCTGGCGCATAAATCCGCCCTTTTTCAGTGTACTGTAGTCTACTGCCATTTTCTTATCCTCCTGCTCTTTCTACTTGAGTGCGTGCTTAAAATCTTCGATTAAATCTTCCACATCTTCAATTCCAACACTAATGCGAATCAAATCATCAAAAACGCCCGCTTCTTCTTTTTCTTTTTGTGTACTGTGTGCATTCAGCGTCGATTCCGGATGAATGATTAACGTTTTCGTATCGCCAATATTCGACACAATTTTCGGTATTGTCAATGTGTTAATCAAATCAAACGCACGCTCTTTGGAGCCAACTCGAATTGTAAGAATTGCTCCATATCCATTTTGCAGAACTTTCTCTGCCTGTGCATGCCATAAACTGTCACTAAGTCCCGGATAATTTACTGTTACATCCGGATACGTGTTTAAAAATTCAGCCAGTTTTTTCGCATTATCGCAGGCCCGCTCCATGCGCAGACCCAGAGTTTCCATACCTAAGAGATTATAAAACGCTGTCTGTGGAGACAAACAGGCTCCCGTATTACGGAACAGACCGTTTCGCAGTTTTGCCGTAAAAGCAAATTTGCCAAACTTCGCATACTCTGCCATGCCCGGATATTTCTCCTTGTCCCAGCGAAAGACACCGCTGTCGGTAATCACACCACTGATAGCATCACTGTTGGCATTGATGTATTTCGAGGTCGAATTGACTACAATGTCCGCTCCTTTTTCAATCGGGCGTACCAGATATGCCGTTGCTACCGTGTTATCCATCACAAGCGGCAGATTATGTTTGTGTGCTGTCTCTGCTAACTTCTCAATATCCACAACGTCAAGTTTTGGATTACCAATCGTCTCTGCGAAAATCACGCGGGTCTTTTCATTGATGGCGGCTTCCACCGCCTGCTCATCGTGAATATCCACAAATACTGTTTTAATGCCAAATGCCTCAAAATCATGAAACACATCGATGGATCCGCCGTACAAACTTGTACTCGCTAAAATTTCCTCGCCCGCACGGACAACATTTAACAGCGCATTCGTAATCGCTGCCATACCGGATGCACAGGCAACCGATGCAATTCCACCTTCCAATGCTGTCATTTCATTTTCAAAAGCCAAAATCGTCGGATTATTAATTCTCGTATAAGAAAATCCGTTTGCTTTATTATGAAACAACTTTTCATGCTGTTCTGCCGAAGACTGGTAAAAAGCACTGGAATGATAAATCGGAGTCAGTGTAGCACCGGTCTCCTTATCCCCTTTTTCTACCTGATGCAGTAGTGCTGTATTAAATCTCATGGCGTCCTCCTCTAAATGTAATCACCGCGTTTTGCTTCATTACCCAAAAAGACGGACTGCTCACGAATATAATCCGCTGCCCACTTCGCATCTGCACCCTCGTCAAGCCAGTTACTTAAGTACGATTCACTCTTATTCTGAATGGTATCTGCCTGCTTTTTATCAACTAACAATAATACAACAATACCGGCACGATGTAAATGTTTAATCACACAGTCAATATCATCATTCTTTCCAGGGGCATACAAATATGTATGTCTGCCATCCAGATTCAGAATTTTCTCGACGTCTTCCACAAACGCACGGTTTATCTTCTTGTCATCTTTTACAAACTCAACCGTAATTGCCTTCTGTCCATTGGTTGCTGCACGAACAGTTCGGTCCACACGACCTTCGTAGACACTGTGCTCTTTCTCATGCACTTCTTCCACGACACCGCAGGCAGAAGTCATATTCGTCACACGGTCAATCAAAATGAATTCACCCATCGTTTTATGATTCTTAAATTCATCGATGACAATGCGGTCTGCCAGTGAAATTTTGCAGCTTGCAATCTCATTTTTGGCAAGATTTTTTACATCCTTTTTCTCACCGGTATTAACATCTACCGCATAAGAAATTTCTGTCACGGAGCAAGGAATCGTTTTCGTTCCGAGTTTAAAGAAGAAGTTTTTGCCACGGAACAATTCGTCATCGTCCATCCACAAGATCGTGGCAGTCAGAGTCGATGCCGTTTTCACACCGGAGTCTACCGTAAGTACGCAGCCGCGGGAAACATCCACTTCCCTGTCTAACTGAATCGTAACCGGCTGGCCTTTTTTCGCCTCTTTACTATCCTTATCACCAACATAAATACTTTTTACTTTTGCCTTTTCATTACTTGGCAGCGATGTCAGCTCGTCTCCTACATGGATACTTCCATTTTCTACCTGTCCCTGGAAACCACGGAAGGTATGGTCCGGACGGCACACACGCTGTACCGGCATATAAAATCCTTTTTCATGAGAATCCTCTGCCACATCCACATCTTCCAAATAAGAAAGAAGAGTTGGTCCTTCATACCAGTCAATCGCATCGGATTTCTTTGTTACATTATCTCCTTCCGTTGCGGAAACCGGAATAATCTGAATTGTCTGAAGATTCAGTTCACCGGCAAGTTCTTGAATCTGTTTTTCGATTTCATCAAAACGCTCTTTACTGTAATCAACCAAATCCATTTTGTTGACAGCAAATACAAACGAATTGATTCCCATCAACGCACAAATTCTCGCATGACGTCTTGTCTGAATCAAAACACCCTGTGTGGCATCAATCAAAATAACTGCCAAATCCGCAAAGGAAGCACCTACTGCCATGTTTCTTGTATACTCTTCATGACCCGGCGTATCTGCTACAATAAAACTTCTCTTATCTGTCGTAAAATAGCGGTATGCCACGTCAATCGTAATTCCCTGCTCTCTCTCTGCCATCAATCCGTCAAGCAAGAGCGAATAATCAATCGCACCGCCGCGGCTTCCGACTTTACTGTCAAGTTCCAGCGCTTTTTCCTGATCGGCATAAAGAAGTTTTGAATCATACAGGATATGCCCAATCAAGGTTGATTTTCCGTCGTCCACGCTTCCGCATGTAATAAATTTTAATAATCCACTCATCTTAGAAATACCCCTCTCTCTTTCTTCTTTCCATACTTCCTGCTGCCTCATTATCAATTACTCGTGTCGTTCTCTCTGACGATACGGCGCTAAGTGTCTCATCAATAATTTCATCCAAAGTAGTCGCTGTCGACTCGCATCCTCCGGTCAGGGGATAGCATCCCAATGTACGGAATCGTACACTCTTGTGCTCAATTTTTTCACCCGGACGTAATTTCATGCGGTCATCATCCACCATAATAATGTTTCCATCGCGGTAAACAACCGGGCGGACTTTTGCAAAATACAAAGAAGGAATCTCAATCTTTTCCCGTCTTATGTACTGCCAGATATCCGTCTCTGTCCAGTTCGAAAGCGGGAATACTCTTACTTCCTGATGCTTTTGAATCTGGGAATTATATAATTTCCACATCTCCGGACGCTGGTTTTTCGGATCCCATGCATGATGTTCATTTCGAAAAGAAAAGATTCTCTCTTTCGCACGGGACTTTTCTTCATCTCTTCGTCCGCCGCCAAACGCTGCGGTAAAACCATATTTATCAAGCGCCTGTTTCAATGCCTGTGTCTTCATGATATCGGTGTAAGCAGAACCATGGTCAAATGGATTAATACCCTGCTTTACTCCTTCTTCATTGATATATTCAATCATTTCAATGCCAAGTTCTTTCGCTCTTCTGTCACGGAACTCAATCATTTCTTTAAATTTCCATGTCGTGTTTACGTGCAAAAACGGAAATGGAGGTTTCTCCGGATAAAAAGCTTTCATTGCCAGATGTAACATAACCGAACTGTCTTTTCCAATCGAATACAGCATAACCGGTTTTTCACATTCCGCCGCAACTTCGCGAATGATATAAATTGCCTCTGCCTCCAGTTCATCTAGATGTGATAATTCACTCATATCGTTTTCCTTCCTTTCTTTTCTCCTCGTTAATATTTGTTGGACTCTTTCGTGTTTAGAACAATCTGCTCGGTTTCGCCATCCTGCCTGTGTATCTGCCAGTACAGCTTGTCTCCTTTTTTGTCGACTGTCATTTTGCTTCCCATACCGCCGATATCGGCTCCTAAGTAAAGGGAAATCGCACCGAAGTGACATTCTTTCACACAAGAGGAACATCCCCAGCAGTCCTTCGGGTACTTGATATAGGCTTTCCCTGCTTCATTCATTTTGATAAGGCTTCCCGGACATACCTGTTCACAGGCTTTACAGCCTTTGCAGAGCGCCTGATTCATCGTGATGCTCATAATGCTCCTCCCTTCCAACTAATTTGCGGGTAAATACGGTGATTTTGCCATCTTCCATTTTGGAATTAACATACTTTAACCAGTCACCGCTCTTTTTAGGATAATCTAAATTTTCATCAAAACTGTGCCATCTTGTCTCTTTTCTTGCAAAAAGATGAGCAATTACCGATTTGCACACGGTAAGACGTTCTTTCAATTCATACACATACATCAACTCATGCATATCACCGGCGTTTACATTTTCGGCAAGTTTTTCTATTTTTTCAATCTTTTCTTTCGCGAGCGCAAGCTGTTTTTCATTGAATTGATAATGCGTGGAAATACCTCCGGCATACTCATCCATTACTTTCTGCATTGCCTCTTCCAGTGCTTCCGTCTCATACATACTGCCTTCATTTGATAAATAGCGGTTGTACTCCGTAATCTTTGCATCGAGAGCTTTTTTCTCTGTACTCTCATCAGATGCCTTCTCTTTATCTCTTTCCTCATTCAATTGAGAAACTATTTTCTTGGCTGCGATTTCACCTTCAACCATCGCACCGGTCACATATTTCTGCGGACATCCACCTGCCACATCTCCTGCGGCAAACAAACCATGAATCGTAGTCTCTCTGTCGGTATCAACCCAGTAGCCGCTCGCTGTATGGCCACCGACGATATAAGGCTCAGTACCCTCAATTTCGACATTCTGCTCACTCGGATTTTTACCCGATTCAAGCCATTTGAGTGTCTGGCTTGGTGCCATGTTTAAGTACGCTTTTTTCAGCGACTCATCCTGCTCTGCGGTAATGCCCTCTGTTCTCAGATAACACGGTCCGCGCCCCTCTAAATTTTCCATCACCGTGCCGTAGACACGCTCCGATGTTGTCAGACCGTATTTATCTTCGTATACTTCTCCTTTGGCATTCACCTGCTTCGCACCAACGCCCTGAGCAATCGTTCCGGTCGGTGCAATTGTATCTTTACAGCGAAGTGCGATAAAACGCATTTCAAATGTTGTCATTTCTGCTCCGGCACGAATTCCCATCGCATAACCGGCTCCGGTATTAAACGGCGGATACCACATTTTGTGACGGGAAAATCCCGGATTATTCGGCCGGTACAAACCTGCCGCACCGCCGGTCGCACAGAGCACCTTCTTTGCCCTTATCTCATAGGCGGTACCTTCTTCAATCGAAAACCCGAAAGCTCCTTTGATTTCATTCTCCTCCACAATGTAATCGGTAATGTTAATCCGGTTTAAAATTGTGACATCCTCTAACTTTTCTACCGCCTTTGCCAAAAGCGGCTTCATATTTTCTCCATTTATTTTTATGTTACGGTTTCCTCTGGCAACATAGTTTCCATTTTCATCTTTTAAAATAACAAGTCCTAAGTTTTCCATTTTATGTGTCACACGATTTAATCCTTCGGACATCGTCATGAGCAAATCTTCTCTCACAATGCCGTCCGCATCTTTTTTTGCATACTCCACATAATCCTCCGGCTTTCTTCCATCCACAATGTAAGCATTAATGGCATTAACGCCGGCCGCCAGACAGCCGCTTCGTTTGATATTTGCTTTTTCCGCAATGACAATCGAATAATCGGACTGTTCACGAATCGTAAGTGCCGCATAGCATCCTGCCGTTCCGCCGCCAATGATAAGAATGTCCGTATGCAACATCTTTTTGTTCTCAATCTGCATGGTGTATCCTCCCCGTTAAATGTAAAATACATCTTCTCTTTCCTGCATCTCTTTATTTTCCATCAAATAAGTCTGCGTCGAATCAAAGATATATAATCGGTAAATCAATACATGAACCGTCTCGCCAACCAAAACAAAATCTTTTTCCAAAGAACGTTCTCCAACAACCAAAATACCATTGATGTCCACGGTAACATCCATTCGGTTTCCTCGGAACACGACATCCGTTACCACACCGGTTTCAGCGGCACTGATATATTGGTCCAGTTTTCCACTCTTTGAGATTTTCACAAATTCCGGACGAATGACCGCCTGATTGGCATGTTCAATCCGCTCGAAACCTTTCAATTTATCATAATCCTCAACAACCGAAGACCTGCCGATAAATCTCGCCACAAACGGAGTTGCCGGACTTTTATAAATTTCAACCGGCGTTCCCATCTGCTCAATCGTTCCATGATTGGTAATAATGATTTCGTCTGCAACCTCGACCGCTTCCTCCTGGTCATGGGTGACAAAAATACTTGTAATACCAAGTTTTACGACCATCTCCTTCAACCACGAGCGAAGTTCGGTACGCACTTTCGCATCAATCGCAGCAAACGGCTCATCCAGTAAGAGAACTCTTGGATTTGGTGCTAACGCTCTGGCAAACGCAACTCTTTGTCTCTGTCCACCGGACAACTGATTCGGATACCGTTTTTCCATCCCTGACAAACCGGTCATCGCCAACAATTCCGTAACCCGTTCCTTAATCTGCTTTTTCGGCATCTTCTGAAGTACCAGTCCAAATGCCACATTATCGTATACCGTCATATAACGAAACAATGCATAATTCTGAAAGACAAAACCAATCCCACGCTTAGCAGCCGGTACATCATTCACCCGCTTGCCATCGATGTAAATATCTCCT
>OGYA01002282.1_pt1 | contig 11114 bp, 10 predicted proteins | sample 1576401 | NCBI WGS metagenome assembly OGYA01 (sample SAMEA3541485, study PRJEB24748) | human gut metagenome | biome: human gut; feature: human-associated habitat; material: faeces | place: China | collected 2012 | reverse complement strand
TAGATTCCAGGATATTTTGACAGATAAACCAGCTTGTCCGCCTGCATCTTCTCTGCAATCTCAAGTGCAGTCTCTCTTGGATCAATATATTCGCTTTCGTTGTCGATATCATTTGGCACGATGACCGGAATATAATCATTGTCCAGCATCAGACCAATCGTCTCTGTATCCACGCCGCAGATACCGATTGCCTTAACTCCACAGAGTTCAAGGAGCTTGGCAATCCGCTTATTTTCACGGAATTTGTCCAGTCCCATACGGGTAGCATGTACCACGATCGGACGCATACCAACGCTCTTTAAAAGAACGATATCCTGCATCAGTCTCTGCTCTTCCACTCCGCTGAGCCACTCGGCACATCCGTACTCGATAACTACTGTCTTCTGATTAAAGTCTCTGATATATGGTAATGCATCTATCAGGATTGAAGCTTTATGCTCCACAAGTTCTAATTCTTCATCCATGATTACACCTCATTTTTTGTTTTATCTAAAACAGTATAGCATAGAATGATCTCTATTTGAAGAACCCATTTTTCACAAAAAACAGAAAGTGGCAAATGTTCTGTAAAATCACCCTTTTTCGCTGCTACCACCATTTTTTTCACATCCATTATACCCGGAAGAACCGGTTCCTTGCATCAGCAAAGTACCGGTTCCTCTGTCTCATTTATTTGATTCGTGATATAGGCTTCCATTCCGCTCTCCGGAATCCCAAGTGCTATGGATAGCTCCGAATACAGGTTGCCTTCTGCCATCCTCAGATAACGTTCGTCAGTCGCCGTGATCTTCTTTCCCTGCTTCATGCGGGACATCTTCCGCTGATAAAGGGTCTTGATGATCCGCACCCATTCTGCACATTTGCAGCTTTTCATGCATTCCTTGTACTTTTCCTCTCTCTGCTTCTCGCTTCCGATCCAGAGTCCTTCGATCTGTGGAATCTCACGGATCAATTCTTCTGCTTCTTCTTTGGAAATGACTCTTCGCATGACAATTTTTTCATTGTCTACCGGTGTAAATACTTTTCCACGCTTTTCACGTACCGGTCTCAGAATATAATACAGTTTGTCCTTCGGCACTCCATCCATTTTCAGCGTCGTAATTTCAGTCACTTCACAAATCCCTGTCCGGCCATAAACAATCAAATCTCCTACTTCGTACATTCTCTTCCTTCTTTCTTAAACTTGCCGAATCTCTACTTCTTTATTTTATCAGAAAATTAGTTTAAATTCTAATGTTTTTCAGATTTTTGTGAATCTTAGTCAAAGCTAACGCCTGTGGTTTTATGCAATTTTACTAGAAAATAGGGGGATTTTGTCGCAAGATGCGTCCCAAAAAGAGTCCTGCCCCATTCTTTTTGGGACTTAGACACTCGACTAAAATTTACTCTTTTTCCACAGTACGAGAAATTGATAAAACCGGGGAAGGGGCGCTTGACCGTTGTTCCAGGTGGAAGGTGTTTCTTGAAGATACGCTTTATTCATATGGGCACTCTTTCAATAAACATTCAACCGCCATCCGGTATTCCCGGATGGTCTGGCTTTTGCGGATTTGCGTCAGATATTCTTCGTTGTTTTTAAAGTTTTTGCCAAGATACCACCAGAGTTCTTTCATTTTGACTACTGCGTTTTTTTCTTCCGGAGATTTTTCGATATAGGCATCAAGAAGATGATCGCAGAATGTAGCAATCTTCTTGGTGTCAAATGTAGATTTCCCTTTTATAACTGCCGGAAGAAATGGGTTCATCAGAATTCCTCTTCCGAGCATGATGCATTCTGCTTCGGGAAATTTCTCCTGGAAAATTTTGTAGTCTTCCGCACAAAAAATGTCTCCATTATAGACCAGAGGATTTTTGCTGTTCCGGCAGGCGTAGGCAAAAGTGGTCCAGTCGGGTTTGTTTTTGTAGTAATCCTGCTGGACTCTTGGATGAAGGATCAGTTCTTCCAGAGGATATTGGTTATAGATATCCAGAAGCTCTTCGAACTCTTCCTGATCATATTTACCGCTTCTTGTTTTGATAGAGATTTTCATATCGAGTTGATCGAAAACTTCGGCAAGGAAATGATTCAGTTCATCGGGATAAAATAAAAAACCGGATCCCCTTTTCCGGTTGACGACTGTTTTGGAGGGGCAGCCGAGATTCAGATTGACTTCTTCATATCCGAATTCTTTCAACTGCCGGGCCAGGCGGATGAAATCCTCGGCGCAGTTGGTCAGGATCTGCGGAACGGTATACATGCCCTCATTATTTTCCGGAAGGATCTCATTCCATTCCTGTCTGCTGAATTTGCCTTTCGGGTTTGGATTTAAAAATGGTGTAAAATATTTATCCATTGGTTCAAAAAAGGTGTGATATGCCCTGCGGTATACCTCACCTGTAATGCCCTCCATTGGCGCCAGATAGATTTTCATGACCTTTCCACCCCCGTCACATAAAGTGTTTCTTTGTCTACCCGGAAATGAATTTCCATTCCCGCGTAAGACATGCCGTAAATCCGGACTGGATCCTTTTGATAAGAAGGTCTCGGATCCTGCTCCAGGATCTGAATGAGTGCTGCTCTTTTTTCAGCCGGAATCTGTTCCAAATACATTTCCGGGAAATTCACATCCAATTTATAATCTTTCTTTTCTTCCGCGAAACCGCCTTTTGCCTCCGGGTGGCTATCCACGTATGGAAGGTAGGGCTTGATATCGTAGATCGGCGTCATATCCAGAAGATCCGCACCTTCCACGATCAGCACCGGGCCTTCTTTTTCCCGGAATTCCACCCCAATAAGCTTTACGGAAGAAAGTCCGATCGGATTCGGGCGAAATGGAGAACGGGTGGCAAAAACTCCCACCCGTCTGTTACCACCAAGCCGCGGTGGACGTACTGTCGGGCTCCAGGTATCCCGGATAGATTCCGAAAATTCCCAGATCAGCCACAGATAATCATACGCCTCGATTTCCCGCAGTGCATCCGCACTCTGATATTCCGGCAGAAAATGGATTTCTGCCCGGGTATCCGCAAGATTACTCTGTCGCGGAATCCCGAATTTCTCCACAAAATCAGATCTTATATACGCGATCTGCTTTATTTGCATTGTTCTTTTTCTCCATCAACAAACATCATCACAAAAGCAACTGCCAGAATTGCAGAAGCGATCAGAAGTGCCTTTTCAGCAAACATTTCCACACAGGCATTTCCGATAACTGCACCGATCACAAAGAAGAAGATGATTCCATAGTACAAAAGTCCTTTCTTGATATACTCTTTATCCTTCGTGTTCGCATAACTGCACATATGCTGGGTCGCACTTCGTAAGTTTCCGATGCACATGGTGGTTGCAATTCCGTTTCCATGGATTTTGCGGAAGCTTTCCACCTGAATCCCACACGCAAGGGACGTGAGTGCATTCGCCACCAGATTAAAATCCTGTGGGATAAAGCTGACACTCAGCAGGATCACTGCCTCACAGAATACCGAAATCTGTCTCCAGTGCAGAAGTGTCAGATTTTTCGTCCGTATTTTCACCAGATCCGCAAGGGCGATTCCAATGGCAAATGCCAGCACCGGAACCAGATAGTGGAGTGCCATATGCCAGTTTCTCTCTGAAATATTGATTCCAAGAAGCAGAATATTTCCGGTTTGTGCATTGGCAAATACTTTTCCTCTGCACATATAGGAATAGGCATCCATAAATCCACCGGCAATCGCAAGGATCACACCAAGTTTAATTGATTCTGACATCTGTTTTGAAAATTTCAAGTTACTCATCCTCTCTGTCGTATGCTTTGATGTATACAAAATTCTCATTGTTTCGTTCTGTATGATAATCCAAATTCAGTGCCGCGTCAAGAAAATCCTTACCACCGGACTCCACTGCCTTCACCGTCATGCCAAGTGCCGCTTCCACGTCCTGCACCGTCAGATCATCCAGAAAGACCTCTTCTCCACTTCGCAGCATATTGATCGGAATCTGCAGAGTATCTCCCAGATCCTCTCCTGCTTCTTTTCTCTCTTTTAACTGTGCCACCAGATCCTGTCCGGTAATCAGACCGGATACGGTGATCGTCTCACCAAAGAAATCATTACGGATGCAGGCAACCGTGATCTTTACTTTTGGAAATGCTTCCGTGATCCTGTCTGCAAATTCCTGAATTGTCGGATACGCAAGCTTTGCAGTCGCAATGGTAAATGTCCGTGCGATCCCTTCTTTTAACTTTGGATATTCTTCACTTTCCTGAAGCTCTTCAAAGGCATGGTAAAATTCATCCCGTAGAAGCCGCATCATGCCAACACCATTTTCCAGCTGGATATATCCGTCATAACGTCCTTCCTCTGGGAAATCCCGCTCTGCAAGGATATACCACTCGTCACTTGCATGGATAAAATGAAGTCCAAACTCGTCATACGCCTTCTTCTGATAGCTCTCGATCAGATCAATGACCTCTTCCGCTTCTTCTTTATCAAAAAGCTCCAGTGGATAAAGTCCCTCCCTGTATTTGGAAAGTCCTGCCGGAACCACTGACACACTCCGCATAAACGGCAGATACTTCATCAGATCTTCGATAGAACGCTTCAGCTCATCCTTATCATTAACTCCCTTGCACAGTACGATCTGCCCATTCATCTCCACATGTCCGGCATACAGATCATCCAGGAATTTCAGCTTTTCTCCGGCGAAACGATTGTGGAGCATCTTGCAGCGCAGCTCCGGGTTCGTTGTCTGCACAGAAATATTGATCGGCGCAAGCTGCATCTCGATAATACGATCCACATCTTTCTGCTTCATATTCGTCAGGGTAATATAATTGCCCTGCAGGAAAGACAGACGGGAATCATCATCTTTAAAATACAAGGTCTCACGCATTCCCGGCGGCATCTGGTCGATAAAACAGAAAATACACTTGTTGCTGCAGGAACGGTAGTCGCTCATCAGACCATTTTCAAATTCTACGCCAAGGTCATCATCATACTCTTTCTCGATCTCCAGAAGCCATTCTTCCCCGTCCGGCTTGCGGATCAGCACTTCTACATACTCATCCTTGATCATGTAACGATAATCAAAAACGTCCTCTATTTTCTGGTTGTTTATTCGTAGAAGGACATCTCCCGGCTCGATCTCCATCGCCTCGGCAATTGAATCCGGGTAAACCTCACGGATCAAATGTCCCTGATACTCATTTTTCTTACTCAAACTTTATTCCTCCCAAAATCTGGAATCGGAAACAAGATCTTTTCCAGGCTAGCTTCCTCTTTCATGTAATCCTCATATTTTTATCATAAACGACTTTTTCTGCAATGATTACATACTTTTTCATCATACCATAAAACTGTAAATTTCGGTAGGGATAAAATTCAGAAGCCTGAAACAGAAGCCTGAAACAAAAATTCACCCATAAATTCAAACGATACTTTTCATTCTCCAACAAAACACCGGGGAACGAAACCTTTTACAGTTCCATTCCCCGGTGTCCGTTTTGTATATATGGTTATCTATATACAATTTCCATATGCTTCAAAATAAAATATTCTATTTCTGATACCGCATGTTACAAGAAAGGCTTGCGGTCTTTTATTAGAAATGGCTAAATCAAGTTCCTCCTGTTCTTACGCGTATAAGTATTGTCGACTTCTATATAGTAGCATATCTGCGGTGTACTTTCCTAGTGGTAAAAAAGGAGATTCTTTTGCTACTGAAAATACCGGTTTGACAGCTTGCGAAATCCACCGAAATGTATCGAAAAATGTTTTCTTTCTCCGAATTCCTTTTAATTATTCAAAATAAATTTTCTTCTTTGTAATATCTGTTCAAAATCAGAAACAGGATTTTAGTGATTTTTTACAGAAAATCCGTTCGATTCTACACTGCATCCCCACGCTCTGTCACCAGCTCATATCCAACACTTGCTACTCGTCTCCCCATACATCCGCGACATTCTGCTGCCTCTTCACCGGTACAGATCTTGTTGTCATACAGCTCATACTGCTTCCGGTTCTTCACCGGAGAAAGGTTCGGCATCACGACATTGGCTCCTGCCTGCAGCCCTTTCTCTCTTCCAAGCGGATCCATCGTCCCAAGTGCTGTCGTTGCCGGAAGAAGTACCTTCGGCAGCAGGATTCGGATCACAGCGAGCAAAAACAGTGTCATCTCCACACTTCCTGCCGGTTCTTTTGCAAACTGCGTATCATGATGTGGGATAAACGGTCCGATTCCCACCATCTCCGGCTGCAATTCTTTCAAGAATACCAGGTCTTCTGCCAGATCTTCTGTCGTCTGATAAGGTGAACCAACCATCATGCCAGCCCCCACCTGATAACCAAGCTTCTTCAGATCATACAGACAATTCTTTCGGACTGCGAGACTCATTTTCTCCGGATGTAGCTTCCGGTAATGCTCTTCATTCGCCGTCTCATGACGAAGCAGGTAACGATCCGCTCCGGCTTCCCGGAATCTCTTGTAACTCTCATAAGACTTCTCTCCGATAGACAAAGTCAGTGCACATTCCGGATATGCTTCCTTGATTTTTTTAATAATCGCCACCATCCGGTCATCCGTATAATAAGCATCTTCTCCGCCCTGTAGCACAAACGTCCGGAATCCAAGCTCATACCCATTCTCACAGCATGCCATGATCTCATCCTCTGTCAGACGGTAGCGCTTTGCATTCGTATTACTCTTACGGATTCCGCAGTAATAGCAGTCATTCTTACAATAATTGGTATATTCGATCAGCCCTCTGGTAAATACCTTTTTCCCGTAATAAATCTCCCGGATACGGACTGCTTCCTCTTTCAGTCTCCGGACTGCCTCCGGATCTTCTGCGCATTTTATCAATTCGACAAATTCTGATTTTGTAAAATCCGGATTCTCGATAAATCTTTCGTAAACTGGTTTCATTTTCTATATTCTCCCTGCCTGGTTTTCTGTATCTTTTCTGAATTTATGGGCATTTGTCCATGAAATTATAAAATTTATTCTATCACACTTCGTCAGCCGCGGCAATCACTCCATCAATGTCTACGATTTCGTCAAGCGGAATCCGGTCCCCGCTCTGTAATACGATTTCATTCAGATAGGTGTCAATCCTCCGGATACATCCGGACTTTTTCTGGTAGGAGCCACCTTCCTTTTTCTGATCCGGTACAAAATATTCAAAATCCACTTCCCGTGGTTCCTGCATCTGGCATACTTCCCGTAAATACAGATCCAGTATCTGTCTGCAATCCTCACTGAGTCTGCGTTTCCGCTCGGTCAGTCTTTCGGTCTCCCTGATTGCATCTTTATGTCCGGTCAGCGCTGCAAACGGGGCAAACTGCGCCGCTCTGTCCTCCCTTGACATCTGCGGATGTCTGACCGATACATGATGCGCTAAATGAATGATATCCTCATATCCTGTCATGCCTTATGTCCTCCGATCTGCTCATTCCGCGCTTTGGTAGTGGCTCCTTCCTGAAAATTAAGTCCCTTCAGAATTGCATTCTTCCCATACTTCTTCTTAATCGAAAGTACTGCCTCCTGCATCTTCTTCTCCCGTTCAAGCTTCTCATCCTGCTGCTTCTTTTCATTGCCTCCGGTAAAATCAGTAAACAGATCCAGTTGCCGGAATTCTGTCTTATCTGCCGCTTTCTTTTCATCCAAAACGTGATTCGCTGCCATCGAAATCCGCCGCACCATCAAATGCGGATTCACAATCCGGTCATACAGTTCCATCACTGCATCGGTTATCATTCTCGCAGAAGCTGTATACTCTCGTAGATTCGCTGTTCCATGTGCATGCTTTGGAATCTTTCTTCCATACCGGTCCACTGTCACCTCCCCTGTATAACCTTTTCCACTTGTCAGATTCTCGATATCATATCCGACAGTCAGCACGATCTGATCTGTAACCAGATGCTTTTCTACAAGATCAAGTGTCAAAAGGTCCAGCATCTCTTTAACCACAATTTTCGCCTTTTGGGCATCATACGGGCAATGTAGTACCTGTCCTGCACCAACACTGTTATGCTCCGGCTGATACGCTTTTACATCTGCAATCGTACACGGTTCCCACCCCCATGCATGATCGATCAGAAGTTCTGCATTCACACCAAACATTTTATACAAAAGCTCTTCGTTATAAAATTCATTCTCTTTTCCAACCGAGCATCTGGCAATATCTCCCATGGTATACAATCCACATTGTTCCAGCTTTTTCGCATAGCCTCTTCCCACACGCCAAAAATCCGTAAGCGGTCTGTGATTCCACAAAGATCTGCGATAACTCATCTCATCCAGACTTGCAAACCGGAAACCATTCTCATCCGGTTCGCTATGCTTTGCCATGATATCCATCGCAATCTTCGCCAGATACAGATTCGTACCAATTCCAGCTGTCGCCGTAATCCCGGTCTGCTCATAGATTTCCCGCATTATCTTTCCTGCAAGTTCTTCCGGTGTCAGCCGGTAAGTATGCAGATAATCGGTAACATCCATAAAAACCTCATCGATTGAATAGACATGTATGTCTTCCGGTGCAACATACTTCAGGTAAATGTCATAAATCCGGGTGCTGTACTTCATATAGAGTGCCATCCTCGGAACCGCCGTAATATAATCCAGTGCAAAGCTTCGGTCTGCCTTTAATTCCCCGGTGTCACAGGATTGCCCGGTAAATTCATGTCCTCCATTTTTCCGCTTTCGCTCGTCGTTGATCTCCTTCACCTTCCGGACAACCTCAAAAAGTCTTGCCCTTCCCGGAATCCCATATGCTTTCAGTGCAGGAGAAACAGCAAGACAGATCGTCTTCGTTGTCCTCTCCGGATCGGCTACAACCAGATTCGTCGTAAGCGGATCCAAATTCCGTTCCTTGCACTCCACCGAAGCATAGAAAGATTTCAGATCAATTGCTACATAACTGCGTGTCTGCTCCGGCATTCGCCGCACCTCCTAACACTTTTTACGAGAACATATGTTCTTTTTTTCAATTATACTATATTTTTTCGCCGACCACAAGATTACAACTATAGATTTTTTATTTTTTAAGCAGTTGGATATTCAGATCCACATTTCCTTCAATCCCCGGCACGCTTCCTGTACTGGAATACTGCCACATACTGAACCTATACGGCGTCTGCGGAAGTTCTTCATAATCTGCATACCAGACCGGATAATCCAACAGCTTTTCCAGATCCAGTTCATACGCTTCCCACAGCATATTGCTGTAAATCATGGCATCATATCCCGCTTCTTCTATTTCTTTACAAAATACCTTCGCATTTAGGGTAAATTGTTCTCCCGTTACACCATCCGTCCGTGCTTCGTCTTCCAGAATATGCTCTGGATCATACACAACCGGCATCTGAAGCTCCTGCCCTTTCAAATGTTCCAGAACAAAATCAGCCTCTTCCTTTGCCTCTTCTTCATTTACCGCCTGCGAGAAAAAATAAACGCCCACATCTATTCCAGCTTTTCGGGCATTTTCCATATTCTGTTCAAACTTCTCGTCTGCATTTAACGTACCTTCTTCACCATAGCCACGATATCCGATCCGCAAAATTGCGAACTCATAGCCTGCTGCTTTCACCTGCTCCCAGTCAATATCTCCCTGAAAAACAGATACATCTACGCCCAGCCTTGAAGTATATTTCTTATCCTCATAGCTGATCTTATTTTCATTTTTTACAAAAAATGCTTTATCATACGGATTCTTCGCAACTGCTTCATTGATTTCCACCGTATAACGCTCTCCGTGTGCATCTACAAAATCAAGCGTATTTTTCTCATCTGTACTTTCCGCATTTTTTGCATCCGCAGAAGTTTCTGCTGTTTTCTTTCCAGAACATCCTGCAAGCAAAGCTACTAACATTCCGAAAATAATCCATTTTGCTGTTCTCATCTGATCTCCATTTTCTTCGCTGTATTTTCCGGCACTTTTATCACACCAAACCGCCACAAAAGGCTTTTTCTTTTTTCTTATACTCCCTATAGTTGTTCTACAAACTCTTCACAGCGCATGATTTCCTTCACCGCATCCGTCAGTGCATAAAACAAATATGCATCTTTCACTCTTGCTTCCGGATGCGAAAATGAGATGACAACAGATTTGCCATCTCTGAAATACCAGATTCCCCTTGAAGTCATTTTCCAGTCAACCTCTCTGTCCTTATAACATGCATCCATAAAAGCATACTCCGTGCCACAGCAAATAATAAAGTCTGCTTTATACAAATCAATCTGCTCCTTGATAATGTCATGATGATCAACTGCTGCCCTGTAAATTTCACCATTATTTGAAGTATGTCCACCAGAAGTTTTCTTCAAATTGACCGCTGCTATTTTCTTCAACTCCCTCAAGCGTCTCTGTTCATTGTCCATCTCCATCTCAGACCACGGAAATTCTTTTTCCCAGGACAGAATTCCTTCCGTCCAGCGTGCAATATTATCCCATGTCTGTGGTCTTCCACCCTCATAAACAAAATCCCGCAGATCCCAGCTTTTTCCGCCATTTACTTCTTTTAAGATATATACGATCTTATATCTGGCATTTAAAAATTCCTGCTCACAGATCACTCCATCGGCTACAATGTCGGGATCTTTTTCTCTTAATTTTTGAAATAAAAACTCTTCTCGTTCTTTAATCGACATAGCTGTTTATTATTCTCCATAATCTTTAATTATACTGTAATTTATAATCCAAATTACTGTTTTGATAGTTCCAAGATAACTGTGTTTCCTATATTGTAAGGCTTTCTGATGTGTTTGTCACTCTTTTGTTTCTATCAGGTTACTAATATAAAAATACCCTGCCAGCTTTCACCAGCAGGGTTGATTAGAATTTTTACTTGTAAAGGTCTTCCAACGTTATCAGCCGAACTTCACCTCGCTCTTGTGCCTGAAGAAGTCCATCTGTGAATCCGCCTTTCGAGAAGATATAGTAGTGATAGTTGTTGCCCTTTCCAAAAACTGAGGCATAATCCCGAATCAAATCGAGTTCATCCACACCGATTTTCTCATTCCGGTATTTGCATGAACCGATGATATAGTCTTTGCCCTCAACAGGAGTTCCGACGATATCAATCTGTATCTGCTTTTTCTTCTTCGGGTCTGTCCCCCACCACTGGCCGATTTCACTCAGCTCAATAGGAAGGCT
>OGYA01002270.1_pt1 | contig 11158 bp, 6 predicted proteins | sample 1576401 | NCBI WGS metagenome assembly OGYA01 (sample SAMEA3541485, study PRJEB24748) | human gut metagenome | biome: human gut; feature: human-associated habitat; material: faeces | place: China | collected 2012 | reverse complement strand
GAAGTTATGACTGGGAGAACAGACTGGACGGACATATCTGGACATATGATCTGGAAGACATCTGGAAAGGACTGAAAGCCAGCTATGCTAATATGGCGGCAGACGTAAAGGAAAAATACGGTGCTGAGATCAAAAGCCTTGCCGGCATCGGATTCAGTGCAATGATGCACGGCTATATGGCATTTGACAAAGAAGGAACACTGCTCGTTCCATTCCGTACCTGGAGAAATACGATCACAGGACAGGCAGCAGAAGAGCTGACAGAGCTGTTCCAGTACAATATTCCGCAGAGATGGAGCATTGCACATCTGTATCAGGCGATTCTTAATAAAGAAGAACATGTGAAGGATGTGGCATATTTTACAACCTTATCCGGATATATTCACTGGCAGCTGACCGGTCAGAAGGTCTTAGGAGTCGGTGATGCATCCGGTATGTTCCCGATTGATCCTAAGACAAAGCAGTACGATGCCGTCATGATGGATAAGTTTGAAGATCTGATCGCAGACCGCCACTTTGCATGGCATCTGGCAGATATTTTACCGGAGATCCGTCTTGCCGGAGAAAGTGCAGGAAGTCTTACTGCAGAAGGTGCAAAACTCTTGGATCCAAGCGGTGAATTAGAGGCAGGCATTCTGATCGCTCCACCGGAAGGAGATGCCGGAACGGGCATGGCTGCGACCAATAGCGTCAAACAGCGTACAGGTAATGTTTCCGCCGGAACATCCGTATTTGCCATGGTGGTTCTGGATAAGGAACTTACCAAATACTACCCACAGATTGACATGGTAACGACACCGGACGGAAGTCTGGTTGCCATGGTACATGCCAACAACTGCACAAGTGACCTGAATGCATGGGTTGGATTATGCGGCGAAGTCTTAGATACTTTTGGTGTAAAGGTGTCCGGGGATGAATTATATGGTACGCTTTATCGCAAGTCCTTGGAGGCAGACCCGGATTGCGGCGGATTGCTTTCCTATGGATTTTTGTCCGGCGAAAATATCATGAACTGCGTAGAGGGACGTCCGATGTTCGTACGGACTCCGGAGAGCAGGTTTACACTGGCAAACTTCATGCGGTCTCATCTGTATGCAAGTTTCGGTGCTTTGAAAGTCGGCATGGATCTGCTTTTACAGGAAGAAAAGGTTGAGATCGACGCTATCTATGGACATGGCGGTATCTTTAAGACCAAGGGCGTAGCCCAGAATTATCTGGCAGCAGCACTGGATACACCGGTTTCTGTTATGGAGACGGCAGGCGAAGGCGGTCCTTGGGGCATGGCACTTCTGGCATCTTATATGTTGAACAAAGAATCAGATGAGACACTGGCACACTATCTGTCAGAGAAAGTATTTGTAGGAAATAAAGGAACTTCTATGGATCCGGATCCGGAAGATGTAAAAGGATTCGAGACATTTATCGAGAGATATAAAAAAGGAATTGCCATTGAGAAGGCAGCCCTTGAGAATCTTATAGTTTAATCGGTGGTAGTGCCCTGTACGGCTTTGAAGTATGAAATGAGATAATCAATACTAGCCGTGCAGGGGAAAAGGAGAGACAGCAATGTTAGAAGAATTAAAAAAAGAGGTCTATGAGGCCAATATGCTTCTTCCTCATTACGGACTTGTCACATTTACATGGGGAAATGTCAGCGGAATTGACCGGGAAAAAGGCCTTTTTGTTATCAAGCCAAGTGGAGTAGATTATGAGAAACTGACACCAGAAGACATGGTCGTGGTAGATTTAAATGGTAATAAAATAGAGGGAGATTTAAATCCATCTTCTGATACAGCCACCCACGTTGTTCTTTATAACCGTTTCCCGAAAATCGGAGGCGTGGTACATACACACTCACCGTGGGCTACGAGCTGGGCACAGGCAGGACGGGGAATTCCGTGCTATGGAACAACTCATGCAGATTATCTGTATGGAGAAGTGCCTTGTGTGAGAAACCTTACAAAAGAAGAAATCAATGAAGCTTATGAGAAAAATACAGGAGTCTTGATTGCGGATGAATTTGCCATCCAAGATTTGGACTATATCGCAACACCGGCAGTACTCTGCAAGAATCACGGCCCATTTACATGGGGAAAGGATGCACAAGAAGCTGTACATAACGCAGTGGTACTGGAAGAAGTTGCAAAAATGGCAGCCCGTGCAGAACTGATCAATCCGCAGGTGAAACCGGCGCCACAGGAACTTCAGGATAAACATTATTACAGAAAACACGGTGCAAATGCTTATTACGGTCAGCCAGGGAGATAAATGGCCAGAAAATTAATTGGCAGGGAGTGAACCGGCCAGAACTTAAGGAGGAAAAGAACATGATAAATATTCCTAAAATTAAAATTGGTATTGTAGCAGTCAGCAGAGATTGCTTCCCGGAGCCATTATCAGTAAATAGAAGAAAAGCGCTGGTAGAGGCTTATAAAGCAAAATACGATGAGACAGACATTTACGAATGTCCAGTCTGTATTGTGGAGAGTGAGATTCACATGGTACAGGCGCTGGAAGATATCAAGGCAGCAGGCTGTAATGCACTTTGCGTTTACCTTGGAAACTTCGGACCGGAGATTTCCGAGACATTGCTCGCAAAACATTTCGATGGACCGAAAATGTTTGTGGCAGCTGCAGAAGAGAGCGCAGTAGATCTTCTAGACGGACGTGGCGATGCATATTGTGGTATGTTAAATGCAAGCTACAACCTGAAACTTCGCAATATTCATGCATATATTCCAGAGTATCCCGTTGGAACCGCAGAGGAATGTGCAGATATGATTCACGATTTTCTTCCGGTTGCGAGAGCCGTTGATGCATTAAATAACTTAAAAATCATCAGCTTTGGTCCAAGACCGCTCAACTTCCTTGCATGTAATGCACCAATCAAACAGCTCTACAATCTCGGAATTGAAATCGAAGAAAACTCAGAGCTGGATTTGTTTGAGGCATTTAACAAACATGCCGGAGACGAGAGAATTCCAGAAGTCGTAAAAGATATGGAATCTGAGCTCGGTGCTGGAAATAAAAAGCCGGAGATCCTTACGAAACTGGCACAGTATGAACTGACATTATTAGACTGGATCGAGGAGCACAAAGGTTATCGCAAATATGTGACGATTGCCGGAAAATGTTGGCCGGCATTCCAGACACAATTTGGATTCGTACCATGCTATGTAAACAGCCGTCTGGCAGCGAGAGGCATTCCGGTATCCTGTGAAGTAGACATTTACGGTGCACTCAGCGAGTTTATCGGAACCGTAGTCAGCCAGGATGCAGTCACACTTCTTGACATTAACAATTCCGTGCCGAGAGATATGTACGAAAAAGACATCAAGGGTAAATATGACTACACCCAGAAAGATACATTTATGGCATTCCACTGTGGAAATACAGCTTCCTGTAAGCTGAGCAGCCACGAGATGAAATACCAGAAGATCATGGCAAGAACTCTGCCGGAGGAAGTAACACAGGGAACACTGGAAGGAGACCTTGTGCCGGGAGATATCACATTCTTCCGTCTCCAGAGCACCGCAGACAATATCCTCCGCGGATATATCGCACAGGGCGAGATTCTGCCGGTAGCAACACACTCTTTCGGATCTATCGGAGTATTCGCAATCCCGGAGATGGGACGCTTCTACCGCCATGTGCTGATTGGGAAGAACTTCCCACATCACGGCGCAGTAGCATTCGGTCATTACGCAAAAGCACTCTACGAAGTATTCAAATATATCGGAGTACCGGTAGACGAGATCGGATACAACCAGCCAAAAGGGGTAAGATATCCGGACGAAAATCCTTGGGGATAAAGAATAGAGCCACTGGGAGAATGTAAAGGGATTCTTGAATTGATATATATTTAATGTTAATATAGATATATCAAAAGAATAAGAAAGGTGCTACCGTTGACGGTTCGCCTGATATTAATGGGTTATGAATAACCGCTCATATTTGCAGGACGATGGGCGGTTATTCTTCTGCTATCATTGTAATATTTTTTATACTACCACTTCTATGATTTTTTTATTACCCACTTCGATTTCTTTCAATCTCGTTTTTTGGTTCTTATTGAAACTGAAACTCAACAAATATCCCTTTTACAAATGATAGTACTCTAAATATTCAGCCAGTTGTTTTTCGCCTCTTTTGTTGTACTCATCACCTCGCCAGATTTTTAATTCTATCACATACTGTTTTCCTAAATAATCCACGATTATGTCGGTTCGAGTCTGGTCTCGAGTCTGCGCTTCTATATAATAATTTCCTGTACCATTGATGATTGTATATCCATTCTTATCTCTTAGTATACAAAAAAATGTTGAACGACAACTGAAACTGTCATTCAACATTTTTTAAGGAGTTTTATTTATTTACATAACTCTTCTGCCAGTTTTTCAAGCTGTGTTGTGCTTTCTTCGTTGAGCGCTGACATAATCTTTACAGTAGTTTCTGTAAATGCGATTTCTTTGCTCTTTTCAAATAACTGACGCATCACTTTGGCAGCGGTTGCAGCCCAGGAACCATTTTCAATCAGTCCGATGGTACGTTTCTGGTAATTGCGTTCGGTCAGTGATTCAATGAACTCTCGCATAAATGGGAAGACATCCCCATTGTAGGTTGTTGTTGCCAGTACGAGGCGGTCATAGCGGAATGCATCTTCCACAGCCTCGGCAATGTCGTCTCTTGCAAGATCTGTGATCGCAACTTTCTCACAGCCTTTGTCTACTAACATCTGAGCCAGTAATTCAGCAGCTTTCTTTGTATTTCCATAGACGGAAGTATAGGCAATGAGCACGCCTTTATCTTCCGGCTCATAAGCAGACCATGTCTGATACAGGTTCCGATAGAAGTCTAGATTTTCGTTCAGTACTGGTCCGTGGAGTGGGCAGATGGTCTGGATATCAAGACCGGCAGCCTTCTTAAGAAGTGCCTGCACCTGAGCGCCGTATTTTCCAACAATTCCGAAATAATAGCGTCTTGCTTCGCAAGCCCAGTCTTCCTCAACATCCAATGCACCGAATTTTCCAAATGCATCTGCGCTGAAGAATACTTTTGCATAGGAATCGTAAGTCATAATGACTTCTGGCCAGTGAACCATAGGTGCTGCAACAAATGTAAGTGTATGTTTTCCAAGTTCCAGTGTGTCTTTTTCTTTGACTACAAGTTGGTGCTCGGCATAATCACATCCAAAGAATTGCTTCATGATGGTAAATGCTTTTGCGCTTGCCACAATTGTGGTATCTGGATAATTCTCCATAAATATGCCAATACTTGCGGAGTGATCAGGTTCCATATGTTGAATGATCAGATAGTCTGGTTTTGCATCACCGAGCACATTTTTTATATTTGCAAGCCATTCTTCTGAAAAATGTGCATCAACGGTATCAAAAATGGCAATTTTATCATCCGTGATCACATAAGAATTGTATGCCATACCATTCTCTACCTGATGCTGTCCTTCAAAAAGATCAATGTCGTGGTCGTTCACGCCAACATATTTGATATCTTCTGTAATAGTCATATTGATTAATACCTCCTGTATTTTGAATTTGTCATTAAAATTAAAAAGTACATCCGCAATTTTTGTAAGAACAAAAGCTGCCTCGTACAAAGCTCAAATTCGACAGGATTATTATAACGCCATCGAAGGAAAAAAAGATAGTATTTTACAAAGTGTATTTAGAAAAATACAAAAGAGATTTCAGAATATGTTGACAATAAAAAATGTTGTGCTAATTTATAGAAAAACAATTTAATCAACTAAACCGTTGAAGCGGAGATTAAAGCATTCATCGCGCACAGAGAGTCCGGGAAGGTGAGAGCCGGGTGGAGATGCAGTTTGCCAAATGGACCGCTGAGGGCGCAGTCGCAGTTGTGATCAGTATCGGTTCGATATCTGCATACAAGTATATCACCAGTCCGAAGGAAGAGAGCATCCCGCTCGAGACTACACTGGAAGATGCTGCAGAGCTGACCACACAGAAGATGATCATCTCAGATGTATTCAGGAGCACAAAGGGAACCATCCCGCACTGCACGATCGATGAAGATTCGATCAAGATCAAGTCCAGTGACCTGAAAATCTATGACACGAACTTCGCAATTATGAGTGTAGATAAAGAGGCAGTCATGGAATTAGTCAGGGAAGCAGAAAAGAAGGCAAAGAAAAAAGCAGAATCAGACGAATATGGATTCCTTGAAAATGCAGATGAGAATGCAAAGAAAGTAATCAAGGGGGTGTTCGAAAATGTAGCAGACGGACGGGAAGTCGTCGTAGAATTCGCAAAGTAAGACGATAAAACCGGAGAATGATAAAGCAGAATAGAAAATAAAGGCAAAAGCTATTGCAGATATTGGATGCAATAGCTTTTGTCTTATGCTGCGATGTGTCCGGAAGAAGCTGCCGGATGCTGCAACGGTCATCAGAATGTCAGCATATGTCTATAAAAAAATAGCAGAGAGAAAAAGTATGCATAAAAAACAAGAAAAAGGAAAATAATGGGTCTGCTTGAATTGACTTAATGAGAAAAAGGAGTTAATATAAAATTAACTGTGGGAGTCTATGCCCACGGGGGAAAATATTTTTGGAATGAAAAATTAATAGGAGGAGAAAAGCGATGAAGAAGAGAAAGTACAAGCAGTTGCTTGCATCAGTAATTGCCTGTTCTATGGTGCTTTCAGGAATGCCGGTAACCGCATACGCTGCCGGAAATGACACCGCTCAGGAAGTACAGTCAGAAGACCAGACTTCAGGAACTGCCGGATCAGAAGATTCAAGCAGTGCCGGACAGCAGGAAAATACTGGAAACCAGACGACTGCCGGAACGAATGAAAGCACATCGACTGAATCAGACAGCAATAGTCAGACAAACAGTTCACAGGATAACACATCCAAGAACAACACAGCACAGTCAGGCACAACACAGAACAACACAGCACAGTCAGGCACAACACAGAACAACACAGCACAGTCAGACACAACACAGAACAACACAGCACAGTCAGGCACAACACAGAACAACACAGCTTCCCAGCCGGCAGTAGCTGATGCGCAGAGTGCGCAGGATGCGAAAGCGGTTAAGGCAGGAAATGTATTGGAGATTCACAAAGGTGAGACAATCAAAGGTGCTACGTTGGTAGATGATTTTAAAGATTGGTTTGGTGCTGCTACAAAGTATCGGTATAAAACGAATGCAAGTACTGATGATTGGAATGAAATAACACTACTTAATTCACTTACGGAGTATACCTTAGCATCTGGAACTGTGATAGTTGAAAAGTATATCAAAACAGGTGGGTCACTGATTAAGCCTAAAATGGAATGGGTACAGGCTGGAACATTCACAGTCAAGAATTACAGCAATGTAACTTTCAATGTTTCAGGACCGGAAGGCGCAGGTGTCAATATTGATGGTACCGCTGTTACAAACACTGTAAAATCCTACGACACAGAGAGCAAAACATTTACAGTCAATGACGTAGATGGCTATGATGTAACTGTAAAAAATGGTGAAACACCAATGACTCCAAATGCAGACGGCTCTTATACACTGCCGGTTACAGATGCAACAATCAATGTTGTATACGAAGCAACAGCTGGTGCATTTGTTAATGTAACCAATCCAGAGAACGGAAAAATTACAATTGATGGTCAGAATATAGCTAGCAAGAAAGTTGCACTGAATTCTACTTATACAGTTAACGTAACACCGGATAACGGGTATGCGGTAGAAAATATATTTGTAAACAATAATCCTGTAGAGGATGTTACTTATTCTAACCAGACAGCAACAGTTACTTTAAATTCTGGTGATGCGAATGATGCGACATTTAATATTACTGCTAAGACAGTTCAGTGTAAGTTAGATGTGAAAGATGCCGAGGTATCATATCACAATGGAATGTCAACAGATAAGATTGCGCAGAATATCTTTGCTGCAGTTGTTGGAACAGACAATGTACCGGAGATTACATTGAATGATGTAACAATTGAGTACGATGCATCGTTGACAGGATTAGGTAACTGGAAGGCAATCGGTTATCAGCCAGAATTATGGGAATTTACTTTACATAAATTTGGAAAGAGTACTGAAAAAATCCGTATCACCTACAAAGGAACAGACAAGTATCCATCTATGCAGAAGACTGCTACAATCACATTAAAAGACCTTCGTGAGGAAACTACACTTTCTATCAACGATGGAATTATGATGAAGTATCAGTCAGCTGAGATGATGGATGCAGTAATCAAAGTTCTGATCGCTCAGAATGCAACTGTAACAAATAAAGCAGGTAATAAGATTGAGACAACAGCAGATGACTTTACTTATACTCCATCTACAGATGAATGGAAAGCAGGAGAACAGGAAATCACAGTTACCTATAACGGAAATGAAGATTATCTGTCAAGTTCTGCGACAACAACCATCACAATCAAAAAAGGTGATGCAAAGGTATGGGTAAACAGCCAGAATATTAAATATGGCGAAAGCTTCTCTCAGATATTCGCAAGTGATCCATCAGATGCAGCACCACTTGGAATGATTGTTGGAATCGATGGAAATGGGAAATCATTTGTTGGATTTGATGTTTCTAATATTGTTATCAAACAGAAAGTTCCTGTAATTGGTACAATAGAAGTACCATTGGAACAGGCAATTTTAGCATTAGTACCGGATGGAAAAGTGAATGTTGGAAATCTTATGACCGTTATCAACAAGCTTCCTGATTTAGGAGATAATGCAGGTATTATTTCCGCTGTACAGAAAGTTGTTAATCAGATCCTGAAGATTTATCCGGCAGCAGCTGACTGGTCTATTTCTTTCAAACGACCAACAGAATCAGGTGTATACCTTGCAGCAGGAGCATCTACAAGCCAGAACTACAACACAGCAGTAGGTGTTGGATACCTGACAATTGCACCTCGGTCAAAAGATGTAAAACTGGAGTTCAATAGTCCACTTCCAAAGAATTGTACTTTAACGTATGAGGAAGCACAGGAATTTGACTTTAGTGGAAAAGCAACACAGAACGGGCAAACTGTCAGTGCGAATATTAAGACAAAATATGTGGGTGTAACAGCTGACGGAAAATGGGTAAGCAGTAAGGAAGATGCACTCAGAGAGCCAGGTAATTATGTAGAAAAAATCTACACAGTTGGTGGCAATTATGTAGCGGCACCAATCGTCAGATGCTATACAGTAAAAAAAGCTGAGACAGAGATTAAATTTGATAGTATAGATCTTGAAGTTCCGTATGATGGACAGCCACACGGCATAACAGCAGGTGTATACCATGGAGACGAAAGAATCGCAGAAGCAGATATCATTTATATGAGTTCATCAGGATATAAGAGTGCAGAAAAGCCGACAGATGCAGGAATGTATCAGGTAATGGCTTCTTACAAAGGTGATTCTAAGTATGCATGTGTAGATGCTAAATACACAAGATTATTCATCAAACAAAAAGCAGTTACAGTTACACCAAATGCTTCTCATAATCCAATTTACTACCGTGATCAGATGCCAGAATTTACTTATACAGTAACAGATGAAAACGGTAATACATTATCTGAAGAAGAGATTGCAAGTCTTGGAACAGTCTCTGTTGTTAAAACACCAGAAGATGTAACACCAGGACATTACACAATCAAAGCCCAGGTTGAAAATGCAAACAAGAATTATGATATTACTTGTGGAGATACAACATTTGATATTCTTGCAAGACCAATCACAATCAAGACAATGAACATGGTCATCGAATATGGTGATGATGTACCGGATGTTGATTATTACATCTACGACATGAACGGTGAACTGGCAGATCCAGCAATTGTAAGTGGAACAGACTTCCCGTCATTAGACTTCAGCATTGAAGGACAGGACGAAGGAAAACACCTGGCAGCAAGCACTACTCCATATGCAATTAACGTTAGTGGATTAGACAATGCAAACTTCGATGTAACATATGTAGGCGGAAGCCTTACAGTTAACCCAAGAAAGATCAACATCTCTATCGATTCTAAGAAGAAGGTAGAAGGTGACGCTGATCCGGAACTGACATACACAGTATCAAGAGCAACTGGAGAAGCTGTTACACAGGCAGTTGAAGATACAGCTGCAGCAAGTGCTGTTGTAGAAGGTGACGAGCTTGGAGTTACATTAACCCGTGAAGCTGGTGAGACAGTTGGATTATATGACATTTACGCAAATGTAGAAGGATTAAATTCAAACTATGCATTAGCTGAGACACCGGACGGAACAGATAAGTTCGAGATCGTGAAGAAAGGAACTGTTATCGATGATAATAAGAAACCTTCTGATCAGAACCTATCAGGCGATAAGACGACTGTAAAGGGTGACAACAAGAACAACAAGAATACAAACACTGCCAAGAAAGCTGACAATACAAAGAAGAATCAGCCGAAGACAGGTGACAATTCACACGTTATGTTCTATCTGTTCATGATCGAGGCTGCAATGGTTGCAGCATTCATTACTCTGATCTTCAGAAGAAGACGCAGAAGATAATCAAAGATCATAAAAGATATAATAGAAATGTCTGTCAAAGACGATAAATAGGAGACCGCAGGTCAGGCCCGCTTAAGAGCCGGATCTGCGGTTTCTCTTGTATTTTCAAAAAGGTGGTTTATACTGATAACAGTTCAATACAACCAGGGGAGCTTGTGAGACAAAGCTGAGAGTAAGGTATGACCTTAGACCCTAGAACCTGTTTGGATAATGCCATGTAGGAAGTGTTTGTCAGAAGAGTATAAAGTTAGATTGACATCTGAGTGCATCCGCATTTCTGTCAAGGGCATTTTCCAGGTCGTTCTGTCAAATCAGATGCGGGCGAAGGCTGAGGGAAGTCTTTTTGATACATACCGGGCGCTTCGGACGCACAATCCTTCTCCGTACATGTTCTATTTTTTCAGTGACGACATCGAGATCGCTCACGCAGTAGCATATGCAAAGAAAATCGTACCACAGATGGACAAAGATGAGATTGTAGTCATTACATTATCCGGACGCGGAGACAAGGACTGTGCAGCAATCGCACGTTACAGAGGGGAGGATATCCATGAAAGCGGGAAAAACCGGGTCTAATTGAGTTCGGAACGTACCTTATATTCCTAACGGTGACGGCAGAAGAGGTC
>OGYA01002269.1_pt1 | contig 11159 bp, 8 predicted proteins | sample 1576401 | NCBI WGS metagenome assembly OGYA01 (sample SAMEA3541485, study PRJEB24748) | human gut metagenome | biome: human gut; feature: human-associated habitat; material: faeces | place: China | collected 2012 | reverse complement strand
ACCCGTGCAGGAATCGCTTGCAGGAGCGGCCGGGATCCTTTATGATGTAGCGCTGCTGTTTTTCTCCACTGCCGCGCTGGTGGGGGCAAGCTACAATCCGTTCCTCTATTTCCGATTTTAAGCAAGGGAGGCAGGTTGCATGAAATATAGGAAGAAAAAACCAAACGGCCCGACCTTCTATCATGTGGGGGCGCACAGAGATATCGCTTCCGATCAAAGGCGGCGTAGAGCGCATAGCATTCAGCGTATTCTTTGCCTTGTGGCGGTGGCGCTGTTTGTCCTTCCACTGTTTGTGCTGGGCGTTACAAGCCTGGTGGATCAGGATAAAACCGTATCTGAAAAGGAAAACCGTAACCTGAAAACACGGCCGGCTTTCACACTTCAAGCGTTATTCGACGGCTCTTTCACCAAAGATTTTGAGGAGTATTATGCGGACACGTTCCCGCTGCGGGATTTTTTTCTCTCTGTCAACCAAAAGCTCAACGGCATTTTTACGCAGGCTGCGGGCAAGAGCGATCTGGTGCTGATTGAAAAGGAGGGAAAGGAGGATTTCGGTGGCGAGGCGCTGGTGGAAGATTCTACAAAAGGCGCGGCACAGGAGCAGGAAACGAAAGCCCCCTATCAGCCCAAGGTGAACGACGACGAAGTGTATGAAAACGGCTATATCCTCATCGATAAGGATCGCAAGGCTGCACTGGAAATCTATGGGATTGACAAGACAAAAATTCGCAAATATACGGACATTGTCAACCGATTAGCGCAGAAGCTTTCTGGCCAGAAGATTTATGCGTTGCTTGCGCCGACTGCTACAGAATTCTACAGCCCCGATGATTATCACACTGGAAACCGCTCTCAAAAAGCAGGTATTGCCTATGCATATGAGCAGTTCAAGCAGGCGAACCTGAAAGGGGTAGATGCAGTTTCTTCTATCGGGATGCATTTGGATGAATACGTTTATTTCCGCACCGATCACCACTGGACGGCAAGGGGCGCATATTACGCCTATTCCGCTTTCTGCCAAGCGGCCGGCTTGGAGCCGGTGCCTCTAAATGCATTGGAGAGCGGCAAAATTGAAAATTTTGTTGGCAGCATGTATCGTTATACCAATGCGGATGTTTTGAAGAATAACCCGGATTATCTCGAATACTTTCTGCCGCGGCGTGAGGCGGACGGTGAATATTATGATGACGCAACAATGAAGAATGGGCGCCATCTGACGATCGTTTCTACAAAAATTGGGGCGGATAATAAATATCTCGCCTTTATCCAGGGAGATACGCCGCTCTCCAAGATTGTGACGGATCAAAAAAATGGCAAAAAGATTCTGGTTATCAAGGATTCCTACGGCAATGCGCTCGTGCCCTTCCTGGTGGATAATTATGAGGAAATCTATGTTCTTGACCCGCGCAATATCGAAACGGATTTATCATCGTTTGTCAAAACGCATGGCATTCAGGATGTATTGCTCGTCAATTATTCCCTGATCGGCGGAAACACCTCCTATCTCAAAGCGCTGGATAAAATGATCGGATAGGCTCTTTTCAATATTGTGCGAAGATTGTGAGAAGTGTGAATACAATGTGAAAAAGCTGTATTTCTTTGGAATACGCTTGAAAAATTCGTTTAAATAGGATAGAATACCTTTGTTATGTTGGAATCATGGTTTCAGTGGCGCCTTGGGGTAAGCATTTAAAAAGCGCCGCTTACCGGATAGTACACGAGAAAAGGATGAACACAATGGCAAACAAAAATGAAAAATCGCAGGCCGAGCTATATCGCGAGGAGCGAAAGGCGCGGCAGGCGAAGATCGCCAAGAAGCGCGAAAAGAAGTCGCCCAAGCGCATCGCCATGGAGCAGAAGCTCGTCAAGGCGATTCCGATTGTGATCGCGGCGGTTGCCGTGGTATTTGCAATCGGTTGGTTCCTCAATTTTATGGGCGTTCCACAGCGGATGACGACTGTGATGACGGTTGGAGACACAAAAATCAACCAGGCGCAGTATACATACTACTACCAACAGATCTACTCCAACTATGCCAGCCAGGCGCAGCAATATGCGCAGTATGGTATCAGCGGCATTCCGGGCATGATGGATTACAGCACCGTTCCCAGCGAGCAGAAGTATAACGGTGAGGATGCCGAGGGCAAGGGCGACGACTATATGTGGTCGGATTACCTCAGGGATAAAACCAATGAGTTTTTGCAGCAGTATATCACGCTTGGCAAAGAGGCAAAAGCAGCGAATATTACGCTGAGCGAGGATGAGCAGAAGGAAATTGACGAGACTATCAAGAGCATCCGCGAGCAGGCAGCCAGCAGCGATTATTCGCTCAATGCTTACCTGCGCCTGTATTATGGCCGCGGTGTGAATGAAAAGATTCTGCGCGAGGCGATGGAGCTCGAAACGCTCTCCAGCAAGCTCATTGAGCAGAAAAGCGACGAGCTGGCCCGCAACTATACAGACGAGCAGTTGGAAGCAAAGTATCAAAAAGATCAGAATACCTACAACGTTTTGACTGCGCGCATGTTCCAATTTACCACGGAAACGCCGGATTACCCGAAGGATGAGACGGATGCGCAGAAAAAAGAGCTCGATGAAAAGGCTAAGAAGGAAACGAAGGCCAAGGCCGACGCGATGCTGGGTAAAGTGACGGGTGAGGAATCCTTTAAGGAGCAGGCACTGGCCAATGCCTCCAAGGATCAGAAGGATGATTATAAAAAGGACGAGGCCACGCTGATGAAGAATACAGCGGTGACCCAATTCTCCCAGATTAGCGATGACGCCGTCAAGTGGGCTGCCTCCGCAAAGAAGGGCGACAAGAAGGTTTTCGAAACAGACGCCGGATGCTATGTGGTCTATATCGTAGAGGCGGCGCACCGTGATGCTTCTGAAACCGTGGATGTCCGCCACATTCTCTTTAAGGTGGATTCGGAGGCCGAGGACCAGACAAAGGCAAAGGCTGATGCAAAGAAGAAGGCTGAGGATGCCCTTGCAGAGTGGCAGAAAGGCGATAAGACAGAGGAGAGCTTTGCAGCGCTCGCCACAGAGAAAACAGAGGATACCGGCTCCCAGAGCACGGGCGGTTTGTATGAGCGCGTTTATAAGGGCCAAATGGTGAAGGCGTTTGAAAATTGGTGCTTTGACGCGGCCCGTAAAGCGGGCGATACCGGCATTGTGGAATCCGACTACGGCTACCATGTGATGTATTTCATCCAAAAGAACGACGAGCCGCTGTGGAAGCTCAAGATTCGTGACGCGCTCAGTTCTGAAGATGCGAAAACCTATACGGATGAGTTGCTTAAAAAGGATGAAAACAAAATCGAGCTCAAGGGCAACAAGGTTCAGAAGGTCATTGATGACCTCATGGCGAAGATGAAGAAGAATCAGGCGCTCAACAGCGCGTCGGCTTAAGCATTTATTACATTCCAATTTTGAAATACCCCAGGAGTTTTCTCCTGGGGTATTTTTATGCTCAAAAGTTAAATGCTGATTTATGGATTTAATGCCAACTAAATAAAACATATTATATAAATTATGGTTGACATTAGTTAAAATATATATTAATATATAATAAACAGATGCAAATAGTTTAGATGTATTATGTGTTTAAATGGGCGTATTTGTAAAATAAGGCCGGATATCTAGTGTGCGAGATGCTCGGTTTTTATTGAACATAAAGTGATAAGGAGGCTTTCACAATGAAGAAGTTCAAAAAGCTTGTAGCCACTGCGCTTGTTGCGGTTATGGTTCTGACGACTATGGCGCTTTCGGCATCTGCCGGCATCGTGTTCTGGCATGGCAACGAGAGCAAACGCTGCTATGCAAGCACAACACAGGACACGACAACCAAACTGATTGGTGCGCAGATCACCTGGCAGGTAAAAAGCGGAAACATTCAGTATGGGGACAGGATCGAAAATCGAGGAGCTGAGGCCAAAAGCAGATCGAGTTACCTGATTTTCAAATCTGGTCAGTCATTTGGGTATTACTGGATTGACGGGACGAAGTACAATTGCACCGCATGGATGCCCTTTGATTTTTAAATTAAGCTAGGTTGTGCCACGGCAGTTCATTTCGCACACGTTCAATGCAACTGCCGTGGCATTTTTGGCGTAGCATGATCAGAATTGATTCATTGAATTTCCTATCGATGATGCAATGGAGGTTGGCATATGGAAACCGCAATTCAGACAAAGGATCTTACAAAGGAATACCGACAGGGCAAAAATATTGTGATGGGCGTTGATCATGTTAATATCAGCGTTGCGTCCGGGGAGTTCACTTCGATCGTGGGGAGAAGCGGATCCGGCAAGTCAACGCTGCTTCACTTGCTAGGCGGTATTGACCAGCCTACAGCGGGGAGCGTCCTAATCAATGGAATCAATATCAATCAGTTGCAGGATGCTGCGCTCACAAAATTCAGAAGCAAACACATCGGTTTTATTTTTCAAAGCTATAATCTGATCAATGAATTGACTGTTTTGGAAAATATTCGTTTGCCGTTGGATTTGGGCAAGATGGCATATGATAAGGATTACGAGGCTGAAATTATCACATTACTTGAGCTTGAAGAGCGGCTGAAGTTTTACCCCTATCAGTTGTCTGGAGGGCAACAGCAGCGTGTTGCAATTGCGAGAGCACTGATTACAAAGCCTGCGATCATTTTGGCTGACGAGCCGACTGGGAACTTGGATAAGCAGTCCGGCGATTCCATTTTTGAATTTATGATTAAAACAAATAAAAACTTGCATCAAACTTATGTGATGGTAACGCATAATCTGGAACTCGCCAATCGTACAAAACGGATTCTAACCATTGACGATGGGAAAATTGTTGACGACAAAGGTCTGCTTTAAGGTGTTTTTTCCAATCTGCTGAAAGATTCATCACGATGATGTAGAAGGAGATTCTATGAAACAGATATTACGTCTTTCATTCAAAGACACCTTTCGCTCGAGGAATTCGGCGCTTCTGGCTTTTGGAATCCTGTTTTCCTTTTTGGTGCCGATTGTGATTTTTACCGTTTCCAATTCTTTTATGAATGGTGCGCTTGAAAAATCTTTTCAAGTATATGGATATTTTGATGATATCCTTTACCATGCAGAGAAGCAGGCCGGCGGCTTGCAAAATACGCGGAATGATATAAAGGAAGCCATTCCCACAGAGGGCATCGAACAGGTAGGAACCGTATCCGTATTTCGCCAGGATGAGGCTGGTAAAGCAGAATTGACGATCGGCTATATGGATGAGGCGGCGATTGATTTGAGTAGCATGAAGCTGCTGGAGGGCAGGCTGCCACAGCATAGGGGGGAGCTGGCGCTCTGTAATTCCCTTATCTATCAGTTCCCTGAATTAAACAAATTAGGAGAAACTATTACGGTTGGGGATCAAAGCTATACGCTGGTCGGCCTGATCAGCGACTATTCCGCCAGATGGGAAAAGCCGAAAAATGGAGAAGCTCTTTTACCCAATGCGCTAATCAGCCTAGAAGAAGCGCAAGAAAATCCGGCTGTTTACCAGCGCCATTTGCTCCTGGATACATCAACCGCTTTCGGACAGGCCGATTATCATAACATACCCAATCTTGTCGCCAATGCGAACCGTGCTGTAAATGATCGAAGCGAAAAATATACAGTTCCTACAGCAGTGGTGATTTTAACGTCAATATGCTCCTTTTTTCTGAATATCTATATCTTTACCTATTTTATTGATAGCCAGCAGCGTAAGCTTGCAATTTTTAGATGCCTGAATATGACAAAGGCGAACAGTGTTGCTTTTATTCTGTTTAAAATTGTGATTTTGCTGGTTTTAGCCATACCTTTGGGGCTGATGCTTGGGTATGGTATATCCTGGATTGCCGTATTTTTATTTAACCGTTTTATCGGGCTCGATCATAGTATCGCTCTATCTGGGAAGGCAGTTGGAATCAGCATTTTCATCTGTGTGGTAACAGTGTTTTTGGGTAGCTTATGGAGCATCAGAAAGATAAACCGCCTTTCTCCAATCAGCCTTTTTTCTCCTGCTGATACAGAACAATTACATAGAGAAAAATCTTCGGGAAAAAAGTATCGAAAAACAGGCCTGTCGCATCTAGCGTTTCTGGATTTGAAATCGCATTTGAAAAAATCGATTATTGTGGCTTTGCTGATTGCATGCTGCCTGTCTCTGTTCAATTTTTATTCTGTTTATATTAAAATATTTTCTTCGCAGATGCAGGAAGGGCGCGGCGAGATGTCCCATGATTTCGATTATGAATTCCTTACCAATCAGTCTATTACAGACACTTCGTATGTGGATGATCAGGGAGATTTGAACCGTGTGGTAATAGTCCCCGATGATCAGGCAAAAATTTATGTACCTGATTATAAAAAGATTATTTCGAATGATATAACGGATCAATTAAAAAGAAATCCCCAAATCCGCATGGTCAACGAGTATTTAGATTCAAACGAACTTTATTTGCTGGATGCGCCCAGCGCAGAAGAAGATCCATATAACAGCTGTTATATGAACGATGCCGAGATGAATGCCTCTTTAAAAGATCTTTTTAATATTACGTTGCCGACACGATCCGTTCAATATCTAGGGTATTCAGAGGAAGAATTAAAATCAATGGAACAATATGTGATGAGCGGATCAATCAATGTTGAGAAGATTCGGAGTGGTGAGGAAGTTATTCTGATGGTTCCCACCTATGAGTTTGTTCAAATGGATGGATATTCTCAGCAGAATTTTTTAACACCAGAAGAGTATACCGGCGTTGAGGGCCAGTTTAAGGAATCCCATTACGCGGTAGGCGATGTGCTGCATCTCATACAATTAGTCCCTAAAAATACAGGTATGAATGGCTATATCACTGAAGAGCAGGCTCGCTCCAACCTGGTGCGAAAGGATGCTTCTGTAAAAATTGGCGCAATTATTTATCAGCGTATTGCTTGGTTTGATACGCTCAGCGTCCCACCAATGGCATATACGCTCATCGGGGCGAATGAATCCTTCCAATCATTAAATATCGCACCAACCCATTCACGCATCAGAATTTCCTTAAAACAGGGGGTCTCCTATCAGGACTTCGAGCCGGAAATACAATATTATGCAGGCCTTCTCAAAGGGTTTGATTTTCGTAATAATGCGGCAGAGCAGGAGGAATTCCGAGAGCTTCAGATCATTTTGAAGGTATTATATCAAACGCTGGTCGGCATGATGGCGCTTGTGATTATTATCATTTTGATTATCGAGGAAAGGATAGAATTATTTAGCAAAAGGAAATATTACGCACTGCTTCGCCTAAACGGCTTAAGCCTGCCGCGGCTGAAAGGGCTAATTGCATTGAAATCTGTTTATTTTGCCCTGTGTGGCATCTTGCTTTCGGTTCCTGCCGTATACGCTACCATCCAGATCGTATTCGGCAAAATGGATGATATCGCAACTTTTATTAATCCATTGGAAATTTTATGTTCATTCTTGCTTGTTTTTGTCGTTACTCTCTGCACATCGGTTACTTCTATCCGCTATTTAAAAAAGCATGGAATTACACAGCTGATGTTTGATTAAATTAGCCCAATGCAACGGGAGGTGATCAGATCACAAAAAACGAATGCTGAAAAAGAGATTCATCCGGTTCAAAACAAAGAAAGGAGAAAAGTCGTAATGAAAAAGCATCCGATTGGCATCAAAAAGTTTCTTGCCGCGCTTATCGCTATTCTCATGCTGCTCTCTCTATCGGTTTCAGGGTTTGCAGCGGGCGGCGCAAATGGTTCTGTGGTTACAACGGCAGACATTGAGACATGCATTGAAAAGCATTACGGATTTCTGATGCGCCACTTCCTAGAGCATTCTGAGATATATGGGGTGGAGCTTGCCGATCCCTCCGAACTATCGTTGTTATCTCCGGTGGCTTTTAGGAATGCTGAAGGGGGTGGGAGCAATGCGCAAGTGGTTTACCTCCCTGTTGTGGATGGAACCAATCAGGTAGCAGCGATTTTCACTGTTATGAAGGAAAATGGGCGGATTTCTGCCACCTTGGGAACAGATTTTGCACCGCTTTTGAATCAAGCAATTGACCAAAATGAATTGGAGGTATTGCTGCTACAGGACGGCGATACTCTGCTGGCTGTTTCCGCCGAGGGCGATGTTTTTACCTTGCATGGCCGAAATACAGGGCCAAACAGCGCTTACCGCTCTCCGATAGAATCATCTATGTTATCGTTTGATCTCGATTCTGACGAGGCGGTTCTGCGGCTGGGCGAAATCAATGAACCCTTTACGGCCTTAGCGGATAACGCCCTGCGAGAACAGGAGGAGCAGGATCGTGAATCCAATACGCTTCGATCTAGCCCGGCGATAACAGGAGAAAACTATCTTTCCAATTATCGGCCTTATGATATTGTGGATCAAAACGTGGATGGCCGGCAGCACAGATTGTGCTGGGCAGCGGTGGTCGCCTCCATGTGCAGATATGAAAAACCGGATACTTGGGGCACTCTTACGGCACAAAACGTAGCGGATTATATGGGGATCGGTTACGATGACGGCGGTACGAATAACGAGGCAAAGTCGGCTTTAGAGCATTATCTGGGCTCGCCCTATGTGCCGACTATCAAAAATGTTCTTTCTCAAGCCGATATCATAACGGTTATCAATAATATTGATCCTGCGTACCTGCAATGCAGAAGGCCAAATGGATTTCTGCGTTATGAATACCATGCGGTAGCTCTCACCGGCTATCTGTTTTCGGATACACAGACTGCCGTCCAAATTATGGATCCGGCTTATGAATGCTTTAAGCTCGCATCGTATAATGGGAGCAATTGGACATTCCCGTTTGGCACATATACATATACTTGGATAAAGACAATACGGCTTTTATACAACGTTTAATTTTAAGGAAAAAGGGCCCGTTGCAAAATGTTTATCATTCTGCAACGGGCCCTTTTAGAATTATTTCTCATTTTTAGAAAACATGTGGGCTTATCATTCGACCTTGGTGCATGCGCGTTTGTTATTTTGCCTGGAACAGCAACAGCATGAAGCCCGCCGCAACTGCGGAACCGATCACACCCGCCACATTCGGGCCCATTGCGTGCATGAGCAGGAAGTTGGTGGGGTTGGCTTTGCGGCCTTCCTTTTGGGCGACACGCGCCGCCATCGGAACAGCGGAAACACCAGCCGCGCCGATCAGGGGGTTTACCTTGCCTTTTGTAATGTAGAACATCAGCTTGCCCAGAAGCACGCCGCCTGCTGTAGAGAACGCAAAGGCGACAAGGCCGAGGCCTACAATGGCAAGCGTCTGCACCTTTAGGAAGGTTGCGCCGTTGGCTGTTGCGCCAACGGAAACGCCGAGCATGATCGTAACGATATTGCAAAGCGCGTTCTGCGCCGTATCGTTGAGGCGGTCGGTCACGCCGCTTTCGCGGAAGAGGTTGCCGAGCATCAACATGCCGATCAGCGGGGCAACATCCGGAATCAGTAGTACACAGATTACAGTTACGATAATCGGAAAGATGATCTTCTCCGTTTTGCTGACCTTGCGCAGTTGCTCCATTTTGACCTCACGCTCTTTTTTGGTGGTCAGCAAACGCATGATCGGGGGCTGAATTAGCGGGATGAGCGCCATGTAGGAATAGGCGGCAACCGCAATTGGGCCAAGCAGTTCAGAGGCGATCCGGGTGGCGAGGAAAATGGCCGTAGGGCCGTCCGCTCCGCCGATAATGCCGATTGCGGCCGCCTGTGCAGGCGTAAACAGGCCGGTTGCAATCGAGATGACAAAGGCAACATAGATGCCCAGCTGCGCCGCGCCGCCGAGCAGGAGGCTCGAGGGGTTTGCAAGCAGAGGACCAAAATCCGTCATGGCGCCAACACCAAGGAAAATTAAGCAGGGGAATACGCTGCTCTTAACGCCCTGATAAATGATATACAACACGCCGGATTCCAGCAGTGTCGGCCCCGGCTGCATGAGCCCGGCCTCGGGCAGATTCGCCAGCAGCATGCCGAAGGCAATCGGAAGCAACAACAGCGGTTCAAATTTTTTGACGATTGCCAAAAACAGGAAGATGAAAGATACACCAATCATCACGGCCTGCTGCCACGTCAGTGCCATAAAGCCGGAGCTTTCGATCAACTGTTTAAAAATTTCTAAGATATTCATGCGGAATTCCCTCCGCTTAACCGATAACCGCGAGCACGTCGTCTGTCGAAACGGTGCTGCCCTTGGAAACGAGAATCTGCTTGACGGTGCCGTCAGCAGGGGAGACGATATCGTTTTCCATCTTCATGGCTTCCAGAATGAACAGCACGTCACCGGCTTTAACAGCCTGACCAACCGATGCCTTTACGTCTAAAATCGTGCCGGGCATTGGGCACACAGCGTTTGTGCCATCTGCCGGAGCGGCAGGCGCAGCGGGTGCAGCGGCAGGGGCAGGGGCAGGAGCAGCGGGAGCGGCCACAGGGGCGGGAGCTACCGCGGGGGCAGCGGCAACCGGAGCGCCTGCCATGGAGGCGGTTGTAACGCTGTTGACGATTGCCTGGCCCTCTTCCACTTCGATCTCGTACTTTTTACCGTTTAATGTGACCATGTATTTCATTTTGAGTTCCTCCTCTTAGTCAATCGCTTTTATCGATTTGATGATGAGCCTATCGGCTAAACAGTGAGAAGCTGGTGCTGGAGCAGATCGCCCAGCAGCACTGATGATTGCCAGAAGCACCGCTTGTGTTTTGCTGTCAACGGTAACCTGACGGATGGATTGAAAATGCAGCCGCTCGAGCGGAATACCAGTTTGATCGCTGACGATTGCCATTAGCATGGCGGCGGTTTGCTCATCCGTATCGACGAGCAGGATTCCGTTTTCAATCACTGCCGGGGGAGCTGTTACAGCGGCGGGGGCGGCCTGGATGGGGATGACCTGCGGCGTCTCCACCGGTATGAGAGATAATGAGAAGAGAGCGTAGTTAAAGGGGAGAACTTAGGCCGCAGGAGCGTCCGCGGTGACCTCGACGGCCTTGCCGCTCAGCTCATCGGCAGCGGCGATGAACTCTTCCATCTTGTTCTCGGAAGTCATCTTGGCGATGGCCTCGTTGATGCCGGGCAGCAGGCCCTTGGGGTCGCCCTTGGCAACAGCGATGCAGTAGGGCTGCGCTTCACCGAGCTCGGAAGAGGCGGG
>OGYA01002268.1_pt1 | contig 11162 bp, 9 predicted proteins | sample 1576401 | NCBI WGS metagenome assembly OGYA01 (sample SAMEA3541485, study PRJEB24748) | human gut metagenome | biome: human gut; feature: human-associated habitat; material: faeces | place: China | collected 2012 | reverse complement strand
GGCCACCCTGGCAGAACGGAGAGCTCTGGAACGGAGAACCTTCGGCGGAGACGGACGGCAGGCGGGCGGCGAAAGCGGACGGCGAAGCCGGCGAAATACGGCAGAAGAGATGAAAAGTGGGGTTCATGACCGATTTGAACCGCACTTTTCGTATATTTGCATCCTGTAAAAGCCAATTCACCCCAAACAACAGCAAAAACAACCACCCATGTCGGAAACAAAAGTCTCTGCGGCGGCATTTGCAGATACGAAACCCCACTACAACATACTCGACGGATTGCGCGGCGTAGCGGCGCTGATGGTCGTCTGGTTTCACGTGTTCGAAGCCTTTGCGACAAGTCACGTCGATCAGAGAATCAACCACGGCTATCTGGCCGTCGATTTCTTCTTCATCCTGTCGGGGTTCGTGATCGGCTACGCCTATGACGACCGGTGGAAACGAATGACGGTAAGGGAGTTTGTCACGCGACGGTTCATCCGTCTGCATCCAATGGTGGTAATCGGCGCGGTGATCGGGGCCGTCATGTTCTACTTTCAGGGCTGCTCCGTATGGGACGTCTCGAAAGTCTCGGTGACGATGCTGCTGGCAGCGACCCTGATGAACGCCTGCATGATTCCGGCCACGCCCGGCATGGAGATCCGGGGCGTGACCGAAATGTTCCCGCTGAACGGTCCGAGCTGGTCGCTGTTTTACGAGTATATCGGCAACATCCTCTATGCGCTGTTCATCCGCAGGCTGCCGACCAAGGCGCTCGCGACGCTGGTGCTGCTCGCCGGATGCGGACTGGCGGCGTTTGCCGTATGGGGTCCCTACGGCGACATATGCGCGGGGTTCTCGCTGACGGGCGACAACATAGCCGGAGGGTCCCTGAGGCTGTTGTTCTCGTTCTCGGCGGGACTGCTGATGTCGCGCGTATTCAGGCCCGTGAAGGTAAAGGGGGCGTTCTGGATATGCAGTCTGGGCGTCGTCGTCCTGCTGGCCGTGCCGCGAATCGGCGGAGAGGAAAACTACTGGATGAACGGGCTGTACGACACATTGTGCTTTGCGCTGGCCTTTCCGCTGCTCGTCTACCTCGGAGCGTCGGGCAAGACGACGGACAGGACGACCGCAAGGATATGCAAATTCATGGGAGACATATCGTATCCGCTCTACATGGTGCACTATCCGTTCATCTATCTGTACTATGCGTGGGTGAAAAACGAGAACCTGACATTCGCGCAATCGCTGCCCGGCGCAGCGGCGCTGGTCATCGGGTCCGTGCTGCTGGCATACCTGTGCCTGAAACTGTACGACGAACCGGTGCGCAGGTTCCTGACGAAGCATCTCCTGCGCACGCAAAAGCCGGTACGGCAGACACCCTGAGCCACATAACACGAAACAGACCATGCACCGCATCCGCCTCGCCGTCCTCCTGTTCCTGTGCGTCTCAGCCGCAGGCTGTCAGCCCGTTCCCGGCGTTCTGCTCGACGCCGAAGCGATCGTCATGGAGCACCCTGACAGCGCCGCACGGCTTCTGAAGGGCGTTCCGGCGCCGGAGAAAAGACTCTCCCGGCGCAACTACGCGCATTATGCGCTGGTGCTGACCCAAGCCCGGTGGCTCGCGGGGGAGAACATGATCGACGACACGCTTTCGGACGTCGCCCTCGACTATTACCGCACCCACACCGACGATTTCGCCGCAGCGCACAAGGCCTATTATTATGCGGCCAAGATCGCCAATCAGCGCAGGCAGCCGGAGGTGGCGATGACGCTGCTGCTCAAAAGCCGCGACATGCTGCCCCCGAAAGGGGAGTGGCGGCGGCGTTACGTCGTGGAGACTTGGCTCGGCGTATTCTGCGGCCAGCAGCATCTCTTCGAGGAGAAGATACGTCATGCGCAGCAGGCGTACGTCTACGCTGACAGCATGGAGCGTTACGACTGGATGTGCATATCGCTCGGCGACATGGCGCACGCCTATATGGGGCTGGACAATTATGACAGCATGGAATACTATGCGCTCAAGGCGCTCAGGCTCGCCGAAGAGAAGGGCATAACCGAGAACACCTCCCCGAAGTGGGCCATGCTGATCGAAAGCGCCCTGAAACGGAAAGAGTACCGCAAGGCCGAAGAGTATTGGGAAAAGGGGTTCGGGCACGCCCCGGCATGGACCCGGTATTCATGGCTGAGCACCAAGGCCGACATCTGCAACCGCACGGGCCGCTACGACACGGCGCTGGAGCTGACAGACAGTTCCCGCCGCATGTGCGCCGACACGACGCACCTCACCTCACGGGCGTTATGGGCGCTCAACACCTCGAACGCATGGGAGGGGAAAGGCGACGCGGCAAGAAGTCTCGAAGCCCTGAAGCAGTACATCCGGCTCAAGGACTCGATCGACGAGAAGGTGCACAGCGCCGAAGTGCTCAATATCCGCAAACTCTGGCGTTACGAGCAGCTCAAAACCCAGAACGCCGCCCTGCAAATCCAGAAACAGCACCGCGAACGCATCGTCTACGAGACGATTCTGATATGCGCGGCGCTCATGCTGCTCGGCGCATGGCTGGGACTGCGCATGTGGCACCGCGCCAAACTGCGGGAATTCGCTCAGCAAAGGCGCATCCTGCGGCAGGAAAACGAACTCGACGCCATGCGGCGCAAGGAGGAGCAGCTGCGCACGACCTTTTTCCGCCAGCTCAACAGCCGCTTCATCGCGCAGGTCCGGCAGGGCGGGGAGAGCAGGAAATGCCGCATGTCGGACGAAGACTGGAAGACGATCTTCACACATGCCGACGCCGTATTCGACAATTTCACGGTCCGTCTCCGCGGGCAATTCCCGGCGCTGAACGAGGAGGACATCCGCTATTGCTGTATGGTGCGCATGCATCTGTCGCAGGCCGAAATCGCGAGCGTCGTCTGTCTGGAAAAGGATTCGGTGAAAAAACGGCTGAAGCGCATCCGCACCGAGAAGCTGGCTTCCGCGAAGGGTTCGACGCTGGAGGAAATCCTCTCGCGGCTGTAAAATATACCCCCGGCTGCCGGCCCCGACGAATGGAAACAGCAGGCGGTCAGTCTGTTGAAGAACGCCCCGTACATTGCGATATCCCCCTGCAAACCTCCGGAAATAGCCGCGGGGCGTTTAACTTTGCACACGAAACAAGCCCTGCAATCCGGCTCCCGCAGCAGACCCGGAGAGACATGCGGCAAGATTTACTAATCCCAAATTCATAGAAAAAATGCAGAAATTCAACTACACCCCCAGCAACCCGTTCAGCGGCTCGGTCTCCTCGCTGGCCATCGGAGCAGGCATGGTCGTCGTACCTTTGGTCTATCCCTTCGGCATCCGCATCGGCCGCATGCGCATCCTCGGCCCGACGGCCGTCACGATCATCTTCGTGATCGGCGGTCTCGCGCTGCTGGCATTCACGGTCCGCGAAATCATGCAGGCCCGCAAACTCATCGCCCAAGGCGGCGAGATCACCGTGGAGGGCGACAAGGTGACGATTCCCGTCGTCCGGAAAAAAGAGGTCGTCAACGAGTCGTTCCTGCTTTCGGAGGTGGAATACACCAAATTCGACGAGGAGGAAAACGAATTCAAAATTTCGCTGCCCGCCGACCATCACGTCATCCGCGGCGCGTTTTTCGAAAACGCGGAGGCGTTCGACGCGTTCAAGTCCATTTTCGACAAATAGCATTGCCGGCCGGAAATTCCGGCCGGTCTGCAAACACGACGTACGGAAACCTGCGCCGCTGAAACTTACCGTATAAAACAAAACTCAAACGAATATGACAATGCGCCCAATTATCAGACTCCTCGCCGCAGCCGTCGCCGCGGCCGCAACGATCCCGTCCTGTTCCACCCTGACCGGTTATCCGACCGACGCCGAAGCCAGCTACGCCAAAGCCATCGAACTGACGAAAAAGAGCGTAGACACCGACAAATTCAAAATCTACTCGCTTTCGATCATGGAGGGAGAAACGCTCTCCGACAACCTGTTCCTCGTGACGGTGAAACTGGTGAACAAGGACGATCAGGCATTCAGCCAGAGCTACTACATGAACGGTCTGGAGCCTACCGACCTGCGCGACGTACAGAGCACGTTCGAAGCTCCCGAATACGAAACGACCGTCGGCATCGACCTGTCGAAACTCGATCCCGCCCGGATCGCCGCCCAGATCGCCCAAGCCAAAACGATGCTTCCCGAAGGACACTCCTACAAATCGGTAGGCCGCTACGAAATCGAGGAGGAGGTTCCGGCCGGCAATTCCGCATTCAACCGCAACCGCAAACCGGGCCAACAGCACACCTCGTTCATCGTCCGCTTCACCGAGGACGGCAAGGAAACGGAGAGCAGCGCGGGCAAAACCTCGTACATATATTACGAAGCCAAAGTGACCGTGGGGCCGGACGGCACGCTCACGATCGAAGAAAATTGAGATTTCGATCCGAAAAAACGGGAAGTTTCCCGTTTTTTTTCTAATTTTATATCCCGATGCCCCGCCGGGACATTCCGATAATACCAAAACTATGAAAACTACACACTCATTCGTCGCTCCGGTACTGAACTCCACGCAGAGCAAAGTCAATACGGAGGCCTATGAGCAGGCTATCGACAACTATAACGAGGGCAAACACCTCGAAGCGTTCCGATTGCTGCTCGATCACCTGAACCCGGAATTCCGCACGAAATACGGCAACGCCGAAGGTACGGAATTCCATATTCCCCATGGTTCGATTCTGGTAAACATCCGCATCGGGGAGGGGAAGCTGCACATAAGCGCGGACTTTCTGGAGCTGCCCGAAAAGGGCCGCGTCGCCATGCTGCGTCAGGTCGCCGACCTGAACATCAACCGGCTGATGCTGCCGCGCTTCCGCAAGGAGGGCGACAAGCTGAAGATGGAATACGTGTGCCCGCTCTCGCAGAGCCATCCGCACAAGCTCTATTTCATCCTGCGCAACATCTGCCATATCGGCGACCGCTACGACGATGAATTCTGCGCCAAATTCGGCGCCAAGCGCAGTTACGAACCGCAGGTGACGCCTTATTCCGAGGAAGAGGTGACGCGGGTCCACGAGGCGGTGCGGCAGACCTGCCGCGAAACGCTCGAAGCCGTGAAGGAGTATGAGGCGGAACGCAAATACGGCTACTCATGGAACGTGATCGACATCGCGCTCTACAAGATTTCCTATTTCGCCCAGCCGCAGGGCCAGCTGATGAACGACCTCGACAAGGCCGTCGACGACATGGACAAGGAGCTGCCCGTAGCCGAACTGGTGACCAAAGGCAAGGCGTTCCTCGAACGTCTGCTGGCGATGCCCCGCGAAGAGCTGGCGCGCGACCTCTATTTCGTCGATACGCTGGTTTCGACCAAACGCCGCTCGTCGCTGAACAACGTGCAGGAGAATTTCAAGGAGGTCTACAAGGAGGCCGCGGATGCCATCGAAGCGGAGAACTACGAACGGAGCGCGGTGCGCATACTCTACAAGTTCTATGAGATGTACTTCTACAACGACGTGCAGGACGACCTGAACGCCGTGATCGCCAATGCGCTGCGCAAATCGGCCGGAAAGCCGATGGAGGAGGCGTCGGAGATTCTGTTCGAAGCGCTCGAAAAGGTGATGGACGACGATCTGACGACGGACGACGACGAGGAGACCGGAGAGCTGGGAGCCGCCGCGGCCGCAGCCGTGGAACAGGTACAGCAGATGGCCGCCGCCATGCAGGGCGAGATCGTTCAGATGCAGGCCGCCATGCAGCAGGCGCTGATGAAGGGCGACATGGCCGAATACATGCGTCTGGCGCAGGAATTCCAGCAGAAAATGATGGAACAGGCACTCGGACAACAAAAATAACAGCTCAAAATCCGTATATCCATGGAACATAACAATATCTACAGGTCGGTATTCAAAGTAACCCACTCAGGCGGCTCCGGCAGTTGTTTCTACCTGAAAAACTACGATCTTTTCGTAACGAATTACCATGTGGTCGAAGGGTACCGCACCGTCGCCGTACACGACAACGACCGCAATCCCTATCTGGCGAAGGTCGTGCTGGTCAATCCGGCGCTGGACATCGCCCTGCTGGCCGCCGAAGGCGACTTCTCGGCGCTGCCCGAAATGACGCTCGCAGCGGACGACTCGCTTACCATCGGCCGCAAGGTATACGTCGCGGGATACCCCTACGGCATGCCCTTCACGATCACCGAAGGTTCGGTATCGTCGCCCAAACAGCTGATGGACGGCAAATACTACATCCAGACCGACGCCGCGGTGAACCCCGGCAACTCTGGCGGCCCGATCCTGAACGACGCGGAAGAGGTGGTAGGCGTGACGGTCAGCAAATTCACGCAGGCCGACAACATGGGCTTCGGCATCCGCGTCGAAACGCTCCACGGCCTGCTCGAATCGCTCGGCGAGCTGGACCGCACGGCATTCCAAGTGCAGTGCGGCAGCTGCGAGGAGCTGATTTGCGAGGAAGAGGAGTTCTGCCCCTCGTGCGGCGACAAGCTGCCCGAAGGCGTTTTCGACGAGCGCGAGCTTTCGCCGCTGGGCGGATTCGTCGAAAGCGCGATTCGGGAAATGGGCGTCAATCCGGTGCTTGCGCGCGACGGATACGACTCGTGGCTCTTCCACAAGGGCAGCTCCGAAATCCGCATCTTCGTATACGACGGCAACTACCTCTTCTCGACCTCGCCGATCAACCTGCTGCCGAAGAAGGAGGTGGAGAACGTACTGGACTATATGCTCAGCGAGGATTTCGGCCCCTACAAGCTGGGAATCGAAGGCCGGCAGATTTACATCGCCTACCGCATCCATCTGGCCGACATCACGGACGAATCGGAAGACGAAATCCGCAAAAACATCGTCGGACTCGCACTGCGGGCCGACGAGATGGACAACATGCTCGTAGAGCGTTTCGGCTGCGAATTCTCGGAATATTCGAAAACCGACGCCGAGGCATGACCCTCGACGGCGAACGGAAAAGCCGGACCTTTTCGAAAAGGTCCGGCTTTTTCATATCTGCGTCCCGGCCGGGGGATGCGCAGGATTCCCGCGGCGCAAGTCCGCTCAGCGGAAAATCTCCTTCATTTCGAGCCAGAAATTCATCGGCCGGCGGCCCTTGTAAACGCAGTGCTCCGACAACGCTTCGGAGATCTCCCCATAATTTTTGAGGTAAAACGAAGAGACTCGGACCACGCGCCGGCCGGCCTTCATCAGATAGCGGTATTCGTACGCGCCGCCCCGGCTGACGAGTATCGTCGAAGTGACGGCGTCGAAACTTTTCAGATCGTACCTGCGCGTAAAACCCAGCCCCGCGAACGACGTGACGGCAAGGGTGTCGCCGTCGATACGCAATCTCACGGCCGAGCGTCTCAGCTCCCCGAACACTAGCCAGCAGACACAGAACAGCATCAGGAGCGTCACGCCGTAAACCGGCAGCCGGGATGCTCCCTCCGCCCGGACGGCACCGCAGATGAACAGGCCGCAAAACCCGATAAAGAGCAGGGCGGCCGCCACGACGAAATACACCTGCCACGAGAAGCGGGAAACGACGGCGTTACGGCCTGCGGCGGCATGATCGCGCACGAAAATCGCCGTCCACAAAAAAAGGAGCACGCCCGCAAAAGCATATACGATCCGCCTCCGGCCGGGCGTCGCAGGTTCAGTACCTTCGGGACCGGCTTCGCCTTTCAGCCAGACGACGTAAGAGGGGGCTTCGAACGGTTTTCCGCCGAACGACAACTGCGGCGTGAGGATATGTTTTCCGGGGGTGTCCACGTCGATCCGGTATCGGTAAATACACTCTTCCCGCCCGTTCCTGCTGGAATAAGCGGTCGAAAACGGGGTGCAGGTCTCCGTATCGTCCAGCACCAGCACCGGATCGGCCTTGTCGGGTTTGCGATCGCAGACCAGCCGGACGATACAGCCGCCCATGGCGGCCATAGCCGCCGAATCCGGTTCCAGCCGGCACTGCGGCTCGCAATGCGCCGAATCGGGAAGCACCGTAATCCTTTTCCGCTCAAAACGGCATTCGCGACCGCCGACGACGGCTGTCGTTCCCGGCACGAAGACCTCGCCGCTCACGCGCGAACGGACCCGGTAGCGGTAAGAGAAGAGTTCGGAGTCGGTCCGGACGCCGTTCACGACCGACAGCTGCGAGCCGTGCGACCGTCCCAATTCGCGGACCAGCGTCAGAGCGCCCCAGCGCGGCGGCGCGATCGACTCGATCTCACGGTCCGCCGTGTATGCCACCTCGAACTCCTGAAATACCGTCGGACACGCAGGCGTGACCTCGATGCCGAGCCGCTGCGCCCTCAGGGCGACACTCCAAGACAACGCCGGCAGGAGCATGAACAGAAAATAGAACTTCCTCATTGCGGGATTTCGTAATTGCACCCCAAAGATACGAATAACCGGCTGAAATTGCGCAATTTCACGCCGCTTTCCTGCAACATTATCCACCCGGAACGCCACACTCCGGCAATCCGCGCCGCATCGTCCGTCCGACAAAATAAATCCGGTCCGGTCTCGAAAAAAACGATAAATGCGTATATTTGCCCCGAATGCGGTCCCTCTCATCCCGTGACCGCACCGAAAAAAACATATGGCGAAGATTCTGATTATCGACGACGAACAACAGCTGCGCGGACTTCTGGCCCGGATCATCGGGCTTGAAGGTTACGAGGTCGCACAAGCCCCCGACTGCGCCGCAGGTCTCAAAATGCTCCGGCAGTACGATCCCGACGTGGTTTTGTGCGACGTCAAGCTGCCCGACGGCAACGGCGTGGAGATGGTCGGGAAGATCAAGGAGACGGCGCCGTCGGCCGAGGTGATTCTGCTGACAGCCTACGGCAACATCCCCGACGGCGTGCAGGCCATCAAGAACGGAGCGTTCGACTACATCACCAAAGGCGACGACAACAACAAGATACTCCCGCTGCTGAGCCGGGCCGCAGAGAAAGCCCAGATGCAGCGCCGGCTGGCCCGCTTCGAGGAGAAACTCTCCGACGAACATTCGTTCGACCGCATCATCGGTTCATCGGAAGCTCTCCGGCAGGCCGTCGCACTGGCGCGCAAGGTCGCCGCGACGAACACCTCGGTCCTGCTCACCGGCGAAACCGGAACCGGCAAGGAGGTCTTCGCGCAGGCGATACACCATGCCGGTCCCCGCGCCAAGGAGTCGTTCGTGGCGGTCAACTGTTCGGCCTTCTCCAAGGAGCTGCTCGAAAGCGAACTGTTCGGGCACCGCGCCGGGAGTTTCACGGGCGCCTCGAAAGACAAGAAAGGGCTTTTCGAGGAGGCTGACAGGGGAACGCTGTTTCTCGACGAAATCGGCGAAATGCCCGTCGAACTGCAGGCCAAGCTGCTGCGCGTACTCGAAAGCGGCGAATTCATCAAAATCGGCGAAACCCGTCCGACGAAGGTCGATCTGCGGATCATCGCCGCCACCAACCGCGACCTCGAAAAGGAGATCGCCGCCGGCAATTTCCGCGAAGACCTCTTTTTCCGGCTTTCGGTGTTCCGCATTCAGCTGCCGTCGCTCAACGGACGCAAAAAAGACATCGCGGAGTACGCCCGCCATTTCGCGGAACAGTTCGCGGCCAAGATGGGGAAGCGGATCGAGAAAATCGACGACGCCTATATCGCCGCGCTGGAACGCCACACGTGGCGCGGCAACGTCCGCGAACTGCGCAACATCGTGGAACGGAGCATGATCATGGCCGAGGGCGGCACGCTGACGGCCGATACGCTTCCGCCCGAATTCCAAACCGGAGCCGGACGGAACGAAGCCCCCGATTCGATGGCCCTCGACGCCCTCGAACGGCACCATATCCTCAAGGTACTCGAATACGCCGCAGGCAACAAGGCCGAAGCGGCCCGCCTACTGGGCATCGGCATCGCCACGCTCTACCGCAAACTCGAAAGTTACGGCCTGAAGTCCTGACGCTCCCGCACAAGCCTATCATTCTGAAACGGCCGCCTTATCATTTTGATAGGGCGGCCGTTGTTTTCGGCACACGTTCCCGACCGACATTCCATTCGTTATCAGCACAATAGGTCCGAAACCGAGGTTTTGGCATCCCCTTCGTATGCTATCCGGCAAAACCCAAATAAACCGATATGGCAATCGTGATCCTGATACTGATATTCTGCGGCGCAATGGCTCTGCTATGCCGGATGATTTGCGGTTTTGCGAAATTGTTGTCTAACTCAAAAAAGAAAATGAGATGAACGGAATCGTACTGTTCCTCGCGCTCTGCGCCTTGGGGGCGCTCTGCTACTGGTTCTACTACAAATGTGTCGATTGGTTTGAAAAAATTTGATGGAAAATGTTTACAGGACTGCTTATTCTGAGCGTCGCCGGATTCGTCTATCTGATGTACGTGCTCGTAAAACCCGAAAAATTCTGATTGTCGGACTCTGAAAACCCATAATAAATGAATAGCGAAATTTTAGGCGTCATACTGCAATGGGCCGCCCTCGTGATACTCTGCTATCCGCTGGGACGCTACATTGCCAAAGTATACAAAGGGGAGCGCACATGGCTCGACTTCATGGCTCCCGTCGAACGGTTCGTCTACCGCATCTGCGGCATCGACCCCATGCAGGAGATGAACTGGAAACAATTTCTCAAGGCCCTGCTGACGGTCAACCTCTTCTGGTTCTTCTGGGGCATGCTCCTGCTGGTATGTCAGGGCTGGCTGCCGCTCAATCCCGACGGCAACCCCGGACAGTCGCCCGATCTGGCGTTCAACACCTGCATCTCGTTCATGGTGAACTGCAACCTGCAGCATTACAGCGGCGAATCGGGACTGAGCTATTTCACCCAGCTGTTCGTCATCATGCTGTTCCAGTTCGTCACCGCCGCCTGCGGCATGGCCGCCATGGCGGGCGTCATGAAGGCGCTGGCCGCCAAAACCACGAAAACGATCGGCAACTTCTGGGTCTTCCTCACCAAGAGCGTAACCCGCATCCTGATGCCGCTGTCGCTCGCGGTCGGCATCCTGCTGATCATCAACGGGACGCCGATGTCGTTCGACGGCAGGCAGACGCTCACGACGCTCGAAGGCGGCGAACAGGTCATCTCGCAGGGTCCTGCGGCGGCCATCGTCCCCATCAAACAACTGGGCACCAACGGCGGCGGTTACTTCGGCACCAATTCGGCGCACCCGCTCGAAAACC
>OGYA01002262.1_pt1 | contig 11229 bp, 8 predicted proteins | sample 1576401 | NCBI WGS metagenome assembly OGYA01 (sample SAMEA3541485, study PRJEB24748) | human gut metagenome | biome: human gut; feature: human-associated habitat; material: faeces | place: China | collected 2012 | reverse complement strand
GGCATCAGTCCGTCAATAGGATTGAGCCTCCTGCTTTCCACCTCCAAATCCGGTATGGAGCCAAACAGTCCTTCCGTATAAGGATGTCTGTTCTTTCCTTCATATATATCTTCCGCCGTGCCATACTCAATGATTTCTCCGGCGTACATGATTGCCACCTTGTCGCATATCTCAGCCACAATTCCCAGGTCATGGGTAATCAGGATGATGGACGTGTTGATTTTCTCCTTCAGCTCCTGCATCATATCCAGAATCTGCGCCTGAATGGTCACATCCAGGGCCGTGGTAGGCTCATCGGCCAGCAAAAGCTCAGGCTTGCAGGCCAGGGCCATTGCTATGACCACACGCTGCTTCATACCCCCGGAAAACTGATGGGGGTAATCCTTTTTACGGCTCTCCGCAATCCCCACCAGCTTAAGCATTTCCTCAATCCGCTCCTGCTTTTCCTCAGGCGTCAGATCCATGTGAAGCTCCAGGGCCTCACCAATCTGGTTCCCCACTGTAAGGACCGGATTCAAGCTGGTCATGGGGTCCTGAAAAATCATGGATATCTTTTCTCCCCTGACCTTCCGCATGTCCTCCTCGGCTGCTTTTACCAAATCCTCCCCGTTAAACATGATTTCTCCGCCGGTAATCCTCCCCGATACCTTTGGCAGAAGGCGCATGAGGGAAAGGGCAAGGGTGGTCTTACCGGCGCCGGTCTCTCCCACCAGACCAATGGTCTCCCCCTTGTTCAGGGTGAGGGATACGTGATTGACTGCCTTGACAATGTCCTCGTCCGTCGTATACTCCACGCTCAGATCCTTAATTTCCAACAGCTTCTCTTCCATATTCCAGCTCCATTCCGTTTTTATCTTCTTAAAGCTTTCATTTCTGTTATTGTCTTCATTTCTGTTATCATCTACATTCCTGATATGATTTAATGAAGATAATCCTTAAGCATGTTCATGGACTGCTCATTGATTCTGTCCCACATCTCATACACCGGAATCTTCCAGTCACACTGCCGTACCTTCTCCGCCAGCTGAGGGCTTACACAGATGACCGATGCCTTTTGGGCAATCTTCCTCCACCCGCTCCTCTTATCCTCGTAGTAAACTTCCACATCCAGCTCAGGACACATCCTGTGAACCAGGTTCACAAAGCCGTCCGCCGACTCTTCCTTTTTGCAGATAACCGCTGCCACGGAGCCTGACTCCAGGGATTGCAGCGCCTCCATCACATCCGGAGCAACCTCCACCGTCATACCGTAAATAATAGGCTGGTAGCTTCTGGCTATGCTCCTCACCTGGGCATACTGGAAATATGTGGTGATGATTGCGTCCAGGTGTTCAATCTGATCCCGGTGTTCCTCCAGATAATCCCGCAGCTGGTCCAGATGGACCTCCTCAACCTGTACATCCGCTTCTCTGGCAATCTGCATGGCGAACCGGTGGCCTATATTCTTTTCCTCATACACAAAAATAACGCTTTTCTTCTTGCTCTCTTCAATCTCCTTCAGGACCTTGTCCACAATGCTCCGTACCTCGTCCACAGAAAGCTGATAATAAATGGCGTTTTTAATGGATGTGACCAGTTCCTCCTCCAGCTTTTTTTTGTCCATGGATTCTGTCTGCACAATGGTCCCAATATGGGGCCTGGTAACCACCAGCTCCTGCTGCTCCAGCCGCTTGTATGCATTGCGCACCGTATTAATGCTGATTCCCAGCTCATCCGCCAGTACGCGGATGGGAGGAAGCTTTTCTGTCCACCGCACCTCTCCGGTAAAAATGCTCCATCTGATATTCCTGACCAGCTGGTCCGTGTATGGGATTTTAGAGTCCTTATTGATTTTCCACACTTCGGCGTAATGAATCATAGATATTCCAATTGTCCTTTCTTTCTGTTGGGCAACATTTATAATGTTTTATTGTTTGTTTCCATTGTTACCATTGTTTCTATCATAGTGTCAATATAACACACTTTGTATGTTTTGTAAATATGTACATATTTTAAAATATATTAATCAATTTTTGTGCATATTCTATATCTATTAGATTTTGTAGTTTTGTTTGATTGGTATTAATATGGTACTGCAATTATAATTTTGAAATAAAGGCTTTAACAGAATTTTTCCATATATCCTGCTCCTATCTTCTTAAGACAGCTCCAACCAGTGAGCATATATATACAGAAGAGTATCTAAAGACATATTGGTTCTCTTGCCCTTAATGGACAGATTCATCATTATGCGATATAATAATGCCGCTAAGCAGCAACAGGCTGCCGCAGCAGCTTCTTCATATATCAATACACAGCAGGTGGATAAATGATTTATACAATTACGGAAATGACAGAAAAACATTATTATGGCAAAGCATATGTCCAGTATGCGGCCTGGTTTGAAACATACAGGGGATTAATGCCGGATGAATTTCTTGATAACAGAAAACTTGAGTCTTGTTATGAGTCCACGCTGAAGCATCCTCAGGACACCTATGTGGCCCTTGTGGACGAAACAGTGGCGGGCTTCATATGGTATTCACCGGATGCAAGGGAATATACACGAAAAACAGGCATGTCTGAAATAAATGCCCTTTATGTACTAAAAAAGTATCAAGGCCACGGCATAGGCAGAGCTCTTATGGAAAAATCCCTGAGTATGATGCCCCATAAAGAAGCCGTATTATATGTCCTCCGGGGCAATAACCCCGCAATTGGTTTTTATGAGCATATGGGTTTTATGCTTACCGGTAATACATTTACGCAGGATACCGGATTTGGGAATATTGTTGAACTTGAGATGATGCGGACCGGCAGATTAACCGGCCCATAAGCCTGTGCCTGCGGTTTTGGCAGGACAGGCAAAATACAAACAAACACCGGGAAATAACGGCTCCAAGTCCGTACCTACCGGTGTTTGTTCTCATAATTTACTTCTTATGCAGGATTTTTATACCCTGCTTTTCTATTTTATTTCATTGACTTTAATTGCTTTCTGTATCCCCATCCTCTGGCACTATAAGCTTTCCCTTGAGGCTGGAAGCCATTTTAAGGGCTGGAAATTTTGCGTGATAAAGAGCTATGGCCTCGTCCGCGTCTTTCCGGTTCATCGTAAATTCGTATTCCTTTCCATCCGCCATCACGCACACCAGCTCCGTACTGGTGCCGCGCCCAACCTTCTTTACCTGGAACCGAACCTTTTTAAGTTCCTGGTTCACCAGAATCACTGGCTTACCCACGATTCCATATGTTAGATCCTCACCAATCCAGAATGTGCCGCTTATCTTCCGGGCATTCCGGAAATCTTCATCCAGCCTTTCCCTGTTTATGGTTTTATGGCTGTCCAGAAACGTCCGTACTGCTGCGACATGATGTTTTTTCAGCATGGAGGACAGGATAAATAGCCCAAGGAGCGCGATAACGGCCCCGAGGCCGGTGGTGCCCATGGCACTGGAGGGTGTCTGGTTATCCAGCATGCCTGCCCAAAAATAATAACTCTCCGTTTCCGTCTCCAGGTCAAAACTCCGGACCGCCCTGTCATAGTATTTTTTGCCATCACCCTTCAGTTTCTTCAGGGTGCCTTCCACATGCAACCCCTGAGGCGGATCGGAACGCACACCCTTTAAATAATCCCAGGTTTCGTCCATAATCCGGTCCATTTCCGCCTCCATTTTACCGGAAATACGCACAGGAACAGCTCCCGCCTCCTCATCCAGCACCAGATAATATATACTGCTCTTGGTGCGCACCCCGCTGCGGGTACGGTAGCTTTCCATGAAGGCATCCAGCACATAGTTTATATCAAAGCTTACATATTCATCCCCGGCCTGCTCTGTCCCGTATACTTCACGGAGCGGAACTGCACCCCGAAAATACTTTATCAGATAGCTGCCTACCAGTACCATCAGGCCAATCCCAAAGGCAGTTACCAACAGACCTACAGGCACATTGACGCGCACCATGGCCTTTTTGAATTCTGTTTCCACCGTTCTCCTGTTTGTATTATCGCTTCCCATACCATATATCCCCCTCATTGTTATCCCGGCAGTACCGATCCTCCGGCAGTGTCAATTCCGGGACACCGGCTCTCCAATTCCTCCTGAAGCGCCCTGGCAGCTTCCCGTGATGTCTCGGCCCATGCGGTTTTTTTATCCTCAGTCATCAGATGGATGGTCAGGTAATGAGCCTGCTTTCTGGTTTTTCCGACTTTCACATAGTATGTATTATCCTTGATGTACGCTTGTGTAAGCCGGCTGAGTTTCAATACGCATGGCATGTTGCCGCCGTAAAGACAGATATAATCCCTGGTCAGAATTCCCCTCTTCTGTCCGGTGGTAAAAGATTTCAGCTTTCCAAGGTGATTCAGGATCAGGCTGTCCGAACCCATGGCCTGTTTGTCAAATTCCCGTATCTCCTGTTCCTCTAATCCGCCGGCCTTGGCAGCAACGCGAATCCAATCATCCACAGTCTTTCTAATATCTTTGGTTATAAAAAAAACAGCTACTCCGAATACCGCCACCAGCAAAAGAAAGAAAACCGAAATCCCGATTCCCACTCCCAGCATATTTTCCTCTTTATCCCGGATGATTTCCAGGGTTCTGTTTATGGACCAGACCAGGCCGGCTATGCTGCCCGCCAGAAAGGCTCCCATAAAAAACAGGCCCAGGCCCGCATTGACTCCCTTCATGGCCTTTTTATGAGCCTTAAACACAGATCCTTCCGGATAATGCTTTTGCTTGTACTCCTCGTTCATACTCTCTAAGTATGTTTCTTTGTTCTGGGCTGTCATATACTGTTTCCTCCTCTTTTGTAACAATGGCATTTCCGTGATAGAATGCAGAAATGTTTCAGTCATTCTTTCCAGTTTTATTATACGTATGAATCGTAAAAAAACAATTGGTACAGCATAAGCCGTACTATTTCGGCACAAAAAGCAAGACGGTATCATTCAGCCATCTCGCAAATCAATTTCCTGAATGAACCGTCCTGATTCTTCCCTGTAACTGTAATGTCCTTGATATTTTCCAATAATCCCCCGTATGCTCTCCATTCCAAACCCATGATACCTCTTATCCTGTTTTCTGCTTTCAAGATTGGGATTGTTCTTCAGCACAGACCCTGATATGGTATTTTCCATGAAAATCTCGGTTGTTCCGTCCTCTTCCCTCACCACCAGCTCCAGTTCACGTTCTGTCTCAACCGCCATGCAGGCTTCGATTCCATTAGAAAGCAGATTATACAAAAGGGTGCCCATGTCCATGCTGTCAATCCTGTCCGGCCTTCCCATAACCACATACCGGAACCGGATTCCCTTTTCCCTGCACTCCTGAACCGCTTTAATCAGGGCTGCATTTAATCCCTCATTGCCTGTATCCTGGGGCAGTTCAGGATAGTTTCCCAGGTCTGCTCCCATGCGTTCAATATATTCGGCCGCCTCTGCGTACCGTTCCTTTGCCACCAGACGGTACAACACATTAAAGCGCCCCTTCATATCATGGCGCAGGCGGTTTACCTCCCGGCCCATTCTGTATAAATCCCGAATCTGTTCCTCCTGCTGGCACTTGGTTTCTCTTCTGAATTCCGCCTCGCGTTCTTCCCTCCGGTACCGCTCCAGCCTGTGGTAAAAGCCTCCTATAAAAACAATCACCCCAAAAATTCCCATTAACATACAAAGAGCCAGAACATATCTCCCTCTCTGGTCCAGTCTGCCTTCCTCCATAAGAAACATTCCCATAATCAGAATAAACATGCAGAAAAATGTTCCTGCCAGCATTCCATCCTCAGCCTGGACCGGTCCCTTTTTCCGTCCGTACAGTGCCAGAGCTGCCCGGCCCATGGAAAATTTAAGGGCACATCCTGCCAGTATGGGAAATACCACCGCGTCCCGGTCCATGATCATCAGTGTATTAAGACTTCTGCCTGTAATAATCCCCAATGTCCCATAGATCATATAAGAACTGCTGATGGCTATCAGAATCCACAAAAGACTGTGAACAATGACCTTTTGCGCCTTCCCATTCAGGGCAATCAAGCCATATGCAGTCAATACCACGCCATAGCTGATTCCCAGGAATCCTTCAAAGACAATATAACGGTTGAGCAGGACCATGATTCCATAATAGGCAAGGCATCCGCCTGTAAACAGCATGATTCGGGCAGCACCGGAATATTTCTTATCAAAACCATGGTCCATATATTCCATTGCCACGAGGGTGGACAATACATCAATCACATAAGCGGCTGCCGTGCTTTCTCCCATACTCCATCATCATCTCCCTTACGCCTTTTTTTCTGTCCCTTCCCATAGGAATAACTGCCCCGGTTTTAAGAACAGCATCCTGTTTTTCTATCTGGGAAATATACGCCTGATTCACCAGATAATTCCGGTGAATACGTAAAAAACCATAATCCCTCAGTTCCTCCGCCACAGGCTTTAAGCTCCCGTAAACAGAGTACTCCGCTCCGCCGGACATTTTGTAGGTCAGTGTATGGCCATTACACTCTATGTACATGATATCCCGCAGAAGCACCTCGCCTGCGCCAAAGCCCCCCTGAATTTTATAACTGATTTTCCTGCGGGCCGTCACCTGAAAATACTTCTGCAGCGCCCGGCCCATATCCCGGTTTAAAAGTCCCTTCCTCACAAACCACAGGGGCATATATTCGTGGGCATCAAACACCCAGCTCTCATGACTGGAAACAAATATAAGCCGGGTCTCCGGACAGCTAATGCCCAGCTGCTCTGCCAGCCAGAACCCATCCCTCTCCGGCATCTCAATATCCAGAAACACCAGGTCAAAGGGCTGCTGCTGCCCTGCTTCATATAACCTGCATCCATCGGTAAAAAGGCTTACCTGCATGTCCACGGTTCCCGGCATACTGCCGATATACTCTTTTATTTCCTCTTTAATCTGCTCCAGGTATACCCTGTCATCATCGCAGACTGCTACGCGGAGTGTTTTCATGGGATTGACCCCCTTTTTATTCTTATGATTGTGGGCAGGTGGTGCTTGTGGTTGGGTTGGGGTTAAGTTTGGTTTGGTTGAGTTGGGCTTGGTTGGGGTAAGTTTCGCAGCATTGGGGTAAATTGTATTGAGTAAGTTGCATTGAGTAAGTTGCGATGGGTAAGTTGCATTGAGTAAGTTGCAATGGGTAAGTTGCATTGAGTAAGTTGCAATGGGATAAGTCAAGTCGAGTTAGACCCATATAATTTAATCCGGTTTAATCCCATGTCTTCCATACTTCGGGCTGATAACCAATTGTAGCCTTCTTACCATTTCTGACAATGGGCGACTTCAGGACTTTCTGGTTTTCCAGGACTTTCTCATCCCGGTCTTCAGCAGCAATGTACTTGATTAATGCCAGTGCGTCCTTATCTTTGCAATCATCATTCAACATAACATCCAGACCGCCCACGGCCTGCTTCACACTTGTGTATTCCCCCTTACTCATGCCCTTTTCTTTTAAGTCGATTAATTGGTATTTGATGTTCCGCTCTTTGAAGTAGCGTTCGGCTTTCTTTGTGTCAAAGCATTTTTTTGTTCCGAAGATTTGTATATTCATTGGGTAGTCCTCCATTCCATACTATAACAATGCTTCCAGGCCGGGTACCTGGAAATTTGCGGTATGGTTTATTGTCTCGCCAGCCGCGGCCTGCCGATGAAATTTCTCTGAGCCTTGCAAAATCTAAAAATATAATGTATAATAAGCATATAAAAGAGCAACCGCCCACAAGGTGGAAGCCTACGAGTCAATTTACGTCCTACATGAGGACGCGCCTATCCTGTTGGCTGACAGGGTAGGCATTTTTTTATTTCTTGTTATGCCTGTCTATGTAGGTCAGTAATGCGATAAGGAACGAGCCGCCCAAAAAGAGCAGACTTAAAATTTCATATGTTCACATAACACACCACCTCCCCTCTCTTGTAAGATGGGAGGCTGCCACCCTGTACACGGTGCTCATGAAAGCATTATAGCAGGAAATTTCCAGATAATCAACCGGCGGTTCCCAGGCTGGTTCTACAATGGCTCTACACGTTATAATGTCACAGCAATGTCACGGAGGCATAAAAAAGCCCGGGAACACGCATAAATACGTGGTTCCCGGAACTTAGGACGTTATTCGAATTCAATCGTAGCCGGCGGCTTCCCCGTGCAATCATACAGCACCCGGTTAACCCCCTTAACCTCATTCACAATCCGGCTGGTCACCTTCCCCAGCACTTCCCATGGAATCTGAGCTGACTCCGCGGTCATGAAATCAGATGTAAGCACGGCCCTCAGGGCAACAGCATAATCATAGGTTCTCTCATCGCCCATGCAGCCAACAGACCGCATATTAGTCAGAGCTGCAAAATACTGGCCCAGATTCTTGTCCACCCCGGCCTTTGCAATCTCTTCCCTGTAAATCGCATCAGCGTCCTGTACAATGCGGACCTTATCAGCTGTCACCTCACCGATAATCCTGACGCCCAGACCAGGTCCCGGGAATGGCTGTCTGAATACCAGATACTCAGGTATACCCAGCTCCAGTCCGGCCTTTCTCACCTCATCCTTGAAAAGCAGCCTTAAAGGCTCTACCAGTTCCTTAAAATCTACATGCTCCGGCAGTCCGCCCACATTGTGATGAGACTTGATGACAGCAGATTTACCCAGGCCGGACTCAATCACATCCGGGTAAATGGTTCCCTGTACCAGGTAATCCACTGCGCCAATCTTCTTTGCCTCTTCCTCGAATACACGGATGAACTCCTCGCCGATGATCTTACGCTTTGCCTCAGGCTCTTCCACGCCCTTCAGCCTTGCATAGAACCTCTCCTGGGCATTCACACGGATAAAGTTCAAATCATACTGTCCTTCAGGGCCGAATACGGCTTCTACCTCGTCCCCTTCATTCTTCCTTAAAAGGCCATGGTCAACGAACACACAGGTCAGCTGCTTACCGATTGCCTTGGACAGCATGACCGCCGCAACCGAGGAATCCACCCCGCCGGAAAGCGCACAAAGCACCTTCCCATCGCCAATCTTTTCCCTCAGCGCCTTAATCGTGGTATCTACGAATGAATCCATCTTCCAGTCCCCGGAACAACCGCAGACATTGTATACAAAGTTGGACAGCATCCTGGTTCCTTCTTTTGTGTGAACTACCTCAGGATGGAACTGAACTCCATAGAAATTCCTTTCCACACACTCCATACCGGCAACCGGGCATGATTCCGTATGGGCCGTAATCCTGAACCCTGCAGGTACCTGGGCAATATAGACCCCATGGCTCATCCAGCACACGGTCTTTGGCGATACCCCCTCAAACAGCTTGCTGGACGTATCTACATCCACCTCCGTGTGTCCATACTCGCTGACAACCGCTTTCTTGACAACGCCGTCCAGCAGGTAACTCATCAGCTGGGCTCCGTAGCAGATTCCAAGAACCGGTATCCCCAGTTCAAAAATCTCCTTGGAACAACGCGGCGCTCCGTCTTCAAATACCACATCCGGTCCGCCTGTGAAAATGATTCCCTTGGGATTCATCTCCTTAATCTTGTCCAGGCTCATATTGTAAGGATGGACTTCGCAGTATACATTGCACTCGCGGACGCGGGGCGCAATCAGCTGATTATACTGACCGCCAAAGTCCAAAACGATAATCATCTCTCTATCCATGAGATTTCTTCCTCCATGTCATGTCTTTTCTGGATATTCCCGCCAAAACCTAAAATCCGAACTACCTCTCCCTATACCATGACCCAATTTACCAGAAAATATTTATATCCGCATAAATTGAAAGAGATTGTACAGAATAGTACAATCTCTTTTTTATCTTTCGTATGAGTATATTATACGGCACCCTACCGCAAATAGCAAGTAATTTCGACAATTTTTTCAGATTTTTTCTCAATCTATTTTCTTAAACTGTTTTTCCCCTTTTTCCATCCCCCTCAATACCTATCCTTCTTCAAAAGCGTTTCCGGAAAACCACTTAAATCAGGTAGTTTCTTTCCGGGTCCCCTCTCCACTCCTCTATCAGCTGGGGTTTTACCACATCATACCATTGTTTCATCATCCTGAAATGAAATATATCCTTTTGCAGGCCCTCCAAAGCATGTGTTTCATTCCAATACCGCCCAAGCCGCATTTCCAGGTCCGCAACCATCCCCGCATATTCCGGGCGGTCCCCCAAATCCTCCAATTCTTCCGGATCATTCTTAAGGTTAAACAGCTGGCATGTTTCATGACCGGCATGCTTCACCAGCTTATACGTCCCAAGCATCAGCATTGCGCTGGGTTTATCTCCTTTAATATCACTGCACACCGAAACCACCTCCCTGTCCCCAGGGACAGGCGCACCTGAGGTCAAATGGGAAACCAGGCTCATTCCGTCCATATCCGGCAGCTGTTCGCACCCAGACAGTTCCAATAGAGTGGGCGCAATATCCAAAAGGCTGGTCAGACCGCCCACATGGCCGCCCGCCGGAAATACTCCAGGCCACACATATACCATAGGCACATGGGACGCCCCTTCATAGAAATTGGTTTTCCAGAATAGTCCGTGTTCTCCTATGTTATCCCCGTGGTCGGAACCATAGATTATAATGGTATTTTCCCATCCAATGGTAGACTTGACCACATCCAGAATCCTGCCTATGAGGCCATCCACATATTCCACCATGCCGTAGTAGGCTGCGCGTATCCTGCGCACATCCTCAGGCGTTACCTTTTCCATGCCCCGGTTTGCATACCATTCCCGGATGGCGGGATGCATCATGGCCTTTTCATCACGGCTGGGAAGGCATTTGACGGAATTGTAATCGCAAACCTGGTTAAGGAGTTTAGTGACGCGCTTACCGGCGGCAAGATCGCAAAGATCACGCAGACCGAGCGCGATGAACTTCTTTTTACCATAAAGAACTTCCGGGAGACGAAACGACTTCTTCTCTCGGTCAACGCAAGTCTCCCGCTGGCATATCTGACGGATACCAACAAGCAGGGACCGATGACTGCCCCGAATTTCTGCATGCTGCTTCGAAAACATGTGGCAAATGGACGGATCACTGCGATCACGCAACCGGGAATGGAACGAATCATTGTGTTTGAGATCGAACATCTGGATGATCTTGGTGATCTCCGGCATAAAAAACTGATCATTGAGTTGATGGGAAAACACAGTAACATCATCTTTTGTGATGAAAATGACATGATCCTTGACAGTATCAAACATATTTCCGCACAGGTAAGTTCTGTCCGTGAAGT
>OGYA01002256.1_pt1 | contig 11248 bp, 9 predicted proteins | sample 1576401 | NCBI WGS metagenome assembly OGYA01 (sample SAMEA3541485, study PRJEB24748) | human gut metagenome | biome: human gut; feature: human-associated habitat; material: faeces | place: China | collected 2012 | reverse complement strand
CACGAGTACGAAGAAAATCAATACTCCCTGGTCACGGAAGGTGGTTCCAAACTCCGCCGAAGGACCTGCTGCACCCGTCTGAGGTCAAGCCGCTGCCGCGCTGGCGCAGCCTCGGCGCGCTTGGACTGCTTGGCTGCGTGATTGTCCTCTTTTTGCAGCTGACGCACAAAATCTCGATCCCGTTTCTGGCTGCCGTGCCGCAGGGCGCGCTGTGCGTGGGTCCGCCCGGCAGCGCAGCAGTCCCGGCTGGGCCGGGGCCAGATAATGCAGGTCGTAGTTCACCGTCCGGCAGGTGCTGCCACGGCTGCAGGCCGCCGTTCCCGCCACATGATCCATCATGGCAGCGTAGACCCCGCCGTGGACGATGCCCAGCGGGTTCAGCATCCCGTCGCCTGCCGTCAGTTCCCCCTCGGCCCAGCCGTCGCCGATGCCGGTGACGTGGAGCCCCAGCCCGTGGGTGAAGGTGCCGGGGCGGTTGGCAAGTTCCATGACGTCCTGCCAGATCTGTTCCTGTTGTGTCATATGATGCTCCTTTTCCGGGAAAGAAACCGGCTCCCTGCCCACAGGCAGGGAGCCGATGCTCTTACGAAAATGCTTACAGATAGTTCCGCATACCCTCGGTGGCCAGAGATTCGTCCGCCGTGATGGTCACGGTGAACTTGACGCTGTTCTTCTCACTGAAGCGCTCCAGCCAGTTCAGGAACTTCTCCACCGCCATCAGGTCGCTGGTGCCGGCGATCTTGCACAGGTTGTCCACGAAAACGTGGGAAATATCGTAATTGCCCGCATACAGACCGCTGATAAAGCCACGCAGGCACTCAAAAGAATCCACGGAATATTCGCTGGCGTTCACCAAACGAACGTTATAGCTGATGTTATAGGTCATGTCGGCGCTGGGTTCCATGCAGACGACGCTGCCGTTCTCCGCCTCCACGGCGTTGTGGATCAGGTCGATGAGCTGCTTGGTCTTACCGGCCCCGTTTGCGCCCATGATCAATCTAACCATAAGTATCACTCCTCTTGATAAGATCGGGATGGTTATTCCCTGTCATTAAGATACCATATTGCCGACCAAATGGCAATGGGAAAAACGCTATTTTACAGATTTGTAGAAATGGTGTAAAGAGGCGGTCAAGCTCTGTGCAGTTTTTCCGCCAGTTCCTGCCGCAGGGCCTCGTAGCCGGGCTTTCCCAGCAGGGCAAACATATTCTTCTTATACGCCTCCACCCCCGGCTGGTCGAAGGGATTCACGTCCAGCAGGTAGCCGGACAGGCCGCAGGCGTACTCGAAGAAGTAGATGAGCTCACCCAGCGTGAAGGCATTGATCTGGCCGGTGCGGAGGATGATGTTGGGGACGCCGCCCTCCACATGGGCCAGCAGTGTGCCGTCCATGGCTTGCGTGCGGATGAAATCCACGTCCTTCCCGGCCAGAAAGTTCAGGCCGTCTCCGTCGGTCTCATCCAGCGGCACCACCTGCGGCCGGTGGGAAGCACCGAAGCGCACCACCGTCTCGAACAGGGAACGCTCCCCCTGCTGGATGTACTGACCCATGGAGTGCAGGTCCGCCGTGAACTCCACGCTGGCGGGGAAGAGCCCCTTGTGCTCCTTGCCCTCGGACTCGCCGTACAGCTGCTTCCACCACTCCGCCATGAACCGGAAGCTGGGCTCGTAGGCCGCCAGCACCTCGATCTTCTTGCCGGTGCGGTACAGCTCATACCGGGCGGCGGCATACTGCCAGGCGGGGTTTTCCGCCATGTCCGTCTTGGCGCAGACCTCCATCATAGTCTCGGCACCCTCCATCAGGCGGCAGATATCCACCCCCGCCACGGCGATGGGCAGCAGGCCCACAGCGGTGAGGACACTGTACCGGCCGCCGATGTCGTCAGGCACCACGAAGGTCTCGTAGCCCGCTTGATCCGCCAGAGCCTTCAGCGCCCCCTTGCGGCGGTCGGTGGTGGCGTAGATGCGCCGGGCCGCCTCCTCCGGGCCGTACCGCTCCTCCAGCAGCTTCCGGAAGAAACGGAAGGCCACCGCAGGCTCCGTGGTGGTGCCGGACTTGGAGATGACGTTGACGGAGAAGTCCACCCCCTCCAGCAGGTCCATAAGCTCCGCCATCTGGTCGGAGGACAGGCCGTTGCCGGTGAAGTAGATGTTGGGGGTGTCCTTCTTTTTCAGGTTATAGTTGGGGGAGCACAGGCACTCGATGACGCCCCGTGCGCCCAGATAGGAGCCGCCGATGCCGATGACTACCAGCGCCTGAGAGTCCTGCTGAATTTTTCGGGCCGCCGCCTGAATGCGGGCGAACTCCTCCCGGTCATACTGCCGGGGCAGCTGCACCCAGCCGGTGAACTCGCCGCCTGCGCCGTCACCGTGCTGCAAATGGCTGTGGGCCAGCCGCAGCTGGGCGGCACGGGCCTCCTCGTAGGGCAGCGGGATAAACTGCCGGATATGGGACAGATCCATCTGTATCATATCAGATGCCTCCTCTGTACAATTTGGTTTATCATACAACGTTTTCCCGTGGAATACAAGAGGAAACCTACCCAAAAGCGGCTTTCAGCCGGCAAAAAATGCCGCCGACAGCATCCGGCGCAGCATGGTGCCGAAGGTGAGACGCTCCACGCTCTGCGCCGCCCGGATGGGGATGGACTGCACCGTCTCGCCGGCGGCATCCGTCAGCGTCAGAGTCCCCAGCTCCTGTCCGGCGGACACCGGGGCCTCCACCTGTTCCGCCAGTGTGACGGACTGGGACAGACCCCCGGCCTGACTTTTCTGCACCAGCGCCACCGCTTTCTGCGGGTCGATGCAGGGCTGCACCGTCTCCGTCTCCCCCAGCACCACCGGGATGGCGGGGAAAGGTTCCTCCGGCACCGTGTGCAGCAGGGCATAGGTGGAGAAGCCGTAGTTCAGCAGGGCCTTGGCATCCTCGAACCGCTGCTGGCCGGTGGGGGACTTCAGCACCACGGCGATGAGCTCCATGCCCTCCCGCTCCGCCGTGGCGGACAGGCAGTATTTGGCGCTGTCGGTGGAGCCGGTTTTCAGACCCGTGGCCCCGTCGTAGAACCGGATCAGCTTGTTGGTGTTGGCCAGCTGGAAGGTGCCGTCCCGCAGGGTATCCATCCAGATGGTGGTGTAGCGGCGGATGTCCGGGTGCTTTTCTATGAGTTCTCGGCTCATGAGGGCGATGTCCCATGCACTGGTGACGTGGCCCTCCGCCGGAAGGCCGGTGCAGTTGACGAAGTGGGTGTCCGTCATGCCCAGCTCCTTGGCCCGTGTGTTCATCTGCTCCACAAACAGCTCCGTCACCCCGGCCACGCACTCCGCCAGCGCCACGGCGGCGTCGTTGCCGCTGGCCACGCACACCGCCTTCAAAAGATCGTCTACGGTGATCTGCTCACCCTCCGACAGGTAGACGTGGCTGCCGCCCATAGAGGCGGCGTAGGCGCTGACCGTCACCATGTCGTCGTAGTGGAGGCTGCCCTTTTCGATGGCCTCCATGGTCAAAAGCAGCGTCATCACCTTGGTGACGCTGGCCGGCTCCAGCGCCTCGTGCTCATTTTGGGCGTACAGCACCTGTCCCGTCTCTTTCTCCATCAGCAGCGCCGCCTCCGCCCGTATCGGCAGCTCTACCGCTCCGGCCTGTACCGGCGTCAGCGCCAGCACCAGCAGGAGCGCCGCCCATAAGCCCGCCATCCGTCTCATATGCAGCCCTCCGTTCCGTTTTGTTTCCAGCATATGCGGCGGTGAAATTTTCATGCCGCCGTCGACAAAATTTCCGGTTGCAAAGCCGGGGGATATCTGCTATAATAGACAGGTATTCAAAATGCAGGGTTAGTACATCGGTAGTACATCGGCTTCCCAAGCCGAGGAGGCGGGTTCGATTCCCGTACCCTGCTCCAAAAAGAAAGACACCCCTACGGGTGTCTTTCTTTTTGGAGCAGCACTTTTGCTCCGCAAAAGTGGTCACCTGCGGGCGGGCGATTTAACATGCAAGGGAAACCCGACTAAGGTTTCCCTTGCATACATTCCTTTCCTTGCGATATACAGGAGTGCGCATGGGCAGCAAAACCTGTGGGCAATCACAAAAAAGGACTTCAAGAGAAATCTTGAAGTCCTTTTCCTTTTGCCTGTAAACCGTTGTGCCATAAGGCTTTGCGGGATTTGCACTATGGGAATTGCTGCGACATTTTCATAAAAATTTTATAAGGGTTGCATACACAAGGGCAACAAACTACTGCCTGACACAGTAATATAAGAGGCTTTTCATGGATGGCCTAATCTGTTATAGTAGAAAGGAAGAAGTTTGTGCGTAGCTTGAAGTATAAATATTGGAAATCCGTCATCGATCTCCGAAGATGTATGGAATGCAAAAAGCATCAAGGGAAAATTTACTTGTTCTATGATATTATTCCAGAAGAACCACCGCTCCATCCTAATTGTCGCTGCTCTGTTCAACGCTTAGAGGCAAAAACGGCTGGCACAGCGACAAAGATTGGCCTGCGGGGCCGATTGGTGGCTAAAAACTTTTCGTCAGCTACCTGGATACTATATAACTGAGGACGAAGCTACCAAGTTAGGATGGATTCCGATTTTAGCAAATCTTGCCAGTGTTGCACCTGGTAAGATGCTGACAAAGGGCGTTTACAAAAACAGAGACAAGCGGCTCCCCGATGCACTTGGACGAATATGGTACGAGGCTGACATCAATTACTCTTTTGGTTACCGAGGCGGTGAACGAATTCTCTACTCCAACGATGGATTGATTTTTGTTACTTACGACCATTACGCCACATTTGTCGAGATTGTTTGACAGAAAGGAGCTTTGTTATGAATCGCAACGCATATACGCCCATTACAGCCGACCCCGTTTTACTGCGCCTGAACAGCTGCAGGGACTGGGGCACATTACATCAGCGTATCCGCAAGGCATTTGGATTTCCCGACTATTACGGGGAAAACTGGGATGCCATGTGGGATTGCCTGACGGATGTGTTTTTGCAGCCGGTGCAAAGGCACATTGTGGTGGAGGGCTTTGACGCCATGCCGCAGGGGCTGCGGGCGTACGCCGCTCCGATGCAGGAGATTTTCAGTGACCTTCAGGAGAAATACCCTTGGGTCTCGGTCACATACCGCTGATCGCAGGGACAGCAAAAGCTATGGGCAGCCAGAGGGAGGAAGGACACCCCGCAAGGGTGTCCTTCCTGCTGTTATGCCCTGATAGCGTGCGCTGTCGAAGGACAGCACACGTTTTTCACCGGATATCGTACTTTTTCATCTTATAGGCGAGGTTCTGCTTGCTGACCTGCAGCTCCGCCGCCGTTTTGGTGAGGCTGCCGCCGTTGCGGCGGTAGGCATCCTCAATGAGCAGCACCTCGTACCGAGCCAGCATCTCATGGAGGGGCAGGCCCCGGACGTCCTCGGCGTGCATGGTGTCCACCGCCAGCCGGGAGAGAATATAGTTGGGGATATCGTTGCGGGTGAGAATGGCGGTGTGGTTATTGTGGAAGGCGGACTCAATGACGTTTTTCAGCTCCCGGACGTTACCGGGCCAGTTATAGGCCAGAAAGATATCCTGTACCTCGCTGCTGTATGCCATGATCTGCTTGTGGAATTTCTTGTTGTAGTGCTTGCGGAAATACTCCATCAGCAGGGGGATATCCCCCTTCCGCCGGTACAGCTCCGGGATATCGTACCGCAGCACGCACAGGCGGTAGAAGATATCCTCCCGGATCTTATTCCGCTCTACGCAGCCCTCCGGGTCCTCGTTGACGGCGGCGATGATCCGCACGTTCACCTGCTTTTCCTCTTTGGCACCGATGCGGCGGATGCAGTTGTCCTCCAGCACCCGCAGCAGCTTGGCCTGCGCCGTCAGCTCCATGGAGTTGATCTCGTCGAGGAACAGCGTGCCGCCGTCGGCCAGCTCGAACAGACCCGGCGTATCCTTGGCCCCGGTGTAGCTGCCCTTGGTGGTGCCGAAGAGGATGCTCTCCAGCAGGGTACTGGGGATGGAGGCACAGTTCTGCTTGATGAAGGGGGCATCCTTGCGGCGGCTGGTTTTCTGGATGGCGTTGACGATGAGCTCCTTGCCGGTGCCGGTCTTGCCGTAGACCAGCACATGGGCATCGCTGTCGGCGGTCTGCAAGATCTTCTCCTTGATACGGATCATCTCGCCATCCTGCGTGACGATGTCCTCCAGCGACTGGTCGGAGGTGTTGTAACTCTTGGTGAGGGCGCTGATGAGGCTGATGTCGAAGCTTAGCCGCCGCTCGGTGACGTGGGCGTCCTTGTAGATGACCATGTCGATGACGCCCACCACCTCGCCGTGCTCCTTAATGGGGACGGCGCTGCAGTTGGCCTCCATGGAGTCCCCCTTGTAGTTGATATAGGTCTGCTCGTAGTTGATGAAGCTTTCTCCTGTCTCCAGTGCCCGGCAGATGTAGCTGTCCTCCCGCTTCAGGGAGGGGTAAATTTCAAAGAGACTGCGGTTCAGAGGCTCGTCCTGCCGCAGATTCACCAGTTCGGGGTAGGCGGTGTAGTAGTGGCGGATGATGCAGTTTTTGTCCACCACCATCAGGCCGTCCACATAGTCCACCAGACGGAGCATTTGTTCAAAGTTCTTGTTCATAGTTCATACCTCCTGAGAAAAAGAATGGGGAAGGGGCGAGACAAAAAATCTTGACACGGCGCAGAGCAAGGGCGGAAGTGAAAGGTGGCTGCACTGCCGGATCGGGTGACTATTTGGCGAAAACGCTGAGTTTTCCGGAAAAATCTTGTGAAAACCGCTGGACGAGGAGCGAAACTTGCGGAATAACCGTGGAAGCTGTCATGCTGGCACGGGAGTTGCTATTTATCTTGGCATCAACTAAATATGTGAGGAGATACCATGAGCGATCATAAAATCAAAAATAGGGAGGCCCTGCTGTCCCACGGCGACGCCGGGGCCAAGGCGCAGGTGCTGGAGCTGACGGAGCGGGTGCTGCACCGACTGGATGCCCGGAAGCGGCTCCATGAGATGATGCACCGGGAGGGCAGCGAGCTGGTCATCGGCAGCCGCCGCCACGATCTGAGCCGGTACCGTCATGTGTACGCTTTTTCCTCCGGCAAGGCGGGCAATCACATGGCACGGGCCTTCGAGGATCTGCTGGGGGAGTATCTGACGCTGGGCGTTACCATCATCAAGCTTCGGGATGAGGAGGACGTCTATCGAAAGACGGAGGTCTATGTAGGAGGGCATCCCCTGCCCAATGAGGAGGGCATCCGGGGCTGCCAGCGGATGATCGACATCGCAGAGCAGATGGGGCCGGACGACCTGCTGCTGCTGGGCCTCACCGGCGGATGCTCAGCGCTGATGGGCTACCCGGTGGAGGGAACCACACTGGAGGATCTGCAGGAGGCCACGGATGTGATGCTGAAGGCCGGGATGTGGGTCATGGACATCAACGACATCCGGGGGCATCTGTCCCGCATGAGCCGGGGGAGGCTGGGGCAGCACATCCATGGGGCCAAGATCCTCTGCTTTGAGATCTGGGACGCCGTGGGGCTGGACGATATCACCGATTACACGGAGCCGGTACCCATTATGGGAACCCCTGTGGGCTACGACACCGTGACCTTCGAGGACATCGGGGCCATCCTCCGCAAATACCACATCGAGGACAAGCTGCCCCCCAATGTGGCCCGGTACCTGCTGGACTATGACCCGGCGCAGGAAACGCCCCAGACCATGACCAACGATGTGGATTACTATATCGTCAACACCCTGCCGGACTCCTGCCAGGCGGCGCTGGAGGCGGCGGAGGAGATGGGAATACCCGCCCATGTGCTGACTACCTACGCCGAGGGGGAGAGCCGGGACTACGGCACCTTTATGGCCTCACTGGCCCATGAGGTGGTGAAGAACGAACGGCCCTTCCGGGCGCCCTGCTTCCTGTTCTCCGCCGGGGAGACTACCACCGCCATTCCTGACAGCAGCCTCATCCGGGGCCATGGCGGCCCGTCACAGGAAATGACGGCGGCCTTTGCCGTGGCAGCGGAGGGGTTGAAGAATGTGTGCCTGCTGTCCATGGACAGCGAGGGTACCGACGGCACCACCCCGGTGGCAGGCGGCCTGACCGACGGCACCACCGGGACTGCTGCCGCAGAGCGGGGCATCGACCTGCGGAAGGCGCTGCGGGAGCACGCCGCCTATGAGGCGCTGGAGCCGCTGGGGGATACGGTGCTCACCGGGAACACGGGAACCAATTTGTGCGATTTTAATGTGCTGTACATCGGTACACAGGAGTAAGGAGGAACTATTATGAAAATTCAGGATTTGCGGGCCAGAGAGATCATCGACTGCAAGGGAAAGCCCCTGCTGGAGGTGGATATCATCACCGAGGACGGCACCATGGGCCGGGCAGCGTCCCCCTCCGGTATCTCCGCCGGGGAACACGAGGCTATGGTGCTGCGGGACGGCGACCGGAGCCGTTATGATGGCAACGGCGTCCGCAAGGCCGTGGAGATGGCGGAGAAGGTGGTCCTGCCTGCCATCCAGGGCATGGACGTGCTGGACCAGCAGGCGCTGGACCGCCGTCTCATGGAGCTGGACGGCACCCCCAACAAGTCCCGGCTGGGGGGCAATGTCACGTACAGCACGTCGCTGGCGGTCATGCGGGCCGGATGCCAGCTGCGCCATGTGTCCCAGTACCGCTATCTGAACCCCGGTGACATTCGCACCATCCCCCTGCCCACCTCGGATATGTTCGCCGGAGGCAGCTATGAGGACGACACCATGCCGGTGCAGGAGACCACCATTGTTCCCTATAAGGCATCCTCCATCGCTGAGGCTACGGAGATCCTCTGCAAGGTCTATAAGAAGCTGCCGGAGGTCATCCGGGAGTTTCAGGGGGGCCGCCGTCCGGAGATCGGCGCCATGTCGGAGTATATGGCCCCCAGCACCGATTTCATGGACTGTCTGGATATCCTCTATGAGACGGCCAAGCGCTGCCGCTGCGAGGAGAAGATCGCCTTCCATATGGACTGCGCTTTCAGCGAGATCTACGACGCCAAGCGGGGAACCTATCACTACTGCGGCCGGGAGGTGGATCTGGACGAGATCATCGGCATCCTGAAGCAGGCCACGGAGAAGTATAACTTCCTCTACATCGAGGATCCGGTGGACGAGAACGACTGGGAGGGCTGGGTGAAGGCCGCCAAGGCGCTGGATCGTACCACCCTCTGCGGCGACGACCTCACCGTTACCAACATCAACTATCTTCGCAAGGCGCTGGACATGGGGGCCTGCGGGGCCTTCGTCTTTAAGCCCAATCAGGTGGGAACCGTCACGGAGGCTATGGAAGCCCAGCGGTATGCCGTGGAGCACGGAATGTTCTCCATTCCCTCCATCCGGGCGGGCGGCGTCAGCGACGACCCTGTGGCGGACATGGGCATCGCCGGCGGAGCGGCGGCGGTGAAGCTGGGCCCGCCCAAATTCGGTCACGCCATTCACATCGTCAACTCTCTGCTGCGGGCGGAGACGGAGCTGCCGGCAGCCAAGCCCTTCGACTTCTCGCCCTTCGTGAAGTTCTGAGGTACTTGCCCCTATTGTAAGAGATACTAAGGGAAAATACAAGATTTTTTACAAAATAGTTAATGAAATCGGATACGGCGTAAAAATATTTTTACCAATTTGCTCTCTACACCCCCTCAAGTAGGAGACCGCAGCGGACGCAGAACACGGCGGCGCTGCGGTCTCCCTGCGAAAAAACGGCTTGCGCCGGGGCGGTGGATGCACTATAATAAACTATGATAATATGATAACAAAAAAATCCCGTGCAGGGAGATCCGGGAGGGAAGCACAGTGGAACTGGAGCTGAGGCAGGAGCAACAGCTGTCCATGCGGCAGCTGCATAGTCTGCGGCTGCTGCAAATGGGGCGGCTGGAGATACGGGAGTATCTGGAGACCGTGGCGCAGGAGAACCCCACGGTGGAGCTGGAGCTGCCCCACGAGGAGGAGCCTCTGACCCGGCAGGCCGAGCGCTGGCTGGACCGCTGGCGCTGGCTGGAGGAAAACGACCGCCAGAACAGCTACTATGAGCGGCCCAATCAGGAGGAAGAGGACTCCCCCATGAACCGTATCGGCACCGACGGCGGTTTGGCGGAGACGCTGGAGAGCTTCCTGTGCCGCCAGATCGCCGGGCTGGAGGTGCCGGAGCGGCAGCGGCAGCTGCTCTACTATCTGGTGGGCTGTCTGGAGGACAGCGGGTATCTCACCACACCGCCGGAGGAGCTGGCCGCCGGGGCCGGTGTGCCGGAGGAGGAGCTGCGCCGCAGCATTGGAATACTACAGACGCTGGAGCCGGCGGGAGTGGGGGCTGCGGATCTGAGCCGGTGCCTGTACCTGCAATTACGGCGCATCGGAGACGATGGCCCCGCCACCCAGATCGTACTGCATCATCTGGAAGCGCTGGCCAGGAACCGCTATCACCAGATCGCACAGACCCTGCACATCTCGCAGGAGGAGGTGCGCCGGGCCCAGCAGCGCATCCGGCAGCTGGATCCCCGGCCGGGGCGGCAGTTCAGCCCGCCGGAACCGGCCCCCATGGTGTACCCGGATGTGTTCGTGGTGGAGCAGGAGGGGGAGTTCGTCTGCGATGACCACCGGCGTCCGGCCCCCATGCTGCACCTGAACCGGTATTATCAGGATCTGTACCGCCAGACGGATGATCCGGAGGTCAAAAAGTATCTGGCGGAGAAGCTGGTGCAGGCGGAGAACGTGTTGTTTGCCCTGCGGCAGCGGGAGAGCACCATGCTGCGCTGCGCCCGGTTCGTGGCAGCGGGGCAGCAGGCATTCTTCCGGGATGGACCCCGTGCCCTGCGGCCCATGTACATGACGGAGGCGGCGCAGGCACTGGACGTGCATCTGTCCACCGTCAGCCGTGCAGTGAAGGACAAGTATCTCCAGTGCCGGCAGGGGGTGTTCCCCCTGAGCTACTTTTTCTCCGCTCCGGCCCCGGACGGCAGCGATGTCAGCCGCCGGGCGGTGCTGTTGCAGCTGCGGGAGCTGATCGACGGGGAGGACAAGGCCCACCCCCTGTCGGATGAAAAGCTGCGGTGTCTGCTGGAGCAGAAGGGCTGCGTCCTGTCCCGGCGCACCGTGGCCAAGTACCGGGAGGAGCTGGGCATCCCCGGCACGGCGGGCCGCCGGGAGTAACAGCATAAGCTTATTTTTTCAAGCAGCAGCGGGGAGCCGAATGCACCGCAGAAAGTC
>OGYA01002253.1_pt1 | contig 11259 bp, 9 predicted proteins | sample 1576401 | NCBI WGS metagenome assembly OGYA01 (sample SAMEA3541485, study PRJEB24748) | human gut metagenome | biome: human gut; feature: human-associated habitat; material: faeces | place: China | collected 2012 | reverse complement strand
AAACGTGCAATTAACTTATCCGCATATTGTGTTAAATCGACATCTTTAATTTGCAGTGTCGGCGCTTGCTCATCCAGCATTAATGTTCTGGCGGCATGGCGAAATGCGCGATCCTGCATGCAATCACTGATATGGGCGAATCCTGAGAGGTAACCCAGATAAGCGAGAAAAGAGTGGCTGCCATTAAGCATCCGCAGTTTCATCTCTTCCCATGGCAGGACATCATTCACCATTTGTACACCTGCGACTTCCCAGGCAGGACGCCCAGCGACGAAGTTATCTTCCACCACCCACTGGATAAACGGTTCGCAGCTAATCGCGCAGGGATCATTCACCCCCAGATGCTGGCTGATTTCCACCAGTGATTCGTCGGTTGCATCCGGAACAATGCGGTCGACCATGGTTCCCGGAAAACTGACGTGCTCTTTTATCCACCCGGCGAGTTCTGGCGAACGTTTTTCTGCCATTCCCAGCACCGCGTTTTTCACCACATGACCATTGTCGGGAATATTGTCGCAGGAGAGCACGGTAAACGGTGTAAGGCCGCGCTCACGGCGGCGTTTCAGTGCTTCGACGAGAATACCCGGTGCGGAGTGAGGTTCTTCAGGGGTTTGTAGATCGTGAATAATCCGCGGATTACTGGTGTCGAGTGCACCGGTGGCCGGGTCAATACAATAGCCTTTTTCGGTAATCGTCAGGGAAACAATTGCCACCTGTAGCTCGCAAAATTTCTCAATAATTGCCGCTAAGGAATCCAGTTTTGCATTAAGGCATTCGTGAACGGCACCGACAATTATCACCTGATTGCCGTCCGCACCTTTCTCCAGCACGGTATATAAATGGTTCTGTGCGCGGAGCTGGCTCATCAGTTGATCACCGCTGAACAAGCTGATTTCACAGATCCCCCAGTCGCCGCCCTGGGCATTCAGCACACGATCGGTCAGTAATGCCTGATGTGCGCGGTGAAAGGCGCCAAAGCCAAAATGAACGATACGTGATTGCAACTGCTGGCGATCGTAGCGTGGAGCGTGTACATGATGTGGGAGCGTAACGGAGGCAATTGTATTCATAGGAGTCACGTCTTAGTAACGATTAATTAACAATGACAGTGTAAAGTTATATGACAGCAATTGAAATTGGTCTGGATTGTTAATGCGATGAAGTGTGAGGGCGATCAATCAACGAGTGAATATTGCGGGCGTAAGGTGTTCAGGAAGCGCAAAATAGAAGATTGGTATAATAAATTAAAAAAGGGACAGCCTGAGCTATCCCTTTTCTGCATGCGGCTGAAGTTAGTCAGCACGCCCCATATAACGGCGTTCTTCGATATGGATACGAATTTTTTCGCCTGGGCTTAAGTATTCTGGTACCTGAATCACCAGACCAGTGCTCAATGTCGCCGGTTTGTTACGGGCGCTGGCAGATGCCCCTTTGATGCCTGGTGCAGTTTCAACGATTTCCAGATCAACGGTCTGCGGCAGCTCAAGCGCCAGCAGTTGACCGTCCCAGGTCAGCACCTGCATGTCCGGCATGCCGCCCTCTGGCATAAACAGCAACTCTTCTTCAATCTGATCTTTGGTGAAGGTATACGGGGTATAGTCTTCTTTATCCATAAAGACATATTCGTTGCCATCGACATAGGAGAAGTCAACGTAACGGCGGGTCAGCGTCACGGTGTCAACGATATCATCACCTTTGAAACGCTCTTCTACTTTCAGCCCGGTACGGACATCAGAAAAACGCATTTTGTACAGCGTAGCGGCACCGCGGGCAGTGGGCGACTGAATATCAATATCCTTAACCAGCAGCAGTTTGCCGTTGTAATTCAGTACCATACCTTTTTTAATTTCGTTCGCTCTTGGCATCGAAAAATTCCTGTAGTCGAAAATGTCAAAAATATCGCGACAAAGTACTCGCGACGGGCCTTTCGGGCAAGTGGTATTCGCACTTTTGCTGGTGCAAAAAAGGTGGTACTGTGCGCGCTCATCAATCCGGTGGTTAACCTTAAGAGAACAACGTATGGAATGCCGTCCGGGTTGCGGGGCGTGTTGCACTGCCCCTTCAATTTCCAGCCCTATTCCCGGTATGCCAGATGGCAAGCCCGCCAATACGCCCTGCATTCAGCTTGATGAACAGCAACGCTGTAAAATTTTCACCTCGCCACTGCGACCGAAAGTCTGTGCAGGCTTACAAGCCAGCGCTGAAATGTGCGGTAACTCGCGTCAGCAGGCCATGACCTGGCTTATCGATCTGGAAATGCTGACCGCGCCTTAAACATCTTTAATCCGCAGTAAGCAAAACAGAGTGGCGATAATCATCACCATCGCAAACCAGAACACAGCGTGATAATTCCAGATCTCGGCGACGATGCCCGCCACTGATCCTGCGATGATCCAGCCCACGCGCGAAGTGTTGGTATAGAGCGTGGTGGCTGAACCCGCCTGACCGGGCATCAGATCCTGAAAATAGAGCATCCCGATGCCGCCCAGAATGCCAATAAAAATAGCATTTAGCAGCTGCAAGCCCAACAGAATGACAGGTGAATGCGCCATCAGCATTCCTGCGTAAAAACAGACGCCACCCACGGCAGCAACGCGCATTAAGAAACGCTTACCCAGACGTTTGGCGAAATATCCGGCAATCAACATCGTCGGGATTTCCAGCCCGGCGGCGGTCCCCATCATCACACCGGCCAGTTTCTCGGGAAGATGCAGTTCGTTGATAATAAATAGCGGCATGTTGATGATGTACAGGCTGTTCGAGCCCCACATCAATGTACAAATGACAAACAGCAGCAGCGTATCGCGACGGTTACGGCGCGGCGCTTCGATCGTGCCGGTCGCCAGCGGAAGCTCTTTTTGCATCGACGGTAAAAACAGCCACACCATCACACCGCAAACAATAAACGCTACCGCTGCGCTCAGATACATTACCGTAAAGCTGAAACCCATCGCTAAGGCATAAGCCAGCGGTGGGCCAATGACCCATGCCAGTGAAACCTGAGCGCGTAAAAAAGAGCTGAACATCACCGCCTCACGTCCGGTTTTGTCGGCATGTTCACGGGCAAGGGCAAACATTTGCGGGTTAGCGGTCGAGCCAAAGCTGCTAAGAAAGACGCCAACGAATAGCAAAACAAAGTAGTTGCGATTCCAGGCAAAAAGGGTGCAGGCCAGCACGCCTAACAGGCAGCAAAAGACAATCAGCGATTTGCGATCGCCGCGCTTATCAGAGCGCCCGGCGAGAAACTGACTTACCAGAATCCCAATGACAGCGCTGCCGGTAAAGAAGAATCCCACCATCGCCGGACGGGCATGTACTTCATCGGTAAGAAAAATACTGAGTGTCGGGGTTTGCAGAGCGCCCGCAATACCGGTGAGAAAGGCAACGATTAAAAACGCCGTCGAGGTCAGGTCAAACGATTTCGCGCTGGAGACTGCGGGGGAGTTATGCATGCTGGTCGATCACTGGAAGAGGAAGACGCGGAGTTTACGCTGCTTGTCAGAAAATAAACAGACAGCGAAATCAAAAGCGCCACGAATAGTCAAAATGCCATTTCACTGTTGCTGATTGGCTGCTGACGCTGCTGAAATGAAATTGCTGATAACGGATTTTCCCATCAGCAATTAGGAAAAATGGCAAAAAATTGTGCAGCACATCAAACTTTTGCTCATAACTTTACGGCTTTCCTTGCGTGCTGAAACAGAAGTATTATGCTTTCTTGAAACGTTTCAGCGCGATCTTGTCTTTAACCCTAAGCCAGGTTGGCGCTTTTTTTCTCATAGAGGCTGAATCGTTTCAATTCAGCAAGAGAGGAGAACTATGTTCCAGTTATCCGTACAGGACATCCATCCGGGCGAAAAGGCCGGAGACAAAGAAGAGGCGATTCGCCAGGTCGCTGCGGCGCTGGTGCAGGCCGGTAATGTAGCAGAAGGCTACGTCAATGGCATGCTGGCGCGCGAACAGCAAACCTCAACGTTCCTCGGCAATGGTATTGCTATTCCACACGGCACTACCGACACCCGCGATCAGGTGCTGAAAACCGGCGTTCAGGTATTTCAGTTCCCGGAAGGCGTCACCTGGGGTGACAGTCAGGTAGCGTACGTGGCAATCGGTATTGCTGCCAGCTCGGATGAACATCTGGGCCTGCTACGCCAGCTGACCCACGTACTGAGCGATGATTCCGTTGCTGAACAACTGAAGTCAGCAACAACAGCAGAAGAACTTCGCGCATTACTGATGGGCGAAAAGCAGAGTGAGCAGCTGAAGCTCGACAACGAAATGCTGACACTGGATATCGTCGCCAGCGATCTGCTGACTCTTCAGGCGCTGAACGCTGCGCGTCTGAAAGAGGCGGGGGCAGTTGACGCCACTTTCGTCACCAAAGCCATCAATGAACAACCGCTGAATCTCGGACAGGGTATCTGGCTGAGCGATAGCGCCGAAGGCAATCTGCGTAGCGCGATTGCGGTAAGCCGTGCGGCAAATGCTTTTGATGTGGACGGCGAAACGGCAGCCATGCTGGTGAGTGTGGCGATGAATGACGATCAGCCCATCGCGGTTCTTAAGCGTCTCGCTGATTTATTGCTCGACAATAAAGCTGACCGCTTGCTGAAAGCGGATGCGGCAACGTTGCTGGCGCTGCTGACCAGCGATGATGCGCCGACCGACGACGTGTTAAGCGCGGAGTTTGTGGTGCGCAATGAACACGGCCTGCATGCTCGTCCAGGTACCATGCTGGTCAATACCATTAAACAATTTAACAGTGATATTACCGTGACAAACCTTGATGGTACCGGCAAACCGGCAAACGGACGTAGTCTGATGAAAGTTGTGGCACTTGGCGTTAAGAAAGGTCATCGCCTACGCTTTACCGCCCAGGGTGCAGATGCTGAACAGGCGCTGAAAGCAATCGGCGACGCTATCGCTGCTGGTCTTGGGGAGGGCGCATAATGAGCAGACGTGTTGCTACTATCACCCTTAATCCGGCTTATGACCTTGTTGGTTTCTGCCCGGAAATTGAACGCGGCGAAGTGAACCTGGTGAAAACCACCGGTCTGCATGCGGCGGGTAAAGGCATCAACGTGGCCAAAGTATTAAAAGACCTGGGAATTGATGTCACCGTTGGCGGCTTCCTCGGTAAAGACAATCAGGATGGTTTTCAGCAACTGTTCAGCGAGCTGGGCATTGCCAACCGTTTCCAGGTTGTACAGGGGCGCACTCGAATTAACGTTAAGCTGACGGAAAAAGACGGCGAAGTGACCGACTTCAACTTCTCGGGTTTTGAAGTCACCCCCGCCGACTGGGAACGCTTTGTGACTGATTCTCTGAGCTGGCTCGGTCAGTTCGATATGGTCTGTGTCAGCGGAAGCTTACCGTCAGGCGTCAGCCCGGAAGCGTTCACCGACTGGATGACTCGCCTGCGTAGTCAGTGTCCTTGCATTATCTTTGATAGTAGCCGTGAAGCGTTAGTAGCAGGTTTGAAAGCGGCACCGTGGCTGGTGAAACCTAACCGCCGCGAGCTGGAAATCTGGGCAGGCCGTAAACTGCCTGAAATGAAAGATGTGATTGAAGCTGCGCATGCGCTGCGTGAACAAGGTATCGCGCATGTTGTTATTTCACTGGGTGCCGAAGGCGCGCTTTGGGTTAATGCCTCCGGCGAATGGATCGCCAAACCACCGTCAGTCGATGTCGTAAGCACCGTTGGCGCAGGGGATTCTATGGTTGGTGGCCTGATTTATGGCTTGCTGATGCGTGAATCCAGTGAACACACACTGCGTCTGGCGACAGCTGTTGCAGCCCTGGCGGTAAGTCAAAGCAATGTGGGTATTACCGATCGTCCGCAGTTGGCCGCAATGATGGCGCGCGTCGACTTACAACCTTTTAACTGACAGCAGGAGAGGCATAATGAAAACGCTGCTGATTATTGACGCTAATCTCGGTCAGGCACGCGCCTATATGGCGAAGACCCTGCTGGGCGCGGCGGCGCGAAAAGCAAAACTGGAAATCATCGACAATCCGAACGACGCTGAAATGGCGATTGTTCTCGGTGATTCCATCCCGAATGACAGCGCGCTGAACGGTAAAAATGTCTGGCTGGGTGATATTTCCCGGGCAGTTGCGCACCCTGAGCTGTTCCTGAGTGAAGCCAAAGGCCATGCGAAACCTTACACTGCGCCGGTCACTGCGACAGCACCGGTTGCCGCCAGCGGTCCGAAACGCGTAGTTGCGGTGACTGCTTGCCCGACTGGCGTAGCACACACCTTTATGGCGGCTGAAGCCATTGAAACCGAAGCGAAAAAACGTGGCTGGTGGGTGAAAGTTGAAACCCGTGGTTCTGTTGGCGCGGGTAATGCAATCACTCCCGAGGAAGTAGCCGCAGCGGATCTGGTGATTGTGGCGGCAGATATCGAAGTGGATCTGGCGAAATTTGCTGGTAAACCGATGTATCGTACCTCTACCGGTCTGGCGCTGAAGAAAACCGCGCAGGAACTGGATAAAGCGGTTGCTGAAGCAACGCCGTATGAACCGGCGGGCAAAGCTCAAACGGCGACCACTGAAGGTAAGAAAGAGAGTGCAGGCGCTTATCGTCACTTGCTAACGGGCGTCTCTTACATGCTGCCGATGGTCGTTGCTGGTGGTCTGTGTATCGCGCTTTCTTTTGCTTTTGGTATCGAAGCGTTTAAAGAGCCGGGTACGTTGGCAGCGGCGCTGATGCAGATTGGTGGTGGTTCAGCCTTTGCGCTGATGGTGCCGGTACTGGCAGGTTATATTGCCTTTTCCATTGCCGATCGTCCGGGCCTCACGCCGGGTCTGATTGGCGGTATGCTGGCGGTCAGCACCGGTTCTGGCTTCATTGGCGGTATTATTGCGGGCTTCCTGGCTGGTTACATTGCGAAGTTAATCAGTACGCAACTGAAACTGCCACAGAGTATGGAGGCGCTGAAACCAATCCTGATCATTCCGCTAATTTCCAGTCTGGTGGTCGGTCTGGCGATGATCTACCTGATCGGTAAACCGGTTGCTGGCATTCTCGAAGGGCTGACTCACTGGCTGCAGACCATGGGGACTGCGAATGCGGTTCTGCTGGGGGCGATCCTCGGTGGCATGATGTGTACTGACATGGGCGGTCCGGTAAACAAAGCAGCGTACGCATTCGGTGTGGGTCTGCTGAGTACTCAAACCTATGGCCCGATGGCGGCGATTATGGCGGCAGGTATGGTGCCACCGCTGGCAATGGGTCTGGCAACAATGGTGGCGCGTCGCAAATTCGACAAAGCGCAGCAGGAAGGTGGCAAAGCCGCTCTGGTATTGGGACTGTGCTTCATTTCGGAAGGTGCAATTCCGTTTGCTGCTCGTGATCCGATGCGTGTGCTGCCGTGCTGTATCGTGGGTGGTGCGCTGACTGGCGCAATCTCAATGGCGATTGGTGCGAAACTGATGGCACCACACGGTGGTCTGTTTGTTCTGCTGATCCCTGGCGCTATTACGCCGGTACTGGGTTACCTGGTAGCAATTATTGCCGGTACGCTGGTGGCGGGTTTGGCCTATGCCTTCCTGAAACGTCCGGAAGTGGACGCAGTAGCGAAAGCAGCGTAATAAAAGGTGTGTTACAGGGCAGAAATTTCCTGCCCTGTATCATTGGATGAGCGCAAAGGGAATGACCAGCTTGTGAATGTAATTTTATGAATTTAAATGGTTTTATCTTTCAGTAGAAACTTGAAACGTTCATCAAACACTAAGGTTATTTCCTCAAGGGCAGATTATTTTCTGCCCTTTTTTATTGTTCCTGTTCTGTGCATCCCGTCACAAATTCCTCGCTTTTGTAATTCAGGCATTTAATCGCATTTTGTGAGCCTGCTCAAATCTGCCCATTTAGCCTCTCTGGCGGTAATTTACTTTACGTAAAACATGCATACTATGAGCACATGTTTAAATATGAACACATGTTTAAACCGTCTTTGCAGTATCTATATTCTTGTGGATTGACAGGGTTGGTAATTTTTTACCAGAGGACGTGCTATGCGCGAAAAGGATTATGTCGTAATTATAGGTTCGGCGAATATTGATGTCGCCGGATATTCACATGAATCATTAAATTATGCGGATTCAAATCCAGGTAAAATAAAATTTACGCCTGGTGGAGTAGGGCGCAATATTGCACAAAACCTGGCGTTGCTGGGTAACAAAGCCTGGCTACTGAGCGCAGTAGGCAGTGATTTTTATGGTCAATCGCTGCTAACGCAAACCAATCAATCTGGCGTTTATGTCGATAAATGCCTGATTGTGCCGGGAGAAAATACGTCTAGTTATTTATCATTACTCGATAATACCGGTGAAATGCTGGTTGCTATAAATGACATGAATATTAGCAACGCTATTACAGCTGAATATCTCGCACAGCACCGTGAATTTATTCAGAGGGCAAAGGTCATTGTTGCGGACTGTAATATCAGTGAAGAGGCACTGGCATGGATTCTGGATAATGCCGCCAACGTACCCGTATTTGTCGATCCGGTTTCCGCATGGAAATGTGTCAAAGTGCGCGACCGTCTAAATCAGATCCACACTCTGAAGCCAAACCGCCTTGAAGCGGAAACCCTGAGTGGGATTGCGCTGTCAGGGCGTGACGATGTGGCAAAAGTTGCTGCCTGGTTCCATCAACATGGCCTGAACCGACTGGTATTGAGCATGGGCGGCGACGGCGTTTATTACAGCGATATCAGAGGTGAAAATGGCTGGTCTGCGCCGATCAAAACCAATGTTATTAATGTTACCGGAGCGGGCGATGCCATGATGGCGGGACTTGCTTCGTGTTGGGTAGACGGAATGCCGTTTGCCGAATCTGTTCGTTTCGCACAGGGATGTTCGTCAATGGCGCTCTCCTGTGAATACACCAATAACCCCGATTTATCGATTGCCAACGTTATATCGTTAGTGGAGAACGCAGAATGTCTAAAGTAAAATTTCCCCTGAATTATTACAAATTTCCCCGGAAGTGCAGGAAGCTTTAAAAAACAAAAAACCGGTTGTGGCGCTGGAATCGACCATTATTTCTCACGGGATGCCGTTCCCACAAAATGCCCAGACCGCAATTGAAGTAGAAGAAACTATTCGTAAACAGGGCGCAGTACCTGCCACTATCGCCATTATTGGCGGCGTGATGAAAGTGGGTTTAAGTAAAGAAGAAATTGAATTACTGGGTCGTGAAGGGCATAACGTGACCAAAGTTAGTCGTCGCGATTTACCTTTTGTTGTTGCCGCCGGAAAAAATGGCGCAACCACTGTGGCTTCAACGATGATTATTGCGGCGCTTGCCGGAATTAAAGTATTTGCCACCGGGGGAATTGGTGGTGTGCATCGCGGGGCGGAACATACCTTCGATATTTCTGCCGATTTGCAAGAACTGGCAAATACTAATGTCACCGTTGTTTGTGCCGGGGCGAAATCTATTCTCGATTTAGGATTAACCACTGAGTATTTAGAAACCTTCGGTGTGCCGTTAATTGGCTATCAGACTAAAGCGCTGCCTGCGTTTTTCTGCCGTACCAGCTCGTTTGACGTCAGCATTCGTCTCGACAGCGCCAGTGAAATTGCCCGTGCAATGGCGGTGAAATGGCAAAGCGGGCTGAACGGTGGCCTCGTGGTAGCGAACCCGATCCCGGAACAGTTTGCGATGCCGGAGGAATCTATCAATGCAGCCATAGATCAAGCCGTCGCCGAAGCCGAAGAGCAGGGCGTTATTGGTAAAGAAAGTACACCGTTCCTGCTGGCGCGCGTTGCTGAACTGACCGGCGGTGACAGCCTGAAATCCAATATCCAGCTGGTGTTCAACAACGCCATTCTGGCGAGTGAAATTGCCAAAGAATACCAGCGTCTCGCGGGTTAATTTCTGACGGGCAGAAAGCCGTCGCCCGTACTCATCAAACATACCAAAACCTGGCGCTGACGCCGGGTTTACTGGCATGAAGGGAAAATCATTATGGACATAATGAGAAGTGTTGTGGGGATGGTGGTGTTACTGGCAATAGCATTTCTGTTGTCAGTGAATAAAAAGAGCATCAGTTTGCGTACGGTTGGAGCCGCACTGCTGCTGCAAATCGCTATTGGTGGCATCATGCTCTACTTCCCACCGGGAAAATGGGCAGTAGAACAGGCGGCATTAGGCGTTCATAAAGTGATGTCTTACAGTGATGCCGGTAGCGCCTTCATTTTTTGGTTCGCTGGTTGGGCCGAAAATGGATGTCCTGTTTGACGGTGCGGGTTTTATCTTCGCCTTTCGCGTACTTCCGGCGATTATTTTCGTTACTGCGCTCATCAGTCTGCTGTACTACATTGGCGTGATGGGGCTGCTGATTCGCATCCTTGGCAGCATTTTCCAGAAAGCTCTTAACATCAGCAAAATCGAATCTTTTGTCGCAGTCACAACTATTTTCCTCGGGCAAAATGAGATCCCGGCGATCGTTAAACCGTTTATCGATCGCATGAATCGCAACGAGTTGTTTACCGCAATTTGTAGCGGGATGGCGTCCATTGCTGGTTCGATGATGATTGGTTATGCCGGAATGGGCGTACCAATTGACTACCTGTTAGCGGCATCGCTGATGGCGATCCCAGGTGGTATTTTGTTTGCACGTATTCTTAGCCCGGCCACCGAGCCTTCGCAGGTCACATTTGAAAATCTGTCGTTCAGCGAAACGCCGCCAAAAAGCTTTATCGAAGCGGCGGCGAGCGGTGCGATGACTGGGCTGAAAATCGCCGCTGGTGTAGCGACGGTGGTAATGGCGTTTGTCGCAATTATTGCGCTGATCAACGGCATTATCGGCGGAATTGGTGGCTGGTTTGGTTTCGCCAATGCCTCTCTGGAAAGTATTTTTGGCTATGTGCTGGCACCGCTGGCGTGGATCATGGGTGTGGACTGGAGTGATGCCAATCTTGCGGGTAGCCTGATTGGGCAGAAACTGGCGATTAACGAATTCGTCGCTTACCTGAGTTTCTCCCCATACCTGCAAACGGGCGGCACGCTGGAAGTGAAAACCATTGCGATTATCTCCTTTGCGCTTTGTGGTTTTGCTAACTTTGGTTCTATCGGTGTTGTCGTTGGCGCATTTTCGGCTATTTCGCCAAAACGTGCTCCAGAAATCGCCCAGCTTGGTTTACGGGCGCTGGCAGCAGCAACGCTTTCCAACCTGATGAGTGCGACTATTGCCGGGTTCTTTATTGGTCTGGCGTAATGCTCGATTTGTAGACCGGATAAAACGT
>OGYA01002248.1_pt1 | contig 11267 bp, 7 predicted proteins | sample 1576401 | NCBI WGS metagenome assembly OGYA01 (sample SAMEA3541485, study PRJEB24748) | human gut metagenome | biome: human gut; feature: human-associated habitat; material: faeces | place: China | collected 2012 | reverse complement strand
AATCTGATTCTTCACCATATAATTCACCGTAGAATCAATTCTATCTGTCAGCCCATTGCTCCCGAAATTCATTTCGGGAGCAAATTTTTTATCTCTATATGCTATTGCAAGGAAAATTAGCAAGGCCGCAGTTCCCTAGGCTCTCATTCATTATTAGCAATAAAATGTAACAAATTAAATATCTTATCAATTTCCATTTTCTCGCCTTTTTCATTGATAAAGCAATATTCATGGTTTCCATACTTATCATCATAAAATTTAGCTGTAGTAATCTCGGAATTAAAAAAAAACAAACAAGTACCCAAATACTCCTTTTGATTTAAAGGATAGAAAAATTTTCCCTGTGCAATGACTTTATAACAAGCTGCAATCAAATTTGAAAGCGGAAATTCTTGTTTTTCTTTAATTTTATATAGCGTAATTAATGGGTGTTGATTTTCAATAAAATACAGGTTATTTTCTACTGCCCTGAAACAATCTGCCTTTATCTTATTCTGTTCATCTATATGCTTCATGACAGCCCTATTATCATCCGTAATCAGGCTGGAAATTCTATTATTTTTTCCTTTATACGCTGAGGAAATTGCTGAAATCGTTTCGATTGCGGAACTTTGCAGTGCAATAATAAAATTCATCTCTGAAAAGACATCCAAATCTATTGCACAATGATATCCTTTCCAAGCAGCATATTGTTGAATAAATGCAGTCGTTTTTTGCAATACTTTTTCATCATATTCGTCATTATAAAAATATTTTTTATTGCAATCCAATATATTTTTATCAAGTGATTTGATCTTCTTGACAATATTTAAGCAGTCCTCCAACGTAGCTGTATTGTGGAAAAAGGTATTCTGAACAAAATCGATGAAGCCTATCAAAGCAGAAATTAATGCATTTAATTCAGTATTTAATTCAGTATTTGCTTTATGTTTATTTTTCTGATAGTTGTACACTGCGAGAATAATAGATAGTAAAAGTGATAAAATTCCAGCAACCGCAGCCCAAAATTCTACTGTTAATCCACAAAAGTACGTCATCATCTCAGATATCAAATTCCTTTTCCCAGTTCCGGACCGTCATAATAGAATATAACGGTACTCCTCCCATGATTTCCAAAAACATTTTACTTATAAATTTTAACATTTTTGCCAAATGATTTTCTAATATTAGAGCCAGTTGAAATAACCACACCATAAATTCCCCATCCCACATAATTTTTGAGAGCATCTGCCTGGTTGCATTTAGTTTAAAATATCTCCAGGAAATTTGGCTTTTTTTATTCGGCTGATATTGGCGTTTTTAGCCCAACTCTAACAGTGACGCCCTTTCATTTCAAGCTTTTTCTTGTTTATCACTTACCTTTTCCTCCAATAAATTATATATAGGATTCCTCTTGAAGATTTCTTTATCCGCTTCATTCATCTTATTAAAATAAATTTCAGCAGATTGTTTATTGCCCAAAAGAATCTCAATTGCACATTTCTCCTGAATCCTATGAACACAATCACGTATCTCTACCAACCGTCCTATATCCTGAGTGGACAGCCTATCAAAGCGCTTTTTTGCCTGGAAATAGATAAATTCATTATCTCCCATCTTTTCTTGAGAAAGAAGTTTTTCCGATACAGTATAGGCTATTTTGATCAGCTCCTGATTTCTATTTTGATCATAAGCTTTCAGCATCTCATATAATACATTGCGTACTCTGTGGAAATTGAAAGGATTAGGATATTTTAGTAAATCATTTTCCATCTCTTCATAATCGATATTATCCCAACTCAAAAAATCTTCTTCTTTCAAATAAGTAAATACACTCCCTCGTTCTGCTTTTTTCCCAACTGACAAGGTAAGCTGAAAACCCTCAAAATGAAAAAAGTCAAAGAACTTCATTTTTCCATCTTTAACCGCTCTAATTAAGCCAAAGCAAAAAGGACCTACAACCAATTTAGCAAAAGAGAACCCATTTTCTTTTTTACATTCAATCTCATAACCATGCAAGATGCTCTCAGCTAAAAAAAGATATGATCAAAATCCTTTTCCGACCAGGTACTTAAATCGTACTCTTTCTTTACATGCAGCCTTTTCAAAAGTTCAGCAATTCGTTGTAAAATGCTTATTTGTTCTTTCAGTCTGTTTTCTACTTCTGCGCTGAAGGAAACATGCGTTTCAATAATATTATCGCCTATTTTTAACTCATGTTTTTCTCCTAAAATCAACATTGCATTGAGGCATTTAGCCATTTCCTCGCATTTTCCTCGAATACAGTATGATATCTTCGTTCTAAAATTTTCATCCTCATAAATTTCAATACCTTTTCCCAGTATAAGTTTTTTGTCAGGTAATACTACTTGTGCTTCATTTCGATCAAAGATTTAAACATCTGAATCAATACATAAGCCTCTTATTTTTATAATATTCGCCATACGTAAAGGCACATAATATTCACCACAATCTCTATATAAAACTGCTGGAATAGGACTTTTTAAAATATCCTGTTTTAAAGGGCTCAGCATAAACGGACCATGATGCAGTTCGACTTCTTCTACTTTTAAACGGCTGCTTTCACTGGTATAAAAACTGCGTTGAAGCCGACTGTTAAAAATAAATCTTTCAACAAAATCCACAACGCTTTTTTTATCACCATCTATTTTTCCAGTTTTAATTGTAATAGTATTCTGATTATCCTTTCCAGTCATCAATTCTTCAATAACAATGGGTAACAGTTCAATACAATAAACGCTATTACCAAATTCAGTCAAGTTCACTATAAAGTACAATACCCCTCCTTTCTTAATATAATTTTTGAGATCTGCGACGCTCACAGTTTCTTGTATGCTTTCTTTTGATAGTTCATCTTTTTTTACTTCGTGTCCTTTTATCTGAATATCAGCTCTTCCATATATGTTATCTTTCTTTCTCGATTCATCATTATATAAAGTGATAGACCCATCCCAAGATGGAGTTTTATCGTTACTTTTAATATCTGAAACATCAATTAGCCCTGTTGTAAGAAAAAGTTGCGTTACTGCATGCACTGATAATCCTTCCACTCTTTCAGGAACCACTATATATACCTCCCATTTCATTTATGATTTTTAATTTTATAAATATCATTTGTCACATGAACATCTGTTCGTCATCTATAGGATACCAAACTTTTTAGGAGAAAGCAAAAGCTCATGCAAAGCCAAATAACTAAAAAGAAACTGCCACCGCCCATCACAGCGGTGGCAGTTTTCCTTTTACCTTAATTCCAGCAGCTTAATTTAGTTAAATACATTTCTAACATCTGCAAATTCCTTTGGATCTTCGATTAACGAAAGCCACGGAGACAAATATTCCTTTTCCATTGCATCATCCAACTTAGACTTGTTTAGCTCATATGCAAGCTTTATACAATAATTTCGGATTATACCCTTATCGGATGCAGAAGCAGCAGTATCATCTTTTGAAATCTTCGTATCATCAAGCAGCTGATACATATTCCCAATTATCTTTATACGCTGCTCATTTGTGATTATAGAAGGATTCATCCGTATCGAATTTCTTATGATATCAAATGCCATTGATAAGTTGCGCGTTATATTCCATTCAATTTGTTTCACCATACATTGAATAATTGCTTCTTTGTCTTCATCGCTTAAAAGATTATATCGCCGACCTTCAACACTTATGGCAATATTATAACAGCGGCATAAATATTGAACAGCAGATTCATTGCTGGAATTGAGGATTTTCTTTAAAGTTCTATCAATGTTAAAAGATATATTAAACAAACGACTTATCCAGCTAAATAATCCATAATGGATAAATCCAGTTTCATTCATTAATTTTAGTATATCTTTTAGCCTCTCTTGAGTTTTTTCAGTCAATTCTTCACGCTTACAATCAGCAAGTAAAATCCACAAGCTTTCTAGCAACGGAAATATATCTTGAAATTCCAACCAAAATGTATTTTTCTTTTGCACACTGGACATAAACTTAAATAAAGCTTCAACTATGACTTCAATAACTTTCGATAACTTTGAGTCCAAAAATTGTTTTACTTTACCTTTTAAAAATAAGCTAAGTATTTCTTGAAGAAATTCATCATTGGTAGGAAAAGATTTTATATTATTTTTCCCAACAAACGCTTCAAACTCCATCTTAATGATTTTCTTTAATTCTTCTTTTACGGAAGCGTTATCTTTCAGGTCAGGGAAATCAAGACAATCAGATTTAAGCCATGGCTTAGGAATATCGATTTTGCCATTTTCCCAAATCAAGTTTTCCAATTGAAGGACTTGTTGGTTAGTTAATAAATTATGATAGAAACAATATAATAACCGTGATACATAGAATGGTTTCTCAACGTTATTCTGTGCGTTTATTACAATTTTTTCAATGTTAACGACCGGCTTCCCATCCCCATGCTTTCCTATCACATAAGATTCCGGAATATACTCAAATAAATCAGGAAAGTGCATCTTTTCTTCTTCATTCGTAATGACAGGAAATGATGCTATTTTTACCAGAAATGCATCCTGGTTAATCGGTTGATAACTCTTCATAAACCGATCAACAAGTTTATCACATTTTCTAAAACACAATTTGTCAGGAGAAGAATATACTGACTTTAGCAGGTCAAGCAATTTCTCCTGTTGCTCTCTGGAAACTTTTACACACAGTACAGCGAGAATGCTTGGCAGCACACTCGTTGTACAATATAAAAAAGAAAGATTTTTAAATTTCTCCTTAAAATTAATGATAGGTAATATGCTCTTTAAAATGTCAACATAAAATGCAAAGAGCTGATTAATCTTATTATCCTTGTTTTCGCAAATCGAGCATAATACTCCTCGATTAAAAATGGAATCCACCTTATCTTCTGAACCAGCTCTAACTAAAGTCAGCATGGAAAGTTCAGGATATTGAGCAGCTATATTTTTAGCAGCTATTTCGGCTAACTTATTTCCATTAACCATAAGGTTAATTCTAAAAGGAATTCCCGATTCTTCCCGAAAACGCAGGAATTGTAAAGATAACTCAGGAGTAGGATTTTTTCCAAAGCGTATCACTGTAGAAGATCTGCCAATATCAAATGAAGGAACTTTTTCTATTCTCGGCCTCTCATCTTCTAGTTTTAATAGTTCTTGATAATAATAGTTGTTGAATTCACGCCAGGATACCCTGTAATGAAAATGTTGAATATTTTGTTGTTCATCAGTAAAATCAGCTTGTTGCTTGTCTTCATCAGTTTTATTTTTTACATTACAAAGCTTACCTATTAAACTTTGATTTAAATATTTATTTAACACCATTAATGCAGACTCAATAGAATAAAGGTAAGAGAGTTTTCTCTTGTCTTTTTCATATTTTATATATTTACGAAGTGTGAAAATAGATTCTTTTACAATTTTAAGAGCTGATTCATACTCCCCACATTCTGCCAAAAGTCCAGCTTTTCGTAGCACCCATATTTGTACACTGCTTGGAACATCCCATTCATATAATGCTTTTTTTAATTCTGCAAACTTATAGTTTGCCTGATAATAAAGGCATTGTTCCCAACAAATTTGATTTTGTTGATCATAGGATAAAATATCTTCATGTAATTTTATAAACGTGAAGGTCTGATTCCAATTTTCCCATTCACCAAGTTCTCTATAGGAGCGAAGCATCGATAACTTGATAGCTAAAATCTCTTTTGATACCTTATTTTCATGACGATTTAAAATAGTATTGTACAAGCCTAAAGCTTCATTATTTAATGGCATTAACAATCTATTTTGTAATGCATCATACTCAAATAAAAATTCGATTTCATCATCATCGTCCACATTTTCCTTCGGCTTACAATAATTAATAAAGCAGTTTGTTGCCGGAGTAAATAGAGTACTTTTTAAATAAGCAATAAGGGATCCAGGTAAAATAAAACTATAGAACGATTGTTCTACGACATTTTTTATTAACGGTATATAATCTTTCAGTTCTTTAGATTTTGAATCCGCGCTTGGCAACAGCGAATTTAAATCAATCGTATCTCTTTGATTATATTTCCTGTGTTCTTCTAATAAATAATTAAAAGTAGCATCATAAATTTCTTTAGAAGAATGCGTATCTTTGCCAAAAATCTGTGAAAGATCAACCGGAATGATATGATGTTTCTCCAGCCAGCCACATCTTGCCTCCGAAGGCAAGTGATGACATAAAAAGTATATTTTGGGAATATTATCATATCCTAAATTATCATGTATCCAGCCAATCCATTTTTCAAAATTGGGATCTTCACCAGAAAAACCGAGTAAACACATAGTATTCTCCAGCAAAGACTGTTGAACTGTATTTACAAAAGGTGCAAAATTTAAAGGATATCGCCGATAATCTTCTGACGCGATAATAAAAGGCCTGGTTGAAGGAAAGGATCCATGAAGTTTAACTATTTTGGTTTCGCCATTTCCACCAATTAAATCTTCTTTACTTAAAATGACCTTGAACTTTCTATCAGGAAGCTCGTCGGCCGCCCGTTCCAATAATGTATCACAATTTGTTGTAAAAATATCAGTCCATGGAAGTTCCAGCAGTTTTCTATAAGTTTCGTTGGGTATATAGTTATGATCCTGGATGGTATCTAATAAGATTTCATCTAATACTGAACGTCCGAATTTAATTTCCACATAATCCGCCAATTTTAAAGGGCTTATTGATTCAAAATTTTCTTTTTCATCTTCCCCTAATTTTTCAATGAACGCCTTCGACAAATCAGACCATAAGGGCATATCAGGAACACTAGTATTTATTTTATCGGCATTACGCCCCATTCCGGCTCCAACAAAAAGAGCTGCATGATGCTCTTCCAAGTCATGACTAATTAACTTCAAATAGGGTTCAACATTACTCATAATAGTTCACGTTCTCCTGTATGTCCATTTATAATGCCCTCCAAAAAATTCATAATTTTCATATGGAGGGAATCAATTCTCCAAGCTCGTTTCTGTATATTAAAATATCTTTACTCATTATATCACGAGAAAACGTCCTTCTGTGGACAATCCGGTATATTGTTAGTATTTATGTCATTAAAGAAAAATGCCACCGCCCATCACAGTAATGGCATTTTTCCTTTTCAACCTCTCCAGAACAAATCCCTGATATCTCCCTTCTTCCTCGAACTCTCCAAATAAGAAACAACCCATTCAACACTATTATTGCAGCTTTCAGAATTAAACCCCACCTGATTTAATTATTTGGCCGTTTTCCCTCAACTTTCCATGGTTAAACTGTCCCATCACCTTAGCACAACTTAAATCATTGTACTTTCTTTATTCGCATTTCAATTTCAGTATCACTCTCGTTCCAAGGAGTAATATATTTCACTTTCACTAGACAATTCGCCAGTTTCCTATTATCAGGTGTATTGGGAAGTTTTACTAGCTTTCTTGCCTCACGTTGAGCCAACTTCTCAAAAGCAGGATTCTGATCTTTTAGCTGTTGGAAAATATCTTGGAAATCATTGGCTGTTAGCAATTCAGCATACTGGTACAATAACTTAATTCTTAGTTCTTGATTGACTTGATCAGCTTGATTAATTTGATTCCACATCTCATGAAATTGCTCTCTATCAATTTTTAACTTCAGCTCAATTATCTTTACTGCAATTTTTAAATCAATAGTACCTGCATCTATTGATGCAATCAATTTATTTTTATTTTCAGTACTGATTTCATCTTGACAAATCAAGTTTAAAATTAAATTTTGATATTCCAAAAGATAATCTACCAATGCACTGCCTTTAGAAATTTTGCTAAAGAACAAATCTTGATGAGCGATAATAAATTTAGCCACTATTTCTTCATCATCAAAATTATCATGCAGTAAATATAAGTTATCTAACGTAAATGGGATAACACCTTTTTCTAACAAAACTTTAACTTTATCCTTGGGAACTCCCTTAATAATATCTTCTGCATCTGTAAAGACTAAGCCGAGGTTTATTTTTTTCAACAAAGAAGCATCAACCAAATCTGACTTAATGAATTGAATAACGAATTTCAAATTATCATCTTCATTATCCAATTTGTCTAACTTTGCACAATTTACACCAACAAAAGAAACCAGATTTTTAGTGACTCCAAAGTATTTCCAGTAGACTAGAACATTATTCCAGGAAGCTGCGACTTTATTTTCTTCCAAGATAAGATCCCAAATTGCCTTTACGGAATCTTTATGTTTTTCCATCTGTTCAATATTACAATCTGCCAAATCGTTAAACTTTATTTTCTCCTCGTGCCTGATAACATCACAGCAAAGTTCCTTATTCTCAATAGTCTTAGTTAATAACCCAACCACCGCTTTATTACTTTCCTGGGTATTTTCTTTTGCTAGAGTAACTTTTCTTACGTATTCTTCAATATTCTCATCTATGTATTCCAGTACGGGGCCTATATCTGAAGCTAAGATTACCGTATAATTTTCTTTCAATGCTGCATTTTCCTTTTGTGGAAACTTCCAGGAAATAATCTGATTCAGCATATATGGATTCAGAAGATACATTCGTTGCTGTATGATATGATCTACCAGCTTTTCTCTGACCCCATTCAACTCGGTTTGGCTAAATTGAATTTGCAGCTGATCCATTAAATCAATCAATTTTTCTTCATCAACATCATGAAGCTTCTGTAAAATATCATGAGTTTCTCTAAAATACGTGCTTAATGAACCAGATTTATCCATGAGACAAAGATCATCAACATTAGCATCATCAATTAGTAACTTCAAGTAAAATATCTTACGCTGCTCTAATAACGAGGATTCAAAAATATAATTCCACATGTTCGGCCAATAATGTGCTAAATATTTTATAAAAAGAGCTTGTGATGAAGTATTCTCAACAAATTCATCTATAAAATTCCATCTGTTCTTATCATCTCTCCCCAATTGTTTCATAAATTCTTCAATCTTCTCTTTGTAGGATTCTACGTGCAGGAGCATTTCATTAAGTAAATCAAAATTATACACTGCCGGATAGTCAAAATCTCCAAGCTTTAATTTTTTAATGACTTGAGAGATTTTGGCCAATCTGTGGTTAAAAGGCAAAGATTCCCTATTCTTCACCGACAAAATGAAATTTCTATCGTCATAAGTTGTACTGTTTGCCTGGAAATAGTTGATATAAGAGGCATATGTCTCATCCAAATAACCATTACGCAGCAAAAATACCAACAGTTTATTTTCCTTGATTTTTTCAGGAAAAACATCATTTTCTTCACTGTCTAAAAGCTCTTTCATTGTCATATTACGGCATTTTTTTATTTTCTCACGTGTAACATTGATTTCAAGTTTAAGTTCTTCTATCTTTCCATCATACTTATAATGACGCTGCCATACTGGATAATACTTTTCAACTTTTTCATAAAGAGAATTTTGTGAAAGTTTACCTTGATAATAATGTATTTCACATCCATTAATATTTTTTAATTCCCTCAAATCAAAATTTGCATTCATGATCTCTTTAAAATCAAATGATGAAGAATCAGACGAGGTTTCATTATCTTTCCATGAGAAGACGTAAATCTCCGTAGCAATTCCCTTCCAATCTGTAAAATCAGCAAGCATTGCACTTTTAATCGCATTTACACTTTTTAACTCATCATTTTTTAAATTTTTAAATGTTACTTCTTCTTTTTCAAGCAAATCATTTAACTCTTGTATTTTTTTCTTAATGATTTTTTCTTTTTCTGAAAAGGCTTCCTTTACTATCCCTTTCTCATCCTGTAAATCGGAAAAGTCAGATGGATATATATTTTTAAATGCGATAATCGAAAACAATTTCTTTTTCTCTAAATACAATCCAGTCCTATTGATAATTTGATCTTTATAAATCTCATATTCATTAAAAATATTTTGAAGCACACGCATATCATCAATATACGGAGCAATATCATCAATAAAATCTTCATCAAAAAATTTTCCATAATTGCGCTCTGTTACCCATTGGCGAATCACTTCCCCTGAATTCGTAGCATTAATAATAGGAATCACCGGTAAAATAAATTCAAAGAATTTAGTACGGTCTTCTTTTTCAAAAATATCATCTTTAACAGCATACACAAACCGAATCGGCTGTTCTAAAACATCGCATTGGTTCAACATATTATTAAGAGACCTTAGGTGCACAAACAATCTGTTATTTTGCAGACGATCGAGGTCTTCAAAAAATATAGTAGTATATTGGGTACTCTCAAAAAAATAAATAATTTCATCCATATTTTTATCAAATACGGACTCTTCATCATTTCCTGTTTCTGCTTGAATTGAACCTTGAATGGTTACTCTTTTCAGATGAAAAGATATTACTATCCATTTTACTATTTTTTTACTAAACAGATTCCTGCTAAAATAAGGCCAATAAAGGTAACAAAGGAAAATATGTTAATTAGATTTTTGCATAAAGCGGGAAAAATACGGTAATATCCATAATAAATTGATTTGGTTAAATAATTAAATTTTTGAGGCCAAAAAAAGTAAATACAGAAAAAGAGAAAAATAAATACACTCACAATATTAAAGAAAATGTCCTCATCTTTTACTATACGGATTCGATGAAAACGGCTTTGTGGTATTTTTAAAGGATCCACTTTATAAAAAAGTTGCTTTAAAATACTTTTTTCAATCTCATCAATATCGAGTCTGATAGTCTTATCTTCAGTAGAATTCTTATCTTGATTCTCCTGTAACTTATCGATAAAGCTTGCCAAAGATATGGTCAATGTATTTTTTCTTATGTTGTCATATTGTTTCAAAAAAGAAAGTAAAATACTGCTTTTACCGGCTCCATATGGCCCGGTTAATGCAATATTTTTAATTGAGGAATCATTAAAAGCCCAATTTAAAGCCTGAATATAGACATCATCCTGTGATAAAGTATTTATAGGGGCAAGATTATTATATTTGTTCTTGTAATCTTTTTTCATTTCATTTTGTTCAATTTCTTTCATAGCTTTTTTCAAGGCCATATTATCCCTCCTAGCTGTGCAATATTGTCATTGTACAATCTGTCCAATTAATATTTGATATTTTATAGCGATATGGAATTCTAATTCTTACAACTTCCAGAGCCATTGGTTCAAAATATAATAAGGACTACCGGTTTTATTTTCCTACTTGCCTAATTAAATTTATGTAAATATTATATCATAGCTAAAATTAGATCTGTGGGAAATCCTGTGTATTGTCAATATCCCTATTACAAAAAGAACCGCCACCGCTCATCCCAGCGGTGGCATTCC
>OGYA01002246.1_pt1 | contig 11277 bp, 8 predicted proteins | sample 1576401 | NCBI WGS metagenome assembly OGYA01 (sample SAMEA3541485, study PRJEB24748) | human gut metagenome | biome: human gut; feature: human-associated habitat; material: faeces | place: China | collected 2012 | reverse complement strand
TTCCGGAGACAGATAGAATGTATCCTGCATATCGCGCGCCGGATGATCCTGCGGTGTATTTAAAGCTGTAAAGTTATAATAATCGGTCTCGATCTCGGTTCCCTCATATACCTCAAATCCCATAGAGGTGAAGATATCCGTCAGCTGATTGCGGACCGTCGTAACTGGATGCAGATTACCGTAACGGATTTTAACCGGCGGCATCGTGATATCAATCTTCTCCGATTCATAGCGCTGCTGCTGCTCTTTCTCTTTTAATTTCTGATCCAGCTCGTCAAAGAAATTGTTTGCCCACTCCTTGGCGCCGTTGATAGTCTTACCAAATTCCGCTTTCTGGTCATTGGCAACATTGCGCATTTCTTTCATCAGCAGACCAATTCTGCCCTGCTTATTATCCAGAAAGGTCTTCTTAAACTCATAGACACTCTTGGAAGTCGTCAGAGCATCCGCACCCTGGCGGATTTCCTCTTTGATCGCAGTGATCACTTCATTCAGTTCTTTTAAATCCTGCATGATTTCTCTCCTTCTATTACTTTTGTTGCTTTTTATCTTGATATTGCTTTAACTTGTGGACACAAATTTGTGCATAAAGGATGTTCTCTGGCACATTCGGGCGTCTCGCGCGGTCGCTTGCGACATGACATAAAAAAATCCCTTCGCACAAAACGTGCAAAGGGACGATCATATCTATACCGCGGTACCACCCAGCTTCCTGTCGGCAGGTCATTTTTTCGTCTGCCACAGACACTTTCCGGTATGTAACGTACACCAGACGGCAATGCCTACTCTAAATTTCAGCAATGCAGCTCCCGTGGGAAATTCGGATATCTGTCTGAACGGGAAAAGGCTCACAGCCGCTGACCTCTTCTCTCTGACCGGAAACAGTATCTTATAGAACACGATCATAGCTTTTGGTTTGTTTGTTTGGTTTGATTGATTTCATGTATGCAATCTGTTTATTATTTTAGGCATGTTGGTGGGAAATGTCAAGGGATTTCTTTCCTTGATATTTTCATTGATATTTTCATCTTGGTATTTTCAAATTATAAGAAATTTTACTTACTGCAAGCATTTTGCAAGCACAAAGCCCAGAAACCTCTAAAAAAGCAGATGTTTCAGTTTGAAAACTTCCGTGTAAGGAAGCTCACTGCAATCAATGCCCTAAATTTTTATATTACCCTGTGCATGGCATTTCTGGCACATATGTCCATGAAATCAGAAACGCATGCCCTGAAGGTTGCAATCATACAGAAAGCAGACCCTATAAAAGAAAAAATCCATTTCAGCTATTATCGGCTGGCTAAAAGTATCTCAGGCATACTGTCGTATGTAAAAGAAGGGATCAGGCTATGGTTTCGGACAAAACGTCCGATATACCGTCAACTTTGCCTTAAGCTGGTCGCTTAAATAGATAAAAAAATAACTCTCCCAAAGTCCGGTTCCGGCGGGGCTTATTAAAGTACCCCTATTCGTAAAACTGCTATTCTCAACGCTTCAAAAATTCAGCAGATTGGTGCTTTGGGAAGCTGTGTTCATTTTAAAATTACATTCTGCGGAAACTCAAGAACTATCCATTAAAATTATATGCTGTTTACAATTATTCGAATTACTTTTTCTATACTTCGCTACCACTGCAATTCTTGACTAATTTCTTTCAATTCAGAAATAACGGCATTTAATTCATCTGTCACTGATTCAACTAACTCACCAGTATCCGTTGGCTTAAAACTTTTAACTAATATACCAAAATCTTCTTGACTCCTTCCGTCACCATGTATATCTGGGGTCAATACAATTACTTTCTTTACTGGACGTATATTTAAACGTTTACCTTTACCACCAAAATGATAATCTGATCGCGTATTATTATAATATGCTTGTAATTGTCCAATACTGGATCTCCCACCGTTTTCTGTCCAAAATGAATTAATTTTTCTGTATTTACATTCCAATACAATTGCCCCTAAGTACCACTCTTTTTTAACATCATACACATGAATCAATATATCTGGTCTATTATGAATCTTTAAAGCTTCATGCGTTTCTGCTATATAAAGTGGCACCTCATGCGTAGTTTTTTTATTACTAAATACAAGAAGTGGTTGATCAAAAACCACTTTAAGAAGAATTTCTCCATCCGAAAATTGCATCACCGTCCCCGCTTTAAGAAACGGGAATAATATTTTCCCTGCAAATATATTATTCCATCCTCTAACATCTGGTTCGTATTTTCCCGATAATAAGTGACATATTCTAAAAAAGCACCACATTTCATATAAATAGCTACTTCTTTTCCATGTATAAGAAAATTCCGAATCAAATTCCACTTGAAATGTATCTTTCCTTAATTCAAGATACATTTGATAAAGTGTATTATATCTTGTATCCATGATAAATGAATGTGGAATATATGCCTCTGTCACATCGCTCACTGAAAAATACCACTCTTTCGTTTTTAGAAGTGATGTTATTTTTTTTAATTTTCTAGCTACCATACGAAATTCCAATATGCTTTTTTCCCATTCATTTTTATACTGCTCTGTTTGTCCCGAATTAAAAGTTTTTGAATAATCATCCATTTCATCCAACAATACCAAAAATTGATTTAATCTTTTTTCGTAATCCAAAAGAATCATTTTTAGTAACCGGTTATCTTGAATATCATAATTAGTAACTTTTTCTGGCACTCTATAGGTAGCTTCTGATCCAGCTCTAGTTGCATACCTTCGAATACTCTCTTCATCAAACCTGCAGTTTCTGTTATTGCCTACGTTTTTATATTGTGTCATAATTTCACATCTTGGATTCTCAGCAATATCTATTAATGCAGCAAGAACAGTTTGTGCATATTTCTTTATTATGATAAAACTATATAATACCTTAGGTGGTACATCGCCATATTTTTGATTGCCAACTCCTATATTTCTTCGTACAATATCTTGCGCTAATCCCACCATTTCCTTTTCAAGCTCATCTTTCATCATTGTCCATTCACCTACACTCATTGGTTTAGGTAAAACTTGAAAAGTACCATAGTACCATTTTTTGTAACAATATACCGAGATTTGAAACATATCTACACAAAGTGCATCGTATCCACTATTAACTTTATAAAGCGTAAACGGTTCCCTACTAGGCATCCTATAGACATGTCCCTTTTCGTCATATGCTATTTTCCTATCATCTATTGGAACAATATCTAATGCTTCTAAATATAATTTTGCCTCTGAATCTTCAGAGTCAAACAGTATCTCAATCTCATCATTTTCTTCAATTGACAATGTTATTTCTTCCTGTGACCAAAGTTCTTTAGGATTACTTAAAAAAAATGTTGCATTCTGATAAGATACTTTCGGAAATTGTTTGATAACTTGTAATTTAAACGGCAAATCAGATACAATATCCATACGACTCTAACTCCTTTTGTTTCTGCTGCACAATATCTCTACAAATACTAAACTTAGATAAATCATGGTATTTATCAAAAATTAAATAGATATTATTTTCACTTTTTTCATCTAGAATTTCTCCCAACTGATTCTCTGGTCCACGAACTTTTGTGAGAACTCTTTGTGCGATCTGTAAATCTATTCCATCCGAATAAGAAAACTCACCTATTCCTGATTTTGGTAAATTCCATAAGTACATTTCAATACTTTTTACTATTCTTGGTCCCACACCATATTTTGAATTTGCCGAATGCAATAATGTATGTATATCCCATAATAATTGATGTACTAACTGCATATCCTCATCCGAGTTTGTAACTGTAATAGAATTATAATCATCTATCGTCCAATTGATATTTCCTAACGAAGCATATTTCGTTTTCGTCCACATGTTAGCATAGTTCAAAACGTCTAATTGTATTACATTTGCGCGATCCAAAACTTTATCTGAAAAATGATATGTAGATTCATCGATATTTACAGTTCCAATAAACTTAACATTATCCCCTATCTTAATTCTGTTTGGATACTCTGTTGAATTATACAATCTTCCACTATATTGCTTATCATATAATTGCAATTCTCTCTGGTTTGCAGGTCGTTCCAAAAGTGACAAAAATTGACTAAAATAATGCTCCACTCTTGCCAAATTCATTTCATCAAAACAAACAATAAATAACTTATTTTTATTTTCTTCTTTTTGAGCTCTAACCAGAAAATCGACAAATCCTGAATCCGATGCTCGATATACCATATGAACTAAATCAACATATCCTAACAGATCAGAATCATCATTCCATGATGGTCTTACTGGAATAAACAACAATCTATTTTCGTCTGGGTTGCCTGTATTATTAATTCCCAATGCACGTGCATAGATATCTACAATCGCAGATTTTCCTGTTCCACTTAGGCCTGATAAAATAACTAAACTACTACATTTAAGCGCTGTATGAATATTCACAAAATCTTTCACATTATAAAACAAATTACGCTTTTGACTATGATAATCCATAGATTTAATTATCAAGTCATCTGTTTTTTCACTCACATCTATCTCTATCAGTTCTTCTTCCCATTTGGTACTTTCTGCATTTGCAGAAACATTTTCTCTCATCTTATTAGAATTATTTTGCAAATCTATTTCCACGCGTTCTCCTATTTTTTCAACAGAGGATGTTTTTAACAATTTATCTTCCACTTTTGCATATATCTCTTCCGGAATAAACATAAGTGTCGGATTTAGCGATGCTTGATAAACCCAAAACTCATCAAATTCATCAATATTAACAATTGCAATTTTGTCACATTCAATGATTAATCCACCTTGCGTATTATGTCTATTGTCAATAACGTGTCCAATAGCATACATTGTTCCATCATCGTCCAACCAAATTACAAAAGATGGCGTAAACGCATCTGGATAATAGCCATATGTACTCCCAACGGGTTTTTTATTTTTTAAAAACTCAATAAATTCTTCTTTGTTTTCATATTCTCGAAATAGGCTCCATTTTCGCTCTAATTCCCATTCACGTGAGGTATCATTATTTTTAGAGCAAAATACTGGCACTGCATAAAAATAAGTGTCCCTGGTGATTTTTTCAGGACGTTTTACCAAACTTGTTTTTCTATTTCCCAAATTAGCATGTCCTTCTTCATTTACCCTGTATGAATAAACAAATAGTTTATCTTTCACAGTCTCTTCAAAATTGTTAATCCGTTCTTCTTCTGACGAATATTCATCATCATTTATTTCAGAATCATCTTCAAATGAACTAATAAAACCCGACAGAAAATTAGGGCTTTCCTGCGGTAACAAAAGCGATTTCACTCTATACTGAATATAAGACCCTTTATTAATAAAAACGTTATCCCTCCCATAAGATTCATCCACACTTGCTAAAATTCCAATATACTGTCTATCTTGAATATCCATTAGTTGTTTCCTCCTACCTTTGTAATTAACATATTCGTATTACGTGCAATAATCACTTTTCCTTTTGCCAGATTCTTTATTGTTTTGGTCTCTGAATAACTAAAATCGCTTTCTGCAATCCAAACCTCACTGTATTTTATCCAGTCAATTGTTTCTACATAATCATTCTTCCATTCACAAATCCATTCAACATTATAAAATGGAAACATTTCTTTATCAATTTCTTTCTTGGAGAAGCATAAGACTTTGGGGGCATTTTCATACATATTTTTATATTTTTCTATTTCTGTTCCCATTTTTGCAAGTTTCTGTTTCTGTTCATGTATTTCATTGTTTAGTTCTTCTATGGTATCCTCCATCAATGTCTTATTCCTAAGTTCTTCTGCATTTTTTGCCTCTAATTTGATATTTTCCCTTTTCAGTTGTTCTATTTCCTTTTTATAATTGTCATTTGCTATTTTATAGCTTTGTATCGTAGCTTGTAATTTTTTTATACGTTCCTGTTGTTTTTTTATAACTTGAGTATCGTCTTTATCATCCGTTTTGATACTATCCTCTATTTCAATACCATCTTGCACATTCTCGTTTTGTTTTTGTTTCTCCAATATAGAAATTTCAATATCTTTTAGCTCCCTTTCAGCTTCTTCTTTACTTACACCTCCTTCAAGCCACTTTTGGGTAAGTTTACTCTCCAGAATATCTTCATCTAATTCTGATAAGCATTTCAAAAAAATCCCACTTTGAAAACCTTTTCCTCGTTTTCTTTTGGTCATTGCTGCTGCTAATATTGATGGGGGTGCTTGGCTAACATTTTTTGCAAACCCCGGCACAGTAAATCCTTGCATTCCTGCTTTTCTTAACGTATCCTGTAATGCTTTCCCTGTCAAAATCTTTACTATTCTTTGTGAAAATTCGAGTTCTTCCATTACTTCTCCCTTGTTCCCTGCTAATTACGCATTCAAAATTTTTGTATTAAGACTATTATACACCATCTATTGTTATAGGGAAAGAAAAAGCAAGCCCTATCTAAGAACTTGCTCTTTCATTTCTAAGCATATATCATCTCTTTATCCACAATCTCCCTTGCACACGCTTGTATATTGTTCATTCTTGCTATTCTTTTTAATTCTACCAGCAGACAGCATCTCTTTTTATGCAAGGTTATCATTTTATCAACTGTATAAGCACGCAAAAAAGCACCAGCCAACTAAGTGACTGATGCTTCTCACATCTGATATCCTTTATTTTTTATAAACTGTATTCCCTTTTGCAATCACTTCAACAAGCTGAAGTTCCTGGTCGAGAATACAAAGATCCGCATCATAGCCTTCTTCAACCTTACCTTTTCCCTTAAGACAAAGAATATCTGCTGGATTCGATGTAATTGTAGAAATTGCTATTTCTAAAGGAATTTCTGTTTTAAATACACATTCCTTTACTTCCTTCAGAAGGCAGCTGGACTGTCCAACGCCCATTCCAAGGAATTCACCATCACTACTGTACATCGGAAGGCTTCCCTGTCCATCAGAAGAAATTGTCATGCGGTCAGGATTTACTCCTGCATCTAACATCCGTTTGATACCATTACATACACGTACCTCATCACAGATAGTTTCCCAATAGTCAATATCTTCATTTCCAGTAAAGTCTACTGCTCCGCCTTTCAGCGCATACTCAATCGACTTGCCAAAAAGCATCTCATTTCGATTGATATGTGTTGGCAGTATTTGAGAAGCCGGTATCTCTGTCTCATCTACCACTCGTTCAATAAGATCTAAGCATCTCGGACTGTCGCCAAGATGAACATTTACAATACCAGCTTTCCCGGAAAGAACACCACCAAGTCTTGTATCCGCAACGACACGTGCAAATTCCTCAAAAGTCGGCTGTGAAGAACGATGATCAGAAATCGCGATTTCTCCGGTTCCAATGATTTCCTGAATCATCATAATATCTTTGACAATACTGTCCGTCAACGTGTGAACCGGAATCTGATAACTGCCTGTATAACAGTATGCAGACATTCCCTGCTCATTCAATCCTTTTGTCTTTGCAACCAGTGCACACATATCACGACCGATTCCATCTGTTCCAAGGCAGCCAACAACTGTTGTTACTCCAAACTTCGTAAGTCCTTCCATAGTTGCTTCCGGAGTACGATTGGCGAATCCACCTTCGCCACCGCCTCCGAGTACATGAACATGACTATCAATGAATCCCGGAGTTAAAAGTAACCCCTCTCCATTGATTATTTCTGCCTCAGAAAGAAATCCGTCTGCGGATATAGAACCTGCATCTTTAATCTTGACAATCTTATCATTGATTGTAAGTACATCTTTTTTCCCCAGATGCTGTGGGGCATAAACATCAATATTCTGAATTAATTTCATCATAAATCACTCTCAATTATCAAATGTATGTTTTAGAATCCAATTCCAACTGCAATAAGAACTGTAATGATTGCACCAATCATTAAGACACCAAGGAATTTCCACATGAATTTAATCCAGTTAGACCACTCAATCTTTGCAATTGCAAGAGATCCAATCAAGCATCCGGATGTAGGAACAATCAGGTTTGTAAATGCATCACCAAGCTGGAATGCAACTACAGCTGTCTGACGTGAAACACCTAACAGGTCTGACAGTGGAGCCATGATCGGCATTGTGATCGCAGCCTGTCCTGTTCCGGATACAACGAAGAAGTTGAATACGGACTGGAACAGATACATAAGTACTGCTGCAACTGCTCCGGAAACTCCAGACAGTGCATTTGAAATATTATACATAATTGTATTGATAACTGTAGGTGTTGTCGGATCAGATCCACCAAGAACCTGCATGATACCCTGTGCCATAGCAACAACAAGTGCAGCACCAATCAGATCTTTTGCTCCATCTTTGAATGATGTTGCGATATCATTCAGTTTCATATCGTTCAGTTTAAAGATAACTCCGATCACACCGGAAACAATTCCCATAATGAAGAACTGTGTAGCAATCTCTGGCATGTAGTATCCTTGAGTCATAACTCCCCAAATTACCCATACTACTGTAGCAGCCAGTGTCAGAAGAACTAAAATGTGTCCAAGACCAAATGAATGTCCTTCGTCAATTCCTGTTTTTTCATTCTGCTCACGGAAATATGAATCCGTCTTATATGCGATTGAGATTGTCGGATTCTTTTTAATCTTTGATGCATAGAACATAGTCATTCCACAGCCGAGTGCTGTAAATACTACCCACATTACCATACGGAATCCTGCTCCGGAGAATACGTCAATACCTGCAATACCCTGTGCAATACCTACAGAGAATGGATTCATCCAAGATGAACCGAAACCAATCTGTGTTGCAACATAAGTAACAAGAACTGCGATAACTGAATCATATCCAACTGCTACAAACAACGGACAAAGAATCATAGTAAACGGAAGTGCTTCTTCTCCCATTCCGAAAACTGCTCCACCAAGAGAAAACAGTACGAAAAGTATCGGAATCAGCAGTTTTTCTGCTCCCTTTGCCTTACGGATCAATCCAATCAATCCGGATTCAATCGCTCCTGTACGGATCATGATACCAAATGCACCACCTACTACCATAAGGAATGCGATAATCTCGATTGCAGAACTATTTACGATTCCGTTATACATATAGTTGAAGAATCCTGTTCCACCATCTCCACTAAAGAGTGCTACTCCTTCTGTTACTACATTTCCTGCATCATCTGTCAGATACTGGAAACTTCCGTCTTTGATTACTGTACGGGTTTTCTCAACACCATTGATCATGTACGAAATATCCTGTGTTTCGTAAAATCCCTTTGGTACAAGGAAAGTCAGAAGTGCAGCGACAACAACTACTAAAAAGATAATAATGTAGGTGTCAGGCACTTGAAATCCCTTGTTAAAAGACTTTAACCCTTTTCCTTCTTTTTTGCTCATTTTTGAGTCTCCCTCCCATTTTTGATATACCATACTAGTGTACCATAGAATGCTTAAAATCTAACTAAAAATTTACATATTTTATCAATTTACGATGTTTTATCAATTTTATGTCATTTTCTGTATTTTTTTCAAGAATGCCTCGGCGTTTTACTCTTTCGGATTATCTCCATCCCGATAAGGCACTGTGTCCGCCGGAACAACCGCCGAAGCTGGCTCTGTATGTATATCCTGATCATCAAAAAAGATATGTGCCCCAAATGCTGCACCCTTTTGAAGGATCTCATTCTCATGTGCTACCTGATAAAATTCTCTTTGAATCTCCTCTATATAACTCAATCATTGCTAAATGTAATTTATTTATCATCTAAAATTTCCTCCTCTTGCACATTATAATAATTCTCAAATTAATCCTATATTTCCCTTGATATACATCACATTTTCCTTGTTGAATCCATATCATTAGAAACCATTAATTCAAAATGATTTCGATTTGTTTTTATAAAACCTTCTTTTTGTAACTTTGATATCTCCGTAGACATTGCTGCACGGTCAATACAAAGATAATCTGCTAACTGCTGCCGGTCAAAAGGAATATCAAAGGATAAAGATGAATGTCTGATAGATTCGGCTGACAGATATGACAATAGTTTATCTCTTGTCGTTCGCTTGCCAACATGTGTGATCTTATCGTTCAAGATCAGTATCTTATTTGCCAGGACACTGACCAGGTTACGAATCAACTTCTGATGATGCTCGCATGCAGTTGGACAAGTAACCAGAAGCTTCTGGACATTTAGGAAAATAATTTCACAGTCCTCATCTGCTACCACACTGATATTCAAAACAGCACCCGGACTTGACGCATATGGTTCTCCGAAAAAATCACCGGCATGACATTTTGATAAAATATTTCGATGCCCCCAAAGGTCTTCCTGGATAACAAGAACACAGCCTGACACCACAAGTCCCATTACTTCTGTAGAATCTGCTGCTCTGAAAATATAAGAATCTCTCTCTTTTGAAACTGTTGTTGCCTCTACACAGTGCAATATGGATAATATCTCGTCATCAGTAAGACCTTTAAAGAAAGGACTGTTCCTTAAAATGGGTAAAAATTTTTTCAAAATTGTTCCTCCTGTTGGAAATCAAACATACAAGTTGCATTTATTATACTATGATTCTAACAGAAATAAAAATTTTATGCTATAGACGGTGGGTAAAAATGATAAGGAAGTTCCTTGCTGTGGTGGTCTGGAGATAGCAGCAAAAAAGGCGCTTCAGGATAGTGGAAAATTCTTACCATGGCAGGTTATAACGATAAGTATTGATGGGAAAACTATAGAATAAAAAAGGAGAATACAATAATGGATAAGAAAATGTTTTGCTTTCAGTGTGAGCAGACCGTCGGATGCGCCGGATGTACGGGAAATGCCGGTGTCTGTGGAAAAAAGGCAGATACAGCCAGATTACAGGATGAACTGACAGGGGCCTTGATTGGTCTTGCAAGAGCTGTCGATAGTACAACAGCTATTTCCAAAAGAACCGGACAGATCATAATTGAAGGGCTGTTTACCACAGTTACAAATGTAAATTTTGACGATGTCTCAATTGAAAACATGATACAAAAAGTCAGAGCTGAAAAAGAAAGACTGGTTCCTGACTGCAGCAAATGTCAGGCTCCATATAGCAGAGCAGAGGAATATGATCTTCAGCAGCTGTGGAATGCCAACGAAGATATACGCTCTTTGAAATCTCTGATTCTTTTCGGAATTCGTGGAATGGCTGCCTATGCCTATCATGCAAATGTTCTGAATTATGAAGATACTGAAGTGAATCGCTTCTTCTGTGAAGCATTATTTAAGATTGGTTATGAAGAAAGTGCAGATGCACTGCTTCCTACAGTACTAAAAGTAGGAGAAATCAACCTGAAGTGTATGGCACTT
>OGYA01002239.1_pt1 | contig 11290 bp, 9 predicted proteins | sample 1576401 | NCBI WGS metagenome assembly OGYA01 (sample SAMEA3541485, study PRJEB24748) | human gut metagenome | biome: human gut; feature: human-associated habitat; material: faeces | place: China | collected 2012 | reverse complement strand
TTATCAATCGGTTTCAGTCATCATACGGAAATTATAGCAAAAGCTAAGGAGTTGGCCAGAGGTCACGGTCGTCGTACTGTCAGTGCTCTCTATACCGCCAGTAAAATGTTCATTAATAGTAAGCGTGGAACCATTTTTCAACGTTACCCGCCCATTGAACCGGCTCTGGTCAGTCTCAGTCGTCGCTTTTGACTGACCCCGTGAGGGCGTAGTTTGTACACCATTCCCGTCATTAATATCGATGTAGAGATCTTCACTACCCAACGTCACGGTGGAGTGGTTCGCATTGATATTCGTGCTGAGACTGGCGTTTCTCGCCAGGTCGAACGCTGCATTATTCAGGTTAAGCTGCTGCATACTGAAATGTCGTGTTTCCCAGTCATCCTGAGTAAAAGACACGGGCTGAGTCAGTACAGAATTGTCGCCAAGCGTCTTAAGTTTATCTGCCACGGCCTGAGTACTGACAGCATGAATAACTGGATGCCCCTGAATAAACAACCGGCCATTTTCTTGAGTGAAACTTCCCTGCGTGTCCACTCCGCCATCCATTACAAAGTCGTTCTGCGTTCCGGGTGTAACGGTATTATTGATATCAATATTGCCTGTGAAGTGACCGTGCCAGATGTTAGCAACTGCCGTCGTGGCATCTGCCTTGTTAAAATCCAGATTCACCGAAGCCAGCGATCCACTGTTAGTTAGCACTGCGCCTTCATCTGCGCCGTTGAGCTTATGGAAGGTGAGGTTGTTACCGTTGATATCGAGCTTACCGCCGCGGTAACCCCACTTCACATTGTCGGGATTTACCTGCTTAGCATCACTCAGTACCACCGTGGGTCTGCCGCTGACAATACTGACATTATTAAAGGCCTGAACGTTGCCATTGCTGTCCGGTCGTTGCGCCAGGATGACCGTCCCCTCACCGACATTCAGTCCACCAGGATTAATGCCCGTACCGTTCACTTTCAGTGTCCCGGTACCAAGCTTATGCAGGTTATCGCCCTGAACACCGTTCACCTGCCAGTCAACGATACTATCGCCATTAATAATGATCCCGCCGCCTTTCCAGGTCTGAGAATCGAGGGGCGTAATACTATAATCATCATTAAACGTCAGCGTTCCCGCTCCCTGATCAACGGTGTTTTCCAACACCACAGAACCGCCTCCCTGGAAGGTGAGATCTTTACCACTGTTTAATGAAGCAGGTGACGTTAATCCAGGATTGCCATGCATTGACCAAGAGGACGCGCCCTGGGTTAATGTACCGATACCCGTTGTTTCATCATATGACCAGTGAATATCGCCTTTATTTCGTTGTGAAATGACCGGAGCGTCAGCATCCTGCTTCATGATATTGTCAACATAGCTAACGGGAACTATCGTATACCAGTTAGTTCTTCCGGTGACCTTCCTGTCTGCGGCATGTAGTACAGCCAAGACAACCCATTTGTTTTGTTGTGCATCCCAGGCAAAAAGCGGGGATCCACTGTCACCTGCCATCCCCCAGGAAGTGAGAGGCGAATTATCTATATTGGTCGTAAAACGTAAGTTTGAAGAAAAAGGAGGATTAACTATTCCTCCCGTTTTGTAGGCATACCCACCGGCAATACGGACAGGATTGCCATCTTTATCCATTACATATTGCGTGCCTGTACCGACACGGTAGAAAACGGGGAAACGCTCTTGATTCTGATATGTGCCATTTGCAGTTCCGGCATTGGTTATATCAAGCGGAATAACCTCAGTTACGATTTTGTTCAGCCGAGGCAAATGAAAGTCTAACCCCCCCTGGTAGTTATTTCGACTTATCAACGTATAATTCGTGTCATCTCCATAACCAAATCTTACATTTTTATACCCTGTATTATGTTTTACACTCACGATATATTGTGGGAAGGCCAATGTTGCAAACCCCGTTCTTGCATTGGAACTGAAGTCGATCATGGGTGCCTTATCTAACGTAGCAACGACTTTCCCAGATTTATCATACAATGGGATATCCATCGCACCAGGTTTGAAAAGTCCTTTATTTTCAGAAAAATCACGATAAGTCTGATAGGGTATATCATAAACCGCTCTGGAAGCGGTTGATTCGGCGGAATATCCCCCCCCAAACATACTGACTAAGAGGATACTCAGTGATATTCGTGAGGTAACTCGTTTTCTTATACCCTCACTCACTTCTGAAACGACAACCGCCTCGCCTTTGCTGTTCTTTTTTATTGCGTATATTTTATTCATTTCATTTCCCGGGAATTACCTGCTTAAATAACAAACAGTCAAGCAACCGACGGCATCAGTCAATAAATAAAGGGGGGCTTACTATTTTTTTATCTCTAAAAGATATCCTGACGTTCAACTAAAAACAGCAGTTTTTTATTTATCTCAAAATAAAAGAAATGCCGACCAAAAACAAAATCAACATAGACAATCACACCACAAGTAAAAAAATAAGATACAAAAGTAAGGATCGATCACTTTAGAGTTTGCTTATAAATTTTCAGAGCAATATATTCTGCATCGCTCATTAAGATGGTTATGAGCTGACTTAATAATTAAGCCTATTATTATGGAGTATAAAATGAAAAAGCTGATTTTAGGTTCGGCAATTCTGGCAGTTCTGGGTGTAGCGTCTAATGCCATGGCTGCGCCAAACACGGGGACCGTAAACTTTACGGGTAGTGTTTCTACTGCTACTTGTGAGTTTTCTGTGAAAGATAGCGCTGGCGGAAATATGACTAATGTTAATTTAGGTACATTGTCAACGGCAGCTACCGGTAATGGTACCCCCGTAGTATTTAAGCTGGTTCCTGCTGATAACGCATGTCTTGCTAAAACATCTGCAAATGTATCATGGTCTTCTCCGACTTTAAATGCTTCTGGTATTGCTAACTCTGCCGCTGGTGGAACAAATGCTTATCTGCAAGTTTCAGCAACAAATGCTACCCAAACAACTACTGCAGCACTTATTAAACAAGGTCAAACCTCATTCGATTATACTAATGCGAAAGGTCTAGCGTCATTTGATTACAGTGCTGTGCTTACCAAACCAGCAGCAGGTACTACCATGACGGCTGGCCCATTCAATGCCTCTGCAAGCTATGTTGTAACCTATAAATAATTATCTTTTGATTAAAAGGGAGTATTTACTCCCTTCTTAGATAAGATACCCGTCGGCAAGGAATAAAAATGAAAATAAAAGTATTATGTGTCGCTATCATTTTTCATTTATGGTCGAATGAAATTCTTGCCGACGATTTTAACTATAGTTTTATCCGCGGCGGCAGCAAAGAAGTGCCCGAGGTGTTGAAAAACTCCGGGCAAAACATACCCGGAGAATATGTTGTCGATCTGCTATTTAATGGTTCTAAAACTGCGACCTCTGTAGATTTAGCAATCAGCAATGATGATGCTGAGCATATTTGTCTTTCTGATGAATGGTTGCAGGAAAAAGGCATTACTATCAATAAAGAATTTTATAAAGCGTATCTTAATCCCGCACGCAACTGCTATCTCATAGATAAAGAGAAGAACAGCCGAGTATTTTTTGATCCTTCCCTGCAAGAGCTGTCAATCGATATGCCGCAGGCGGGTTTTATCGATTCGAAAAAAGAAGGCGGCACCTGGGATTATGGTAGTACCGGTTTTAAACTCGCTTATGATCTTAATACTTCAAAATCAAGCAACCAGGACCGAACCACTTACGGTAACATTGAAGGTCAGATCAATATTGGCGAATGGGTCCTACTTGGCAGGGGATACGCGTATCAAGGGGAAAAATTTCAGAGCAATAACCTGTTGTTAACGCATGCAATTAAATCGATTAAATCAGATATCCTGATTGGTAAAACCCAGTCCTACAATACTCTGAATAACGGATTTACCTTTTATGGTGCACAGTTAAAGTCCAATCAGGATATGTATCCCTGGAACTCACAATCCTATGCCCCGGTAATCAACGGCATTGCCAGAACGCATGCCCGCGTTACTGTCGAACAAGGCGGTTACACATTGAAATCATTCGTGGTTCCGCCTGGTCCTTTTGTGATTAATGATCTGACCGGTGTGTATTCAGGCGATATTATTTTAAAAATCTATGAAGAGGACGGCACGGTCAAAGAACAGCGTTTCCCGGTTGCTGTTCTGCCGAATTTATTGAAGCCTGGCAATTATAATTACAATATTGCCATAGGTAGCAAAGTTGATCAGTACAGTGACAAGCGTGATGAGGACAGCTTATTCGCGCAAATGACCTATGATTACGGTTTTGTGCCCTTTACGCTCAATACATCTGCACTGGTGGACAAAATCTATACTAACGTTGGCCTGGGGTTCATCCGCTCTTTTGGCTGGTTTGGTGCAGTCGCGATGAGCGGCAACCTGTCGCAAGCCAAATATCATAATGGTAAAGCCATGAATGGTTTTAGCGCATCGGTAAAATATGCTCGCGCCTTAGGGGAAAACGCAAATTTACAGCTAATCGGTTATCGTTTTAACTCAGAAAATTATATTGATTATTCAGATTTCAACTATCGCTATTACAGCCTGTTAAACAACAGGCCTAAACAGCGGTATGAATCGATTATTACCTATCAATTACCAGAAATGAATGTGTTCTTAAATATGTCTGCCTGGAAGGAGGACTACTGGGATCGTTCCAGTGAGGTCGGTGCAAACTTAAATCTTAGCAAGAGCTTTAATAATATCTCGGTCTCTCTGAATGCCGGGTATTCCAAACTGCAAGGCATGGAAAACGATTATAACGCCGGGGTATCCCTTAGCGTGCCCTTTAGCGTGTTTGATAAATCGCACTATAGCTTCTCGGGTATAAACTATGATCGCCGTAACGGTACCAATTTCAACACCGGTGTTGCTGGAAATATTAATTCTCGCCTGAGCTATAATGCGTCCATCAACCAGTCACGTAACACCACAGGAAGTGCGGTTTCTGCTTCTTATCTGTTTGATGTTGTGCAAACCTCGGCAAGCTATTCGCAAATGGGGAGCACGTCGAGTTCGTCATTCCAGGTCGGCGGCAGTATTATCGGAGTGCCTGATGCAGGGATTATTTTTACACCTGTGAAAAATGATGAAATTGCAGTTGTACAAATGGAAGATGTTCCTGGCGTTAGATTTAACGGTTCCATGCCTGGCGATAAAAAAGGACGCGCAGTGATACCGTTAACGGCGTATAACAATAACACCATCACGGTGAATGCGGACAACCTACCGCAGAGCGTTGAATTAACCGAAAACGCAATCAATGTAACGCCAACAGAAAACGCGATTATCTATAAAAAGGTGAAATACAGAAAAATCAACACATATATTGTTAAAGTTATCAGCGGTAATGGTTTCGTTATTCCAATGGGGAGTATTGCTAAAAACGCGGAAAATCAGGAAATCGGCTACGTCAACAACGGCGGTATTCTATTAATGAATCTTGAAGAAAAAGATGAAGGGATAATTTCTGTCGGTGATTGCAAATTCGACTCTCGATCGCTGAAGAAAGATATGGGTAAAGTACAGGAGATTAAGTGTGGCTAAGAAAAATACACTACAGAAATTATTCATGTTCGCATCACTGTGTTTATTTACGGCATCAAGTCATGCGGCTTTCGTCCTAAACAGCACACGTTATGTTTTTGATGAAAAAAGAGAGAATATCTCTGTACAGGTTGATAACCAGTCTACTCAGGAATATGGCGGGCAAATATGGATTGAAAATCAGGATCAGAACGATAAAAACGTCTATTTTGTGCCCAGCCCCACTTTTTTTAAAGTGGCTGAACAGCATAAACAAATCCTGCGTATTCTGAAAATTAATGATGCGCTTCCAAAGGACAAAGAATCGCTATTTTGGATCAACATTCAGGAGATCCCTAAAGCGCCGAAGGACGGCACTAATACCTTATCGATTGCGCTGCATACTCAGGTCAAAATGTTTTATCGTCCTGACGCATTGAAAGAGAAAAGAGAAAACGCCGAGCAAAATATTAAGGCGATAAGCAGTGAGGGGAATACCGTTCTCTGGAACGACACCCCCTACTACTTTGCAATAATCAGTGTTAAACAAAATGGAACAGCCATAAAAGTTAGCGAGGATATTAAAGATAAACTATCTGTGTTTGCTCCGGGTGAAAAAGTATCGCTGGGTAAGTCAGTCACCAGTAACAGCCTGAGTATTGTGGCATTCGATGATTATGGCGTTGATAAAGAGTATAAATTAACTAAATCCTGAAACGCATAAGGTTTTTTCTATGTATAAATTTGCGCTTGCTCTTTTCTTTGTTTTTTCATCACTCAGCTCTATACCCGTTATGGCGGCAAACTGTACTGGGGGGTCGATAGTTTTTAATAATGATCCCAGCGATCGTGGTTATTGGGAGAATATTTATACAGCAGCAAATAAAGATCCTTTGTTAATCATGCAAGTCGCCGTACAAAATGGTATGAGTTGTGATCCTGATTATGTCGAGAATGCAACTAAGAAAGGTAAGATGGTTATGAGAATAACCAGCGGTGGGACATGTAAAAACTCCACAACCATAACGACACCCTATCCAGGCATTGAATGGCAGCTGGAAGGTATGAATTGTAGTGGTAATCAAATTACCTCCAATAACATTAAATCAGGCCCATGGGATGGCAGAATTGACTGGCCCTCAGGTACTGTTCTGGGTAAAGCCAAGCTTGTGGTGAATGATCAATACTGGATACAAAATACGAAAACCGGTCAATATACTGTTAGCATTCCGTCACTTTCTGAAGGAAATACGATAGTAAACAGCCCTGCAGTAAATGTCAGTTCTATTTTGGGTAGAACAATACCTTTTATTTTTAATGATAACGCTACCTGTTCAATGAGTCTCTCGACAGAAAACTTAGATTTTGGAAAACTGACACCAAATGATGTCAATAAAAATTCTTTGTATAAAGAATTATCGGTCTATTATTCGTGCAAAAATAGAGCTCTGATTAATGGCTTATATGTTCGCTTTGACCCGGAGAACGTGGTCGACGCAGCAAATGGGTTGTTTAGTGCCAGTGATAGTAATGGACAAAAATTAAACTTCCAAATAACCAGACTGTATGGAAGTTTACACACCATCCCCCTTAATGCGAATTATAAAGTATTTGATCCATACCAATATGATCTTGATGCTACTGCGACATTCAGAATTAACGTCAAGCCTTCAACACCCTTTCCTATCGGGAAAGTTTCAACGTACCTGAATGTTTCGCTAATATACAGATAGGCTGGATGACGTTATGCATAGATGGCTACTATTTTTTTTGATACTTTTTTCATTTCACAACGCCTCTGCGTCGAAATCAGTACAGAGGAGAGCGATGATAAACGCCGAGTTAGCCGTAAACACTTGCGCCTTGTCACTCTCTCCGGCAAACCTTAACTTTCAACAGGTCAGCTTTAGTCAGTTTGAAAATAGTGCAACAACAGCTCAGACCGTCGATTTGAATATTTCCTGCAGTTGGCCTGCAACGGGGATCTCTTTAAAGTTTTCGCCAGCCGCAGGCGTTGCTGCGAGCAGCACCAGTCTGATGAAAACGGGTTTATCTGGTGTTGGGCTTGCGTTGTCATGGAAAAATGCAACCGGTACGGATTTTACGCCGCTTGAATTGAATAAGTCTTTTGCACCCGCATCGACGACATTAAGTAAAAATAGTGAAACGCTTGGTCAGTTTCAGCTTTTACCCAAACAAATTCCCGGAGAAACGCTCCAGGCAGGGAATGTTAATACCAGTTTGACAGTCGAGGTGACCTATGATTGACAAGCGTTGTCTCTTTTTTCCCTTGCTTATGGGACTCTTAAGCGCATCCATGCCGCTGGCGGGTTATGCAGCGCAAAAAGCAAACGTTAGCTTGCCCATCACCATGACCGTGACCAATCCACAATGTCAGATTAATAATGGCACTGGTCTGCCTGAAAATATTCAGCTTCCCCTTATAACGACATCAGGCGCGTTATTAGGTGACAATAATGTTGAAGTCCCAATTTTAATAAATTGCTTAAGTAATATTACCAAATTTGAAGTGACGTTTACCGGGGGCAATAATTCTAAAATCACGACCTCCAACAATATGGTAGATCTTACGCTGTCATGGAAAAAAGGCGGGGGAGCCGTTACATTTGGCTCACCGGTTGAGTTGAGTAAAGCCCCTTTTCTTGTGAGTCCAAAACAGTTTGACGGAAGCTTACTGGTCAGGGTTTCACCGCGTACAGGAACAATTCCAGCAGGGAGTTACACCGCCAGTTTGCCGGTTACATTTACCTATTATTGAGATGGTATAAATACAAGCCGGAAACGCTGGACTGCACCCCAAAAGTTGGATACCCAACTGATTAAGGTGCAGGTTTCTATAGCAAAGCCAAAATATTCTCTCGAAACCAGATTAGCTGTTGTTAATCATTATCTTGCCGGACACGATGGCGCACGTCGTACCGCTGAACGTTTTGGTGTTGAAGAAACATCAGTGCGACGCTGGGTAAGAGCCAGGCAACTCCACGGTATTGATGGTATTACATTGAAAAATGACCGTCACTCTCCTGAGTTTCGACTGACGGTTGTCCAGAGGGGTCTGAGTGAAGAACTTACCATGCGCGAGGATGCCGCACGGTTTAATATCTCAAATGAATCCGTTGTTAGGCACTGGGTGAAGATTTACAAAAACACTGGTGAAGAAGGACTTCTGAACATAAAACCAGGCCGGAGCAAGGACATGACAAAACCTCAAAAAACACCTCCACTTACCGATGCCGAACTGGAAAAGTTATCTCCCGAAGAACTGCGGACTCAACTCCGTTACCTTCGCGCAGAAAATGCCTATCTAAAAAAGCTGAAGGCCTTAGTTTAAAGCGAGAAAAACGGGAGAAAGCCCGGATAATCAGTGAATTAAGGCTGAAGCATGCGCTCGGTGATCTTCTGCGTGCCGCGGGGATGTCCCGCAGTACGTGGTATCACAATATGAATGCCCTGAAGCGAGTGGACAGGCATGCCGGACTGAAAGACAAAAACAGAGAGATTTATCACTATCACAAAGGGCGTTATGGCTACCGCAGAATCACGCTCTCACTGGGAAACAGGGCTTGTTGGTAAACCATAAAACAGTGTAGCGGCTGATGGCAGAGCTGTCGCTCCGCTCTGTGATAAGGGTGAAGAAATATCGTTCTTGGAAAGGGGAAGTAGGCAAGGCTGCGCCCAACATCCTGAGCCGGAACTGTGGTGCAACGAAGGCCAACGAAAAATGGGTGACGGAAGTTACAGAATTCTCGGTACAGGGTAAAAAGCTGTACCTGTCGCCAGTTCTCGATCTGTTTAACCGGGAGATTATCTCCTACAGCCTGTCAGAAAGGCCGGTGATGTAGATGGTTAATACGATGCTGCACGATGCATTCCCAGTGATCGGCCCGGAGGATGCACTGTTGCTGCACACGGATCAGGGCTGGCAATATCGAATGGCAGGCTATCAGGCAAAGTTAAAGGCTAAGGGAATGACACAAAGCATGTCGTGCAAGGGAAACAGCCTGGATAACGCAGTGATGGAGAACTTCTTCGGCACACTGAAATCGGAGTGTTTTTACCTGAACAGGTTCAGCGATCCAGATTAACTGAGGAAGGCTATAGAGGACTATATCCATTATTATAACAACGAGCGGATCAGCCTGAAATTAAAAGGCCTGAGTCCGGTAGAATACCGAATCCAGGCCCTGAAAACCGCTTAATATGAGCTGTCCAACTTTATGGGGCAGTCCATAAGTGGGCTTCTATGTCACTAAAGAGCTGCGGCTCCTTTGCGTATCCTTTTTTGTCTCCTCACCGTCTGGTCGGTGTCTTACTGAGACTGCTAACTTCTTGTTTTTATTGGTGTTGTCCTTACACCGTCCAATCATGATTGGTGGAGCTGGCGGGAGTTGAACCCGCAGACACGTCGTATGCAAGAACTTGCTGCGGCTGGATGGTGGACTTTCGATAGTGCGAGTATTGAATGATTTCCATCTATTATAGATTTTACCGTATTTCGGCATGAATGAAACTGAATATCCTCCCACCGACCCTCCATGACTTTACACCACTGTCTCTGGGGCTGCTATGTGCCAGTAGAGGACGTTGCTAGTGTCAGCCTATGTTAATCAACAGGGAGCAGGTCACACTGTCGTCTCAGAATACCTGGCGCATAGGTCACACGAACTTCCAACTGTATTGCTTGTTTTCGTGGCTAAGCCTATTTTTGTTGATGATACCAATGCAACATCATCCGGAGCTTCAATAGAGTTGTACTGTCATCATCCTCAGAACAAAAATTGTATCGCCCGCCTGAATATTCATTTAACTTGTCCAAGTAAAAGCCACCCATTGGGTCATATCTATCAGAGTGGAGCCAAGTAAACATTTTCTGAAGAACGTAATGCAGGGCATTTTTCGGAAGTGTTGAAATCAACACGCCATGCTTAGTTGCTAAATCCTCAATATTCATTTCCTGAAGATTATATCTAATCTCTACTGCAATTGGATGTAGTTTACTTAAAAATACGTCAGCTTCATCCTTGAGATGTGCCTCTTTAACATTCCCCTCGAACAACTTTATTAACTCTTCCACTTCCATTCGGTAATAATCGTTATCACCTCGCACCGCAACTTCTGAAAGAAGCAACTTTAACTCAGCATGAATGTTATCAGTAGACGGTATAATCTGTTTGGATAGGGTGCTGTAATGTTTTATACGGATTGCTATTACGGAACCCTTTAGGCTTGTTAGATATTTATACCTATCTTCAATATATGTAATTAGCTCATCGAATTTAATGCCGAAAATAACATCATCTTTCCCTGGCGTGTTGTTGTAAAGGCTTATAGTGAAATCATTTTCATTGAAAGCATGAAAATGAGGCCAGCTTGCAAACAGTCGCTCACCATCACTATTTTTAAGATTTGTAGGGTGAGCACCAAAGATAGCTCGAATACTCTTAAAGTATGCGTCATCATCCTCATGTGAAAGATAGGGCGTTTTATTCTTAAAGACATTCGTTGATTTCTTGAAAGGCCACCTCGCTAACTTATCATCACTCTCAATGATGCGGTGAAGCTGCTGCAACGCCTCCACAGCAATATCAATAGATGATATAAGGCAGTAAACCTGCATGGCCTTGACATCAATATCTTCCGACAGCTCAGGGAAGTTCATCAGATTGCGAACAGAAACGCTTATCCAATCCATGCACGAACAGATAGGGCTGAACTGGTTTTTACCATTTCTGTTTATGAAGTAGCT
>OGYA01002238.1_pt1 | contig 11293 bp, 9 predicted proteins | sample 1576401 | NCBI WGS metagenome assembly OGYA01 (sample SAMEA3541485, study PRJEB24748) | human gut metagenome | biome: human gut; feature: human-associated habitat; material: faeces | place: China | collected 2012 | reverse complement strand
TCGGTCTGACCACGGATCACCTTTTCGGACAGCTCTGCGGAATAGTATTCCGCCATACCTTCCAACAGTGTTTCCACCAGAATGCCCTGTGAGCCCTCGGCAATGGGTTCCATAACGGAAATCAGGTGGACACCGTTCTTTTTCAGGATCATCTTGTAGTTTGCGCTATCAAAACGATTCCGGGCAAAGCGGTCAAATTTCCAGACGAGAACAACGTCAAACAGCTTCTTGCCGCTGTCTTTGATCATCTGCTGGAACTCCGGGCGATTGTCCGTTTTGGCAGAGAATGCACGGTCAATATAGTGCTTGACCACCGTGATGCCGTTTTTTTCGGCGTAGGCAGTGCATTCCCGAATCTGCCCTTCAATGGATTCTTCACGCTGATTGTCCGATGAATAGCGGGCATAGATTACGGCGGTCATAGACTCACTTCCTTTTTCTTATCGAACAGATGGGTAGCTTTTTGCATACTTGTAGATTTGCCGTGCACAGTCGAGGCTCATCTTGCTGGAATCGTTGTGTTTGAGCCATGCATTCACGTTGCCCGGATTCAGCTTTAAGTCTGTGTAGAGACGATAATTCGTCAGTTTCTTTTTCTGCTGAAGTTCCAATACCCGGCGATGGATCAACGCTTTCGTGTCATTGTCGGCAAGGGCGGCATCCCGGACGGAGCAATAGCTACGCCAGACTTTCCGGTAACCTTCCGGCAGTTCAGGTGACTGATTTTCTAAAAGCAGCAGCATTTGCGCCAGCGAATAGCGATTAGAAAGCTGCTCATATTCCGCAACAACCGTGCTGTTCGCAGTATAACGGAGCAACAGATCTACTTTATCAAAGGTCAGCGCATAGAGAAACAGCGGTTCTTTCAAGCGAGGATTTTCGGTCATGCAATCTGCCAGCTTATGGACACTTACCGTCTGAATCCCGGAAAGCTCTGCCACATACTGCTTCAAAAAGCCTTCGAATGTCAGCTTTCGCATGGTCTCCACCTCTCCACATACTCCTGATAGCGGATATAGAAATCCCGATACCGCCAGTCGTTCAGGATGCTGGCTCTCAACTCATCTTCATCCGTTGCAAGGTGTTCCAGCAAATCCCAATCCAACGAATTCCGCACAGCCTCACTCTCTACGTCTGCCTTGTCAGTGTCCCGGAAAGAGCAGAGCTTTGCAATCACCAAATCTTCCAGGCTGGGTGTGTAGAACTGCACCTTTGTACCACCAAAGGGTAGCGGCTGAAGCCGGTCTTGGAAGTTATACGGGAAATTGTCGATGTAGGCTTCCACATCGGTGTTGATGTCGTACTTGCCAAGCAAACCGTACAGTTCTTTCGGAACACTCAAGGCATCAATGTCATGAGTAGCGCGGGTCAGCTTTCCCAACAAAATGAACGCACTACCGCCTACAATCACCATCTGATAGCGGTCGTTATTGTCGATCATCAGGTCTGCGTCTTCGTCCAGACGTTCCAGACGCTTGCGGAGGTCATCTAAAATCATCTTTCCCATAAAACAGCCTTTCGTATTTTCAATAATAGTATTTTCTAAAATCATTTTACAGAAAAGGAATCCGATTGTCAAGCACAAATCAACGACATTTCATACAATTCATACTACCATGTTGTCAGTCCACATCTCACACTGGCTAATGACCGTGCTGATTGCCGTATCATAATCTTCCGGTGGATACTTATATTTTTTCAGCAAGTGCTTCACCATCTTACGCATACTCGCACGGGCAGTTTCTTTTTTCTGCCAGTCTATTGTCCGATTTTTGCGCAACATTTCCGTAAGTTCTCTGGTTAAGTCAATCAGTTCATTGTTTTGGTAGAAATCCTTGATGTTTTCTGGCTTTGTCAGAGCATCGTAAAAAGCCAGTTCTTCCTGCGTCAAGCCCAGCTTTTTACCGTTGTTATACAGTTCTGTAATCTCCTGTGCCGTTTTCAGAAGTTCCTTGATGACCTCCTCGTTTGTAATCAGACCGTTATAGTAAGAGTTCATCAACTGTGTAATCTTTTCTGAAAACTTCTGAGACTGCACAACATTTGTCCGTTTATACAGTGAAACTTGCTCTGCCATAAGTTTTTTCAAAATTTCTACGGCAATATTCTTTTCTTTCATTTTTGAAATTTCATCCAACACCGCCGGGTCAAACAGGCTGATATTTTCATCCGCCTGCTTGCTGTCAAACAAGCTGATAACGCCTTGGCTCTGGATACTCGCCTTTAGCAACTCATTGATTTGAGCATTGATTTCTTTCAAAGAAAGTGTCTTACCGCCACTCCCACCATACGTGATCTTCACCACCGTAGAACGAACCGCTTCCATGTAGGCTGCTTCGTGTCTCTCCTGCTCCGTGGTCATGCTAGAGCACAGAGAGTGCGACTGTTTCAGCAGCAGAGCTTCTCGCAGAAACAGATCTTTGCGCTTGGCTGCATTTGCGTCCAGAACAAAGTTCACTCCGCCAGTGACTAGCTTTGCCATCATCAACGGAGAACCGCCAATAAATCCGCTAAAATCAAAGCCGTGCAACAAATCTTTACACACCTGAAGTTTTTCCTGAAACTTCGGATATGCAACTTTGGCAATGTCCATATTACCATATCGGGACTGGTCACGCTTGGTATACTCCTTCATAGCGGCTTTGAGGACAGATGCAATGCCAACGTAATCTACAATCAAGCCGCCCTCTTTGTCCTTGAATACACGGTTGACACGCGCGATGGCCTGCATCAGATTGTATCCGTGCATTGGCTTGTAAACATACATCGTAGCCAGTGAAGGCACATCAAAACCTGTCAGCCACATATCCACAACAATGGCAATCTTCATCGGGTCATCGTTGTCTTTGAATTTCCTGGCAAGTTCTTCTTTGTGAGATTTTGTGCCAATGATTTCTTTCCAATCCTCCGGGTCATTGTTGCCACCCGTCATAACTACGCCGATTTTTTCGTTCCATGTCGGGCGCAGCTCCAGAAGTTTTCGATAAATCTTCATCGCAATCGGGCGCGAATACGCTACGATCATTGCCTTACCTGTCAGGAGATTGGCGCGGTACTTTTCGTAGTGGTCAACAATATCTTCGCACAGGGATTGAATGGTAGAATCTGCCCCCAGCACACTCTCCATCTGCCCCAGCATCTTTTTGCTTTTTTCAATCGTTGCAGCGTCCGATTGCTGTTCCAGTGCGTCGTAGGTCGCATCAATCAAGGCCAGTGTATTCTGGTCGAGGTGGAGTTTGATAACACGGCTCTCGTAGTAAACCGGACGCGTTGCGCCATCCTCCACAGCCTGTGTCATATCGTAAACATCGATATAATCACCAAAAACTTCACGCGTATTTCTATCTTTTGCCGAAATCGGCGTTCCCGTAAAGCCTATGTAGGTTGCATTCGGCAGGGCATCATGGATGATTCGGGCATTTCCAATGACCGTATGTGCTTCTTTTTCACCCTGTTCATTTTCTTTGATGATAATTTTCTCATCAAAACCATATTGTCCGCGATGGGCTTCATCGGCCATCACCACAATATTCCGCCGTTCGGAAAGCGGCTTCTCGCCACGCTCGAACTTGAACATCGTGGTGAAGATGATGCCGTTTGCTTCTCGGCCATCCAGCAGCTTGCTTAGATTGTCCTTGCTGGTTGCCTGTACAGGTGTCTGACGCAGGAAAGGTGCGCACTTGGCAAACTGCGTGTAAAGCTGGTCATCAAGATCAATGCGGTCAGTCATCACAACGATGGTGGGGCTATCCAAAGCTTCTTGCAGCAAATGGGCATAGAATACCATCGACAGTGATTTTCCGCTGCCCTGCGTATGCCAGAACACACCACCCTTGCCATCCGTTTTAGTGGCAATCTTGGCCTTTTCGATAGCTTTTCGCACTGCAAAATACTGGTGGTACCCAGCCAAAATTTTAATCGGCTTCTGCCCATCACCGGAAAACAGGATAAAATTTTTCAGAATGTCCAGTAGCCGTGCTTTCTGGAACATCCCCTCATAGAAGGTATCAAACTGCGCATACGCGGTGTTTTCATAATCACCGTCTTTTGTTTTCCATTCCATAAAACGGTCAAGTCCAGAAGTAATTGTTCCCGCCTTGTTGGTCGAAAGGTCGCTGATTACGCAGATTGCATTATAGTAGAACATCGAAGAAATATCCTTCATATAGTTCCGAATCTGGTTGTATGCGTTTTCTGCACCCACTTCGTCCTTGGAAGGACTTTTCAGTTCCATCAAAACCAACGGCAAACCATTGATAAACAAAATAATATCCGGACGGCGGTTGTTTCCATTTTCCACGAAGGCATACTGGTTTACCACATAAAAATCATTTTTGTCTGCATCCGCATAATCAATCAGCTTTACTACCGAAGACCGTTCTTCACCCTTGACTGCATATTTGACCGTGATACCGTTTTGCAGATAGTCCATAAAAACCATGTTTTTCTGCAACAGACTTCCAGCATCAAAATCATTCAGCTTCAAAATCGCTTCGTCAATCGCCACAGCCGGAAGGCTGCGATTCAGCCGCACCAGACAATCCCGCAAAACATCGTCCAGCAGCGGGCGGCTGTAATTCGTCCGGTTCATATCAGGAGCATAAATGTGGGTGTACCCCATATTTTCAAATAGCTCTATAACTGCTTGTTCAAAGGTATCTTCGGTAAATGAAAGCATGATTTTTCTCCTCAACTATTATCCGAAGTTGCTGTATTCGATTCTTGCGCAATGGCATTCACAATCTTTTCAACGATAGACTGTGCTGCTCTTTTTGCCATCGCACGTCCTATCGGCGTACCATTATCCAATGTGTCCGTCAGTGCCAATCGAACTTTACTGAGTCCAATTTCCTTGCGATACCAATCTGGCATCAGATTTTCCTGAATTGCAATATAGGACTCATCAAAAAACGCTGGATTTATTTCATCCCGCAGTACCCTCTGAATAATCTCATCCACTTTATCGTCTGAAATATCTAAATCACATACTTCTCTAATATTTGTTACCGGAACTTCTATTTTCACAAACCTATCGGCCATAGGCTTTTGTATGTTCGCATAATTGCTTTTAATATATGCCATCTGGTGCTCAAGTTCCGGGAAAAGTGTTCCTTCATTGATATTGTAAAAACTTAGTTCTTCTAAAATTGCACTTTTTCTTCCCGCTGGTATTCTAAAACTTTGAAGTTCAAATTCATCTTGGACATCACTATATGCCCGTTTAACAATGCTCTGCCCGATTTTTCCTTTAAGCTGAACATTATATTTCCCGCTAATCAGAAAAGAGCCGCTTTGCCGCACCAGTCTTTCATTATTTAAGTTGGAAATCACAAAATAATTTCTTTGAATAATTGAAAGCAAGCTTTTATATTCACTTGCCCTACACTCTTCTGCTTCTTTATCCGTATAAATCCCGTACTTGTTCAAATCCGAAAGCAGCTTTTCTAATGTATAGTCGCCCGAAATTTCATGGCTCGCCAAATATGCCAGCACTTTGATCTCTATGTCGCTATAACTTTTTCCGTAATCTCGCTTATAATAGATTTTTCCATCGGTCGGCGGCAACAATGTGATTTTCCCGTCATTTGTCTTTCTCTCTTGATTGTTCTGGCAAGCAAAATACAGTGCCACTAGCGGATTCTCCGTCACATCCAATAGTCTTGTTGGCAACCCATAGTGTTGCAATTTTGCGAGCTTTTCAAAATCTGTTGTCAACTTTCTGAAGTCGTCAGGATTCCGTGTGTAAGCTGCGTTTATCAATTCTGCTTCATGTGGTAGCATCCCACCACGGAATACTCCCGGCATGACATTCCATTCGTTGCTGGCCTGTCCACGGAAGAAATAGTGTTTTGTGCTTACTTCTGCGCCTTCTTCTTTCTTTATTGTTTCCTTTATATCAGAAATGTAGGTCAGGTAGCTATTAAGGTTTGTAACAACGCATTCCTTCGAATTTCTTGTCTTAGCATTATCAAAATCTTCCATATTATCCCTTCATTTCTTTTATAAACGATAATTTAGAGCAGCAAGCCGCCGCATTGTTCTCAAGCCTCTATAATCGGTCAAATACTGAGGTTAGATACACTGATTTAATACAGATACTCGGCGGCGGAACCCCCAAAACAGGCGAAACCGCATATTGGAATGGTAATATTGCTTTCTTTACTCCAAAAGATGTTGGCACACCATATACATTTATCACAGAAAAGACTATTACCGAAGAGGGACTTTCACATTGCAATAGCCGACTATACCCTGTGAATACAGTTTTCGTTACTGCAAGAGGTACTGTTGGCAAAGTTGGTCTGTCCGGAGTTCCGATGGCTATGAATCAATCCTGTTATGCACTTGTCGGTAAGGAAACACATCAACTTCTTGTCTATTTTTACACCCTCAAAGTTGTTGATAAACTTAAACACAAAGCAAGTGGAGCTGTATTTGATGCGATTACCACTAGGGATTTTGAATCAGAGCAAATCATGAAGCTATCTGATGATGATGCTAGGGCGTTTCTCTGTGTTGCAGAGCCAATGTTTCAGGACATACTTAACAATAGCATCGAAAACTTGCGGCTTTCAACACTACGGGATTTCCTGTTGCCCAAGCTCATGTCCGGCGAGATTGATGTTTCCAATATCCAGTTTTAAGCCGCTAAATTATCGTTTATCTTTTGATTGACTTCAATTTTACTATCGATTGCAGATAAAATTCCAGAAATCCTTTTCTGCTGTTCCAGTTCCGGAAAAGTCACTACAACTTCTCCAAGTAACTTGGTATTGATTGAAGGCATTGTTGCTCCAACGGCTATATTTCGGACAAATTGCTTTGTTTCCTCTAAGCAAAAGTAGTAGTAAAGATACTCGGAATCAATTTCACTAGTTGGGCGTACTCGAAGGCATCTTCCAGAAAACATCCATCCATCGTGTTTTTGATCAACATACGAGCATCTATCTACAGAACCCACACGACTAAATACAATATCGCCTTGTTTTAGCACATATTTTTTTAATCGATTTTTATCCGTATTTGATACTCGCGGCAAATTCTGTTCGGAAAACATCTTGTTCCCTAAATGTTCAACTGTGACAATAGGTGTTCCATCCGCAACATAATCTTCTTTATGAAGTTGACTTCCAAACGGTCCTGTTTGAATGTCCGCAAGTTCTCTCAAAAACTTTTCTTTCATTCATATCACCTTATCCAATAAATTTTCTATGTGCCAATTTCACATTTTGTTGTTTTACCATTGCATAGTGCATAGTTGTGTCGATTTTCTGGTGTCCTAAAAGCTGCTGCACCTGTTCAATCGGCATTCCCTTGTCAATTGCTGATGTTGCCAATGTACGCCGGAACTTGTGCGGGTGCACCTTATTTAGCTTCAATCGCCGTCCCAATTCACGGAGCATCGTTTCCACGCCACCGATCATCAATCGCTCGTGCGGCTCTTTCAGGGTCACAAAGAGTGCTGGATTGCTATCTGACCGTTCATCCAGATAATTTTGAAGGTGAATCTTCGTTCGTGCATCAAAATATACCAATCGTTCCTTATTGCCTTTGCCAAATACCACGCATTCACGCTCATTAAAGTTGATATCCTCACGATTAAGTGTCACCAATTCCCCGACACGCATTCCAGAAGATGCCAGCAAATCAATAATCGCCAAATCTCGTACTGTTGAACAGTTGTCACGCATCAGTTCCAGTGCTTCATCGGTGTACGTTTCCTTGATGATTTTGGCGGTTTTCACTTTGTGAATCCTGCGGACAGGGCTTTTCACAATGAAATCTTCATCTTCCAGCCACGAGAAGAAACTGGAAAGAATACGCCGGATATTGTCAATCGTAACTTTGCTTGAGTGCCGCTGTGTCTGATAATCCGTCAGATACTTTCGCAAATCGTCCGTTGTAATTTGCTGCGGTGATTTTCCCACACCATTCAGCATTGCTTCGATAGTTTTCGAATAATAGGTCAGTGTTTTTTCGGAACAGCCCTCTATCCGTTTTGCTGTAATGAACGCTGCTGCCGAATCTCGTTCCTCAGCCTTTGGTTGCTCTTCACCTTTTTCAATCACTACACCTTGCAAAGATGTTTCCAGAACCGCCTTCAAATACAAAAGTTGTTCATTATTGAGATACGGCAGCATTTTTCGCTGTATCTCGTTGATAACTTGATTTTTCATCGCCGTATCTCCTTATTACGAGTTCAGAGAACGACGGCAGTGGCAGTTGCTCCGTAGAATCTCCCGCCACTGGTGAGAGTTATTAAAAATCTGGCAAACGATAATTTAGCGGCTTAGAGCTGAATACTCGCGATATCAATTGCGCCAGACATTAGTTTAGGTAACAGACTATCTCTTAGCATAGCAAGTGAATGATTTTGCTCTTCCAAGATTTTTTGTTGCGCAAAGATTGGCGCACAGAAACTATTAAATTGGTCAAGTGTGTTCCGATCAGGAATGATGGCGGGGATATTCTTCATGGCACTTCCTGAAATTTCTTTGAATGTCGAGCCTGATGCTGCACTCTCAATAACCGGAAGACTGTGTTTCAAGAAAAAGTATACAAACGCTGTTCCAATTTCTGAGTAAGGTATAACAGACTTAAAGCCTTGATTGGTTGTAACTTCATTAGATGCAATTGCAATATATCCGATGGGAGCACGTGATGAAAACAATACTGTATCTTTGGGCATGACTGTTGCACTGCTGTTCTTCAAACCAAGTTCTGTGATATCATTTTCGCCATGAGATATGAATTTGGACTTATTGATAGATAAATCTTTTGGCGTTATCCACGCAATACCATTATTGGTATAGTATTCAGGCTTGGTTTTTGAAGGCGTACTACCGCCCACAACAGTTCCAAGGTCACTTATTGTGCTGATTTGCCACATGGGATTTGCATTGTTGATAAATAATTCTTGAAAATAGGTGGCGGCTTGCTGCTCTAAATTATCGTTTACCTTTTGATTGTTAAAAATTTTAGCGTCTAAATCGTGGAGAATACTCACTATTTGCCGTTGCTTCTCAATTGAAGGGTACTCAACTTTCATTCGTTTGAAATCTTTTAAGATAATACGCGGTATGGCCGATCCAGAACCATAATTATCTTTCACATCCTTTTTGAATGAAGGTGTCTTGAGCAAGTAATATAAATACTCTGGAATCACTTTTTCTTCATCACATCTTAATATAGCAATGGATGATAAAAGCGCCGGTGCTTCGTCCTGATTATAGATTATAATATCTTCAAAATATCTTGCACCATCTTTTCCGATTAAAATATCTCCTTTTTGAGGAACGCATCCAGAACTCTTTAACTTCTCGTAGTCGGCAAAACTAATTTGTCGACACCCATTAAAATCAAATCCATATGGCGTAAAGTCTTTGACTGACACCATATATTTGCCATGTGATACGCTTTTGGGACTTGTGTGTGAACCGTCTGTTACCACTTTGCAAATATTGGCTATTGCCGAAGTATTCCATTCAGATTTCATATCCAATCGCCCCTAACTTCTCCTTGATTTCTGCTTCCAGCTTGTGCGATTGCTTGAACAAATCCGAAAGTTCAGAAGTCAGTCGAGCCATTTTTTCTTCAAAAGGTTCACCATCGTCTTCCTGTTCCTCAACGCCAACATAACGGCCCGGCGTTAAAATATAATCTTGCTCCGCAATTTTCTCTGTATCAACAACTGCACAGAAACCTTTTACATCTTCCAGTGTACCATTAACATAGGCATTGTAGGTATCGGCAATCTTTTTGATGTCATTTTTTAATGTACCATCTTCGTTTTTGTATTCTTCTTTTGTGCCATCTGTAAGTTCACGCAGTTTGCGGCTCACCATAACGCCCATCTTCCGGGCATCAATAAACAGCGTTTTACCGGCTTGTTTTTTGCGTTTGGAGATGAACCAGAGCGAAACGGGAATCTGAGTCGTATAGAAAAGCTGCGTTGGCATGGCAATAATGCAGTCTACCAAATCAGCATTCACAATGTTCTTGCGAATCTCGCCCTCACCGCCGGACTGGGAGGACAAGGAACCGTTTGCCAGAACCATGCCCATCCGACCACCGGGCGCAAGGTGATAAATCATGTGTTGAAGCCATGCAAAGTTGGCGTTTCCAGCCGGCGGCATACCATACTGCCAGCGTACATCATCTTTGAGCTGCTCTGCACCCCAGTTGGACAGGTTGAACGGCGGATTTGCCATGATGTAATCTGCACGCATCGTGGGATGCTGGTCATCAAGGAAGGTGTCTGCTGCATACTTGCCAAGGTCAGGCTCAATGCCACGGATGGCAAGGTTCATCTGCGCCAGTTTCCACGTTGTAGGGTTAGAATCCTGACCATAAATCGAAATATCATTGATGTTGCCGCTGTGGTTTTCTACAAACTTAGCCGACTGCACAAACATACCGCCGCTGCCACAGCAAGGGTCATACACACGGCCCTTGAACGGTTGCAGCACTTCTACCAGCGTCCGCACAACGCAGGACGGCGTAAAGAACTCGCCGCCACGCTTGCCTTCCTGCTCTGCAAACATCGACAGGCAGTATTCATAAGTGCGTCCCAGAATGTCCTTCTCGCTGCCATGTTCGATCATTTTGATGTTCGTAAACAGGTCAACGACTTCACCCAACCGCCGTTTATCCAGTTCCGGGCGCGCGAAATTTTCCGGTAGGATATCCTTCAGGCGCACGTTTTCTTTTTCGATAGCGCGCATTGCATCATCGATTACCTGACCGATTTCGGGATCATGTGCCTTTGCAGAAACATCGCTCCAACGCGCACCAGCAGGCACAAAGAAGATTCCTTCCGATGTGTACTCGTCACGATCTTCCTCAAAGCCATCACCGTCTGCAACCAGCTGATTATACTTATCTTCAAAACGATCCGAAATATATTTCAAGAAAATAAGACCAAGGACGACACCCTTATACTCTGAAGCATCCATATTGCCCCGAAGTACGCAGGCAGCATTCCAAATCTGCTTTTCAAATCCAATGTCGGCGGTGTTTTTCTCTGACATGGTTCAATACCTCCGTTTTAGCTCAACAAATTCTGCTTTGAGTATAGCACAGATGTGCTGATTTTCCAATTTGTGCGCATAAATTCTTTGCTAGACGCTTCGATTTTCAGTAGATAAGTCCTACTATTACCGCTTTAGCACAATAAATTTTACAAAACCATCTTGACGCACCCTGCAAACCATGATATTCTCTGTCACAAATCCCACCGATTTTGTGGATTGGTTTGAAACCATCCACAAGATGTGGTCGTGTTCATTTTGAA
>OGYA01002230.1_pt1 | contig 11319 bp, 12 predicted proteins | sample 1576401 | NCBI WGS metagenome assembly OGYA01 (sample SAMEA3541485, study PRJEB24748) | human gut metagenome | biome: human gut; feature: human-associated habitat; material: faeces | place: China | collected 2012 | reverse complement strand
TCTTCCAAAGGTGTAAATAAGGTGTAAATTCTACATTTCCATCCAAGGAACCCAACAAACTCAAGGCTTTTGCTCCGTCCCTTAAACACTGCCGTGGCAGATGAAAAGTATTTTTATCATGATTGTAATGTCCTTTCATTTCTTTGTATAACTTTGCATATCTTTGCAAATGCCCATTATACACTAATTTCATTTACGTTAGTATGCCACGCAGCAGATTACAGGCACTAATAATCTAGCCTATTCTGGCATATGTTGGTATATCTTGTCATATTTTTGTCTACAAAATTGGTAAAATTATTGGTAATTTTCCTTCCACTATCATATATAATCAATATAGTATCCGCAAACTTGTTATAAGATAATCCATCATCCGATAGATTGTAATTTATCGTTTTTAATTATTTTTCATCATCACAAAATACTGTGTATCTGAAAGTTCCATTGCATTTTAATATACTTCTTATATAACAATCTCAAGAAGCTTGATGATAAGAGATGCTTTTTAGATGTGATATTGATGGAAATACTATTTCATTGAAATCTAAAATAAAGTTTATCTCTTCTTTACAGTCAAGATAATTTACCACCACAATAATAAGTAAAAAAATAGCTGAAACCAATATAGGTAGAATTGTACCTATCTTAGAAATATCTATGCCAGTAGAATAAAATACTGTAAGCATTCCAATTTCTATTGGAATTACTGCTGAAGTAATTAATTCTTTATAACTTTCTTTATTTCTAAGTCTTCTAATCATAAAACGATACGCATCTTCATTATCAATAATCGCTTCAAACGTTTTCTCGATATATTCTTTCCAATCACTATATTTTTCGAATTCCAAAGCCCCATTTTTTATTTTTTTCTTATTTTTTCCAATTATTTTATAGGTTGAAATTTCTTTTTGATAATCTATGCCATATGCTGAATTTTTTAGATACTTATTTATTTCAATATTACTTACAATATTAACACCAGCTATTAGTATCATTAAAATGCCTATGATACCAAGCAATAAAAAAAATAAATCTATATTTTGACCTGGCCATTTAGATTTAAAATAAAATTTTATCAACAGCATTTCTATAGTACTTATGATACACATGCAAAATCCCACACAAAAACAAATCTTATTTTTTCTATTTGATATTTGCCTTACTTCCATTTTCAATATTCCCCCAATAATTATTTATCATATTGCCTATTTCAAAAATTGTAAATTGCCACTCCTGCTATTCCAATTCATGCACCTCTTCTTCCAACTTACAAAGATATCCTATAATTTCTTCGTATTCCGGCATCTTCCCATATATCATATTATGATGCATAGCCTGGTAATCTTCTTTTAGAGCTTTATGTATTCGTTCTCCTGGCACAAGCATAATTGAACCTAACGTTGCAGTCTCATAATGTGCACTCTTTGCATAATAAAATTTCTGTTTAAATGTAATATCCTTTTCTAACAATTTCTTTCTCTTAAATGCACTTTCCTTTACCCATGAATTGCCCATATTATACACATCATACAAATGTCTAGCATCAAGGATAATCTCTCCGCGCTCCGAAGCCTCCCAAGCCTCTGGTGTGGGATACCCATACATAATCGGTGCTGTATGTTCTGATTTGCATTTTGGACATATTACTTTCATATAACCAATTCCTCTCACTCTACATCTTTGTAAAGTTTGCATTTTCTTATTATAGATTACTTTAAATTTAGAAGTCTGTGATGAACCAAAACAGCTACGTATTACTATCCTGGAATGCATAAAAGCATGGTCTATCATGTAACTGTCCATTTACCTTTTCCTTATTCTGCATCAAATAAGAATCTGGAAAATCCTTAATGTATTGATCATCAATATAATAAAAATGTCCTATTTCCATTTCTTCTCCTATCGTCAAAAAGAGGCTCCGTCCTCTCGAACAGAACCTCAAAACATTTGAACTCGACCTTATTTGAGTTGCATATCGAGTAGCAACAAACATTTGCAGTAATCTCTTACTTTACTTAAAATATACATTCAAATGTGCCGCCTGTCAAGGTCAAATATAAGTTCAAATCACAGTTTGCGGCTGCATTAATATTATATGTCCGTATCCAATTAGATATTCATTTTACACGACACTGCTAGACCATTCAACGATTGCACACAATATAACGATTGCCCTTACAATTTAACGATTGCTACTACCATTAAAATCTGCACTTCTACATCGGCTCATTTGCATTCCCTCATTCGTAGTATTACCGTAGTCTGCCACTACTACACTTCCCACGATATGCCCACGTAATGCCACCTAAAGCCTTGTTTTTACTGACTCCCCACAGTCCTGCCGTGGCAGATAAATAATACTTTTATCTTTTATATCCCATCTTCCTGCGAAAGATGCCAATACGTCATGAAACACATGTACTGACTAGCTTTCACTATCTATTTTATTTTCCTTAGAACACGTGGAGGTGAGTGGCAAGGCTGTATAGCAGCGACTTCGTAAGATATCGTTTCAAACTCACCTGTATGATTACCGGTGAGAAGAATCCAATGACTACTATTCAAGTGCTTTCAGAGATTGGCGGTGATACATCTGTCTTCCCCACAGTAAAACATCTCGCAAAAAATCAATTGTAAAAATTTATGAGCATATTACTTCTCTTCTAATGTAACTTCATTTGCTGGAATTATAAATTTTTTCAAATACTTCTGCATATTTTTATTATATGCATAAACATAGCAGCCCTTTATGCCACGAGCTAGAATTGTAGTATATGTATTAATAATTAGTTCTTTTAAAGTTTCCTTATCTGTTCCAGCTTTTACTTTTGAATCCTTATAATTCTCCAAATCTATTACAATTGAATTACTATTGAAATCATAGTCAATCTCTTTGCCAAATATAACTCCCACATAATTCATGTCATATCCCTGAGTAGTGTGAATGCAGCCAATTGTACAATGTGAGTCCTGTCTGGTAACCCATGATTCATTGGTCAAATTCCAAATATATTTATGATTTTCAATCAAAATATCATATTCGCCATTTTGAACAAGTAAGTCATAACAAGACATATCATCCTTAGGCTTATTCTTTTGTTTTGTTTTCCAGTCCCATGAAAATCCTGCAACCGTTTTGCACAATCCCATTTCATCATCTTTTTTACGTACAGTTTCAACAAGTAAATTGACATCATCAAAAATCAGAAAATCGTAATTTTCCATATTTTCGCGTTCTTTTCTCCTGCACGCCATTACATCCTTAATATACTGAAGGTAAGTATCTCCACCCTCACATCGCATTTGAGTCTCAAGAATATGCTCATTAGTTACATAATTATATTTTTTCAAAGTATTTTCATATTCATCATGTGAAATATCAGATGACTTTACACTCTGAGTTTTATCATAAAAAAGAATAACATGCTTCGCTGATTTTAAAATCCATTCCAACTGATTCGTTTCCGTTGGTTCTAAATCTAAGAATCTGCTTACATCATCAAACGATTTATATCCTGTAAGATTTTTACGTTTCGACAATCTGTGCGATTCATCAACAAAAAGAATATCATACTCTTCTTTAATTACATCTGTTGGACCTATAACCATTTCACTTACAAGCCCATTCCCACACTCTTTAAATACATTTTTTATTGTTCCTCTAATTCCTGGCATAGGAAAAACAAATCCTATTTTGAAGGCTTTTCCACCTCTTTGTGTTTGAATATATTTTTTTAATCTTAACAAAGTATTACGTTTACTTTCATCGATATCATCTTCAAATGTGTCCGCTTTAATATCTAACAACCTATCATCTATATTAATCGCATTTACCAATGAATTAATAATACTGATTGCCAAAACTGTTTTCCCTGTACCTGCACAACCCTGAACAAGACTAACGCCCCTTTGATCATTAACAAAACTATCTATAATTTCATTAATTATATTTATGCTTACTTCATTCTGTTCCCCATTCAGTGCATTATAAGGAGAAAACTTAAATATATTTTTGTTTTCAATAATTTCAAGAGAATTATTTGCAAGCTTTTTATCAAGCATTTCCTGCCATAAAACAGTAAACTGATTTCGATAAAATTTTCTCTGATAATAATCATGTATAGCTTGCTGACCTCTATTTTTATTCAATATATTCTGAAATTTTCCATCAACCGAACAATACTTTATCAAACGCTGCTCATAATCTAAAATAACTGATTTATTAAAACGTCCATCAAAAACAATCTCTATAACTTGCAAGTTCTTTTTTTCTTCATTTTTCAAATGTTGACTCATTCGAGCTGCTGCGCTCGTAGTTTCGCCTATATAGAGGTTAGTATCATCGTGAATAAGATAGACTACCGGCCAATTTGTCCCCTTTTGTAATCCTTTTAACTTTTGCAATCCATGTTCATTAAATTCAAACTCTTTAATTCCATCCACAACTACCATAGCAGCACCTCGCATCATTATAATTTATCGTACTTATCACTCTTGCCTTTGGACTTTTCAACTGGATATTTCTCATTGTTTTTCTCTATTTTTGCTTGCACAATTTCATCCAAATCTAATCCACATGCATCTGCCATCAAAATACAATAATTCACAACATCTGCAAGTTCTTCTTTTATCTTTTCTATTTTATTCTTTGAAGAAGTATCTGCTCCACTCCACTGAAATACTTCCAATAATTCTGATGCCTCCAAAGAAATGGAAATTGCCAAATCTTTTGGATTATGAAATTGTTTCCACTCTCTGTCATCTCTAAATTTAATAATTTGATTGATTGTTTCCTGCGTCATATGATTCCCATCCTTCCAATTTCAAACATATTTTGTATTAGACTGCATTGCAAACCATTTTATAAAAACTTCACCCTAAATATTATTCTAACTTTTAATACTCAATCCTAAAATAATCTAAATACGCCTTATACTTATCTTGTGCTGTCAGACAGGTATCGGTCAGATAACCTTTTTCGTTGTCCCATTCCTTCAATCCACGATAATAAAACAACTTCAAATTATCCTCAATAATGAACGGAACAATATTGCATTTCAGACACTCCTTAAACATGATCAATCTACCCACTCGTCCATTACCATCCTGGAACGGATGAATTCGCTCAAACTTCACATGGAAGTCAAGAATATCCGCAAAGGTCTTTTCTTCTTTGGCGTTGTATTCCGTTAGCAATGCCTTCATTTTATCGGCAACTTCTTCCGGAAGGGCGGTATCCATGCCGCCGACTTCATTCGGAAATTTCTTATAATCGCCAACAGCAAACCTGTTCTTTCTGGAATCACTGGTGCCATTCTTCAAAACCAAGTGAATTTCTTTGATGAACTTCTCCGTCAGAGCTGCTTTTGCGTGATCAATAATCACATCAATGCAACGGAAGTGATTTGCTATTTCAATCACATCATCCACGTTCAGCACTTCTTTTTCTACACTGATGGTGTTGGTTTCAAAGATATATCTGGTCTGATCGTGCGTCAGACGGCTTCCTTCCATATGGTTAGAGTTATAGGTCAAATCAATCTGCGTCTTATGGTAAATTCCACCGGAATATTTTCTTGTCTTCTGCTCTTTTAGAATATCTAACAGAGTAATCGGTTCCTCTTTTTTCTTGTTGATACGCTCTGGTTTCTCCGCATTTTCCGGAATGTTCCAAGTTTTACCGATAATAACTGCACCGTTCACACGCCCCTGGGAACAGTAATTTCTAACACTACGTTCTGACATATTCCATTTTTTTGCTATTTCAGCAACTAAAATGTATTTCATCTGCCATCCCCCATCCATTATAAATTAAATTCAAAACGTACTAATCTACTAATTAGTATATCACACTATCGGCAAAAACACCATTTATTTTATCTATTGTGCTGTTTTTTTAGCCGATATAGCAACTATTTCCTATTCAGATAGATTTATTAAAACGGATGCCGATCATGTAAACTGACACATAAAATCCGATTTTTTCCGGACAACTTCGGGTGCCGATCAGTTGGCGGACAAGAGAAAAAGCAGTCATGAAATGAAAGTTGTCATCTGCTACGGTAGAAGGATCTTCCTTTCTAATTTGTCTTGTCTAAACATATACAATAACTCCTATTTCCCTACAAAACAAAAAGCACCAGTTCCCCGATGCTCTGATTATTTTATATGTAATTATTCATTTGCTTCATAATAAAAGCTGTCACTAATCAAATGCTTTATGCAACCTGGAATTTTCTTATCCTTATCTTCAACCAATAAAATATCATACTTCGCTACACTGGCATCCTTTGAAAAAATGAAATCTATGATTTCTCCATCGTTACTTTTTTCAACAGATGAATCCTTAACTCGCAAAGACATTGGCAAGAAAAAATCATTAATCTTGTTTCCACCTCTATCTGTGTTTTCTGTCAGCCCCAATGTAAATTCCAAATTTGTAACGCTGAGCTTACATGTAATTGTCATAGTCTGCATATCCTTAAGAACACAAACCATCTCATTTGTTAATTCTGGCAACCGCTTCAAACATGGCAGTTTCTTTTTGGCATTTGCATATATATGTCTTGCATCAAAATAGAACTGATTATTTGTAAGAATAGCCTTTTTTGCATTCCTATAAAAATCCTTTGCAGAAAGTATTGTCTCCACTCCTGTTAAATGCAGAAAATGATCCATCGGAAAAGAAACTTCAAAATATTCATCTCCATATACATACAGAAACGTTTTACCCGCCAAACTCTGGCTATATACAATTGCCGCCTCTATAATACCATGTCGTATTGCGTTTTTCTTATCTACCTTTGTTGCCATTTACACCTCATACATAAAGAGGAGTGTGATACTTAACCACACTCCTCTAGGAATTTCTTTTATAAAGAGTTTTCTGCTGGTTGTCAGCCTCGATATCCAGTTAAGATATCAATAATGACGTGAAAATCATTAAGTCCCCCACGTGGACTACAACTTTATCCAAGTTGCCAAGCTCGATGCCCAGTTAAGACATCTAATGAGATGGAATTTTATCCTGCTCCACCTGCAGCCCAACTTTTAACGATGCTCTTACATCGAGAACATTTCTATTCCTGCTTATAAGTATATTCAATTCAGCGAAAAAAGCAACTCTTTTATACCTCTTTGTGACAATACTCACATTTTATCCACGACCAAATAATCATAAGCAATATTCCGGATATCTTAATTTAATCGCTTCCAAAAAATATTTAGCATATTCGCAGCAGAAAATCTGTCCTACTGTGTATTCTCTACATTCTGCCAACTTAGAATCCACATCCTCCATATCATTTACACTCGGTGTTCCTTCACAATATAGACAAAATGCTAATCTTACAATTCTAATACTCCCGCTCGTCTGCCAGTCTTCACAAAGACATTCTGTTTTAATGCATCCTGTTGCAAAATCATAAATACTGTCTATATTCCTTCGCGTAGTCTCGCTAATTCCCAGACAATATATCAGGGCATGATGATACACCTCCTCATATCTGCATCTTACAATATTATCCAAGAAAAATTTTTCATGTTCGTCATCCACAAATTGTACTTCTTTTAACATTTTGCCTTTCATTCCTATACCCTTCCTTTCCATATAACATTACACAGCATCTTTTTTCTCCACTTCCATATAGATTCTTCCATAATCACTTGCCCCTCCTCTATTGGCATAGAAATCTGACAGGGACAAAATTCTAACATCATTAATATGACTAATGTTTTCAATTATGATCTTTATCTCTTCTCTTTCCCCCATTAATCTTATTTTAATCATTTCCACATTTCTCAACTTTCTTTTTAAAAAGCTGCATCATCAAAGATACAGCTTTCTTTCAATCTACAATACATTTTCTACAGATACATTTGCTCTAACTGCTTTTTTTCAGAATTATATTTATATACATATTTGCTCAAGAGCCCCTCTGTCATCATACTTCTGGTACACTTTAATCGCCATAACAAATCCCTTGGTTGAATACCGTCTACCGAATGTATCATTGCACCATTACATGCAGCTACTTCATCAAGGCGTTGATTTAATGTTTATAAAAGAGCCACATATCAACACCGAATATTATAAACGCATGCAAAATCGAAAATATGAGATAGCTCATACTGGTAAAAAATCTATAGATAATCTAATCCAATCTGTATTAGATGCCATCACCGTATTTCAAGACGAAGAAACTCTCGAAAAAATACGCATCGCATTTCAACAATCCGAAAAGGAAGTTACAGATCTGCACCAACGTATTTCAGAAGGAATTAAGATTGTCCAACGTGATAATCCGTTTCTTCCCCCTGCCAAGCAAAAACAGATTGGTCAGGTCAAAGGTAGCCGATTGACCACAAAAAAATCCAAAGCGATGAAACCACTTATCAAAAAAATGTCCAAAGCCTTTGACGGAAATATGTGTGACCGAGAAATTATAGATATCCTCGCAATTTCGCGAAACACATTTTATAAATATAAAAATGAATTATTTTCCGAACTCTCATAACACCAAAAAAGAGACTGCATTTAAAAATTAATGAAGCCGTCTCTTTCTACATTATGTAAATATACAGTCGCCTACCAAAAAGTGAATTCGAATTCACTTTTTTGGCTTATATTTTATTTTCCGGGGGCTAATCCACGGGACCATCATATTTTTTCGCGTAATGCAAAAATCTTAAAACTCTCCTGGTGTCTGGAAGAAAAATACACCAGGAGATAAAACGAAAGGATTGACCCCTCGAAGTGAGTACAAGAGCGCATTACTCTAAGTGAGTTTCTCTCGATGCACTCCCATGTGTCATAATTATTATATCCTGTTATATACATTCCCAGTTCTGACACGGAAAAATCAATGCCTAACGTTCCGGTTCCCATTCCGCAAAATTTTCCGCCCGATCTGAAACATCATAACTAATCTGTTCCGTTATGTCTGCATTCCTCTGTCGTTCCTGCTCCTGATGATAATCATTATAATCATCTAACAATCCAACCATATTAAGATATCTATTAACCTCTAACAATTTTTCTCTCAAATACAAATGTTCATCCTGGTATATATCACGACTTTCTGCTAATTTCTGATTTTTCTCTGCCAGCCTCTCTATCTGCTGCTGGTATTTTGCCAATTCTCTACGGTATGTATCAGCAATCTGATGGTCAGACAACAACAACTTGTACTCATCTTCCGGAACACTATAATTACCACTCACAATAGAACGACGATGAGGTACCTCTTCTCTACTCGTACCCTTGATTATAGTAGTTGCCTGTATAAGTTGATTATGTTGATTTTGCAGTTCTCTGTAAGAATCCTGTAGACTCCCATACTCCTGTTTCAACTTTTCATAAACATCTATCGCTCTTCTGGCATTACTAAGCTGCTGCCGGAGCATGGTATATTCCTGTCTATCTGCAGATAATGCATTTTGGACATCATCAAGGGCCTGTTTTCCTGTCTTAAGGTCATTCGCATTTTGGTCTAATTCTATATGCTGACGCGAAATTTCCTGCGTAAGCTTGTATATCTCCGTATCCAGGTGATGTCTCTTCTCACCATCCGGATGATAGATATCAATGCCATGATCCCGGGCAATACGTTCCAGTTCTTGTCGTTCGCGCTTCTCCCATAAAATTTGAGCAGTCTGTCTGCCTTCTTTGAAGAATCCCTGTTCGCCCAACGCCCGTACCAGTCCGTTTTGGATACACATCCCTCTGGTATATCCATGTGCCACTGGGATATAGTCCATATGCAGGTGGACTGTAGACTCATCCCGATGCAGATATGCCCCACACAGAAAAAGATTAGGATTACGCTGCTGCCAATTATTATAATATTCTCGGAGACAGGCAATCTCATTGTCTGCCGACAAGCCGGTGTCATTCTTATCTCCAATCTGGATAATCAGCTCATAGGCGGTATGTTTCTTAGCTGATTTCCTAATCTGATTGTAATAATCTCTAATCTTCCTCTCTGGTCTTGACTGACGACGATTGTAATCATCGACTGCAGTCTGGAAAATCTGCTTATAGGCTTCTCGGACAGGAATATCTATCCATGTCTCATTATGATGAACAAGATCCTGCTGTATATGTGGCATCTGACCGGTTGTTCTGGGATTACACCGGTTATGCTCTCGATTTGCTGCGCTGCCATTATGCACACTCACAGTCTTAGGCATATAGTCACTCTCTCCTTCCCTGCTTCCTCCCGACCGTATCCTCTCTCCAGAGTTCGGTCTCCCAATTCAATGTTTTCTCTGTCAAAAGTAGTAACCCAATACGACTAATGGCAAGCCATTAGTCGCTCAAATCCGGCAGTTACAATCCAAAAAGTCCACTACTTTTCACGCTTAACAATATGCCAAGAATTTACCCAAAAGAAAAAAGCCCTGAAACTGTAAAAGTTCCAAGACCTTTTTCATATATTTTACTCTATTAATGTGTGTTCTTTTCCTAATATATTATTCAACCTTATAATATCCATACTGCTTTGCAAGCTTAACCTTTCCATCTTTCGTTTTCGTTAAGCCGAACACTTTAATTTCATCACCTGGATGCCACCGCTCATCCTTCTTGATTTTTACTTTAATATCATCATTATTTTGATCTGTAAAAATCAAGTAGGATTTTGATACTTTATTTACCTTACCTTCTAACAAGTTTACTTTTTCCTGACTTACAACAGTCCATGGATCGTCTGGTTGTTCTTTGTTATATTTGTATACAGTTGGCATACTTCCACTGAAAAGAAGAATTGTATATGGATTATCAACGTCTTCTTTTATTGACTGATTATCCACATAAATATTTCCCGGATTTACTCCCTCCATCTCATCTGGAGCATCAGCAATATCAGCAGTTCCATCACTGGCTGTACGATCAGGTTCAACATAATCATCTACTTCGTAAAATTCATGATTTTCTTTGTCGTAACCATAATAAGTAGTTTCCTGAGTTTCAAAGTCATAGTGAATAACATATCCATCATTCGGATCATCCTGAGCATAGCATGCAGATGAAATCATCAAGGCACTTATAGTCAACCCTACAACTGCTGTAATTTTTTTATGTTGTCTCAACATAAAATCACCTCTTTCTAAATTTGGCAGTTTGTTAAAATATTCCTTTCGCTGCAAAAAAACTGATAGTACTACTTTTATACTTGTTTCTGTTTGGTTATAGAATATCATTATTCTACAATGATGTCAATAAAATTATTCTACATTCATGTAATATATTTATTGACATTTCATGTACATTTATATACTATACTATAAATGGGTAAATCGAAATTTAGCTATAAGAAG
>OGYA01002229.1_pt1 | contig 11322 bp, 12 predicted proteins | sample 1576401 | NCBI WGS metagenome assembly OGYA01 (sample SAMEA3541485, study PRJEB24748) | human gut metagenome | biome: human gut; feature: human-associated habitat; material: faeces | place: China | collected 2012 | reverse complement strand
TTTTATATCAAAAATTACTGTTTGAGTCTCGTAGAGACGAGTTTAATTTTTGATATAATAATATACGACGCAGCAATGAATTGAAATGACCTGTTTGAGAAAGTCCTTTTTCTATTTACTATTACTATTATACTTTTATATAATGTTTCACGTGAAACATCTCAATCTTATAATGGTTCTTTCGCCGGCAAGCCTGCTTTTCGTGGATATTTCTTTGCAGTATTCTTGTTCTTCTTTATTTTTACAAATGATCTTCCGATATCTGTATCTGGCAACTGGAATTTTACCACTTCTTCGATTTTTCCACCTAATATCTGTACTGCTTTTTTTGAGTTGTTTAACTCTTCATCAATTTCTCCTGATTTATAAGGTATAAAACATCCACCTACTTTTACATAAGGAATACAATATTCTGATAAAGTCGCCAGATTTGCTACTGCACGGGAAACACACAGATCATATTGTTCACGGTAATCTTCTTTTTTCGAAAAGTCCTCTGCTCTTCCGTGTATTGTTTCTATATTTTCCAGCTCAAGTTCATCTATAACAGCATTTAAGAACTTAATTCGCTTGTTCAATGAATCTAATAATGTGATTTTTATCTCTGGGAATACTATTTTTAGTGGAATACCCGGAAATCCTGCTCCAGTTCCTACGTCAATAATAGACGTTACATTATCAAATCCATTTACTTTCACAATAGACAAGCTATCCACAAAATGTTTCATAACTACTTCATCATATTCTGTAATTCCTGTGAGGTTCATGACCTTATTCCACTCTACAAGCATTTCATAGAATTTGATGAACTGAGATACCTGTTTATCTGTAAGTTCTACAGATATCATTTTCATATTTTCGATTAATCTCTGTTCTTTATTTTTCATATCTGTTCCTAACTATTTTCATTCTTCTATATTCTTCTATTTATCCATATTAATTCAGTTCTTCATATATTAATTTAAAAATATTCTCGGCATTCTTTTTGCAAAATACGCACATTCAAGAATCTCGAATTATTTTACCTGCCGCCTAGATATACAAGTAATACAGATATATCTGCAGGTGATACTCCGGAAATTCTAGAAGCTTGTCCAATAGAAACCGGACGGAATTCTTTTAATTTTTGAACTGCTTCAATTCTAAGACTCTTCACCTGATCATAATCTATATTTTCTGGTATTTTCTTATTTTCAAGCTTTTTGAACTGTTCTACCTGTTTTTTCTGGCGTTTAATATATCCATCATATTTAATTGATATATTTACTTGCTCAGAGACTTCTTCTGACAAATCTTTTGGAAATTCCGGTCTTGCCTCATCGATTGTAGCAAGTACCTGATAAGTTAATTCCGGTCTTCTGATAAGTTCTGCCAGTGAAATTCCGGAATTTAGCGGCGTGCTTTGGTACTGTACAAGTAATTTCTGAACCTTTTCACTTGTTCCTACATGCACATGCTCTACACGTGATACTTCTTCTTCAATCAGTTTTTCTTTTAATTTTAAACGGTCATATCTATCCTGTGAAATTAATCCAATCTCGTATCCTATCTCCGTCAGTCTTTGATCTGCATTATCTTGTCTTAGAAGTAACCGGTATTCCGCTCTGGATGTCATCATACGATATGGTTCATGACTTTCTTTTGTCACCAGATCATCAATCAAAACGCCAATATATGCCTGAGATCGATCCAGTACAACTGCTTCTTTTTTCTGAAGCTTTCTTGCTGCATTGATACCTGCAATCAATCCCTGGCATGCAGCTTCTTCATAACCGGAACTTCCATTGAACTGTCCTCCGCTAAATAACCCTTCAATCTCTCTGAATTCCAGTGATGGCTTTAACTGTCTTGCATCTATACAATCGTACTCAATTGCATATGCATTTCTTACAATCTTGGCATGTTCCAGACCTGCAACAGATCTATACATATCATACTGGACATCCTCCGGCAAAGAACTGGACATACCTCCGATGTACATTTCATTTGTATTAATTCCTTCAGGCTCTATAAATACCTGATGTCTGTTCTTGTCCGCAAATCTTACTACTTTATCCTCAATAGATGGACAATATCTCGGTCCTGTTCCTTCTATCATTCCGGAATATAATGGAGAACGATCCAGATTATTACGGATAATCTCATGTGTCTTTTCGTTAGTGTAGGTTAACCAGCATGGTACCTGGTCAATCTGAATATCATCCGGATTAGTGGTAAATGAAAATGGTGTGATTCTTTCATCACCATACTGCGCTTCCATTTTACTAAAATCTATAGATCTTTTATCGATTCTTGCCGGAGTTCCTGTCTTAAAACGGTACATATTAATTCCAAGATTCTTCAGACATTCTGTCAGATGATTTGCAGCCTGCAAACCATTCGGACCGGTTGCATTACTGACTTCACCATATACACATCTCGCACGGAGATATGTTCCGGTACACAATACGACTGCTTTCACTCGATATATACCCCCAGAGAGTATCTGAACACCAATTACTTTTTTCTTCCCACTTTTCCAAACTTCTTCAGTCAGGATATTTACCACTTCCGTCTGTCTGACATCCAGATTTTCCTGGTTTTCCAGCACTCTCCTCATTGTTCTGCTGTACTGTTCCTTATCTGCCTGGGCACGCAGTGAATGTACTGCCGGTCCTTTTGATTGATTCAACATCTTTGACTGAATAAATGTCTTATCAATGACCTTGCCCATCTCACCGCCAAGAGCGTCAACTTCTTTGACAAGATGTCCTTTTGAACTTCCTCCAATATTCGGATTACAAGGCATCATGGCAATACTCTCCACGCTGACGGTAAATACTACTGTCTTAAATCCCATTCTTGCAGCCGCCAGAGCTGCCTCACAGCCTGCATGTCCTGCTCCAATTACTGCAATATCATATTCGTCTTTATTTTCCCATACAGAATTTGCTGAATATTTCATTGACCAAATCTTCTCCTATCGTCTCTCCGGTTATACTTCCAAGTTCTTCGTAGGCATCCATCAGATCAATAGAATAAAAATCTTCCGGCATACCCATATCTATGCTTTCTTTTACCTTTTTTAATGCCTCATAAGCATTGTTCAATGCTGTTTTATGTCGCACATTTGTAATATAAATTTCATCGTTAAAAGATATTTTTCCTTCAAAAAACATCTCTTTCAATGTCTGTTCCAATTCACCGATCCCCTGCCCGTTTTTCGTGGATATCTCTATAATTGCAGGAAAAATATCACAACTTTCTAACTGATTAATCTCGGAATATTTCTTCTTTATCTCGTCTTTTCCAAGAATTGTATTAAGATCCGCTTTATTTAACAGAATAATAGCTTTTCTACCATAGATCATACGCATAATATCATCGTCATTCTCATCCAGTGGCGCTGAAGCATCAATGACATACATGATAAGGTCGGCATCCTTTGCATTTTCCTTTGCACGGTCTACACCAATCTTCTCTACCACATCCTCGGTATCACGGATTCCTGCTGTGTCTACGATATTTAATGAGATTCCCTGCAGATTCATATGCTCTTCCAGTACATCTCTCGTTGTTCCGGCAATCTCAGTTACAATTGCACGCTCTTCACCTAATAACACATTTAACAGGGAAGATTTTCCGGCATTTGGCTTTCCAACGATGACTGTCTTAATTCCTTCTTTGATCATTCTTCCATCATCACAAGTGGATAATAAATGTTTCAAGCTCTTCATATGATCTTCCACGACAACTTCAAGCTTCTCGCCATAACCGTCCACACTGATGTGTTCCGGATCGTCTAGTGCTGTCTCGATAAATGCTGTATGATACAGAATTTCTTCACGTATTTTTTGGATTTCTTTCTTAATATTCCCCTTCAACTGGCTGACGGAACTTCGAAGTGCATACTCATTTTTTGAAGAAATGAGATCTCCTACTGCCTCTGCCTGGGACAGATCCATCTTTCCATTTAAAAATGCGCGCTTTGTAAATTCGCCTGGATCTGCAGGTCTTGCGCCATATTTTATCACCGTCTCCAAAATTCTTCGCACAACATACACACCACCATGGCAATTGATTTCCACAGTATCTTCTCCTGTATAGCTGTGCGGTCCACGCATCAGCATCACAAGCACTTCATCAATCGTATCTTCTCCGTCTACAATATACCCGTAGTGAATGGTATGCGTAGGCTGTTTTGACAGCTTTTTTTCATTTTTCCCTTTATATATGCGCTCTGCAATCTCGACAGCTTCTTCTCCACTCATTCTGACAATTCCAATTCCGGAATTACTCATGGCGGTAGATATGGCTGCGATTGTGCCAGACTCATTTCTCATTCTATATCCTCCCTGTTATTTTCACCTGTACACATGACGCCTTACGAACTGCTTCGTAGAATTTCCTGGCATCATTATTTTATTGTACAAAAAAGCAGAGGTTTTTTAAACCCCTGCTTTGTAATTTTATCTTCTATTTGTCGTATTTCTCATAATTATGAGAGCCACCGGATCTTCTTGCCAGTGTTACAACGACTTTTCTGTAAGGCTCTTCACCTTCACTGTGTGTAGATACAGCCGGATCAGACTGCAGTGCTGAGTGAATGATTCTTCTCTCATATGGATTCATTGGCTCAAGTGCAACTGTTCTTCTTGTTCTCTTTACCTTGCTTGCAATGTTCTTTGCAAGATTCTCAAGAGTCTCTTTTCTTCTTCTTCTATAATCCTCTGTGTCAAGTTTTACACGAACGTATCCATCCTGCATCTTGTTAGCTACACGATTGGTAAGATACTGAAGAGAATCCAGTGTCTGTCCTCTCTTACCGATCAGGATACCCATGTTCTTACCTTCCATAGTGATGCTCAGTGCACCTTCCTCATCAACTGTAGAAGTAACCTTTACCTCTTCCATATTCATGGCATTTAGAACATCTTCTACAAATTTCTCACAAGCTTCAATTGTAGCCGGCTCAACTTTTGCAAGTTCTGTCTCTTCTCTTACTTCTTTTTTCGGAGCTTTTTTGAAATCTTTCTCTTTCTTATGCTCTTTCTTAAATTCATTCTTAGTCTCAGTTTTTACTGGTTCTTTTTTCTCTGCATGATCTGTCTTCTCAACTTTTGCTGCCTTTTCTACCTTTACAGGTTTCTCTTCTTTTTTCTCAGCTTTTACTTCGACTACAGGCTCTTCTTTTCTGCGGGCTTTGATAACGGCCTGTTTTCTACCGAATCCAAGGAAACCATCGCTTCCTTTTTCGATAACTTCATAATCAAGACGATCACTTGTTACTTCTAACTGAACTAACGCTTCTGTAATCGCATCATCAAGATTCTTTGCTGTTACAGTAATGTAATCCATGAATATATGCCCCCTTACTTATTCTCATTAAAATTCTTAACCATGTTGGCTTTTGAAGCAAGACTTCCCGGTTTCGCATTTGCTCTTGCTTTTTCGAGCTTTTCTTCTCTTTCTATATCAGACATAGAAGAACTCTTTGTTGCAGAAGATTTGATACTCTTTGTATTTGTCTGAGCCATAGCGTTGATCTTCTCTGCTTTTTCGCCACGTTTTTCTTTCTTCTTCTGCGCTTTTTCTTTATTCTTCTCGATCATGTCATCCACTGACATCTTACTGAGATGTTTGTTGATAAATACCTGCTGAACCATACGTACGATTGCACTGACGATCCAGTATATACCGATACCAGTCGGTAATGTAAATACCATAACCAGTGAGAACAGAGGCATTGTCATATTCATAGTTCTCATTGTTGCTGCTGTCGGGTCATCTTTATCTGCCGGTCTGTTAGAACCATTTACTGCCATAGACAGTTTCATATTCAGATACTGTGTAAATGCAGATAATACCGGAAGTAAAATTGCTGTGATAACCAGCGCTACCGCTGAATATCCCATTGTCTCTCCGCTTTTTGCCATGCTAAGCATGTTACCCGGAGTGATTGTCATATCCGGAATTGTGAGAAACTTATTTGCCTGAGCTGTAATATTTGGTACGTAATCAGAAATTCTGTAAATGACCGGATACAATGCGAACAAAAACGGCATCTGGATCAGTAACGGAAGGCATCCTCCCATCATGGATACGCCATACTTGTCATACACCTGCTGTATCTCTTCCTGCTGTTTCAGCATTGAAGCCTGATCTTTTTTGTTCTTGTACTTCTTCTGGATAGCCATGACTTCCGGCTGTACAACGGCCTGCATCTTAGATGATCTCTGCTGATTAATTGTCATCGGCAGCATCAGGGTATATACAAGAATCGTATACAGGATAATAGATATACCAACCAGACCGGTGTCACTTGGAAGTGCGCCATCTAACATCGTATAGATAAAATTCATGACTTTACCTAATACCCAGCAAATCTGTCCGACAATCGGCCAATTTGCTGCACTTAGTAAACTTCCTACCATCTCTTTTTCCTCCATCGGATTTTGTAATTCTTTTTAAGGAACAGGGTCATATCCGCCTTTTGAAAAAGGATTGCAACGCAAGATTCTCCAGGCAGCAAGACGACCTCCCTTAAAGGCCCCGTACTTTTCAATTGCTTCTATCGCATATCTGGAACAGGTCGGATAATACTTACAGGAAGAATATCCCTTTGCTCCTGATAAATACTTTTGATAGAATCTGATGATACCAAGCAGAATCTTTTTCATCACGCAATTACCCCTTATATATATTATGAAGACGTGCCAGGTGGATCAGTGCGCTCTCTATGTCGCGGTAATTCTTACCCTTAGCTGCACCTCTTGCGATAACTACGATATCGCGCCCACTGCTGAACATGTCTTCTTGTAGCCGGTAACTTTCTCGGATCAACCTAGTTAATCGGTGTCTTACGATACTGTTTCCCACTTTTTTACTTACAGATATTCCCAATCGATTACCTTCCGTCTGATTCTCCAGTACATACATGACAAGATATTTGTTCGCATAAGAACTTCCTTTTTTATATACATGTTGAAAATCCTTATGTTTTTTCAATGATTCGGAATATTTCATGCTTTAATCTCCTATTTTTTGAAAGAAGAAAAGGCCACATATATGCGGCCTACGCTGATAATTTCTTTCTTCCTTTTGCTCTTCTTGCTGCAAGTACTTTTCTTCCGCCTGCAGTACTCATTCTTGATCTGAAACCATGTACTTTAGATCTTTGTCTCTTTTTTGGCTGGAATGTCATTTTCATAGATATCCACCTCCTTATATTTTTCCAAGGGTTGCCCCATATTTTTTCTTAAGACATCAGCTTTGATTATATAAAAAAAATCTTGATACGTCAAGCATTACCGATGATTTTCTTTACTTTTTAATTGCTTAAATACATATTTTGATGTAAAATAGATAAAGAGTAGACTTGGGAAGTAGGAGTTTGTTTAAAATGAACGAAGTGAAAGAAAAATGGCCTGAGATCATCGAACATTTACGAGTGGAACACGAGCTGCTAAATGTATCCTTTAATACGTGGATAAAGCCGCTGAAAGTTTACGATGTCATCGATGACACTGCTTATATTCTTGTGAACAAGGATTCCAGTGTTGAATACATCGATAAGAAGTACCGTCTCCCACTCATGGTATGTATTGCTGAGATTACAGGCAAAGAGTACGAGATACAGTTTGTATCGGAAGATGACGATAAACTGAATGAAATTCATAATGCATCTATTGATAACGGTCAAAAGAAAAAGACGAAGTCCTTAGCAGAGAAAGCAGGGCTGAATCCAAAATATACTTTTGATACTTTTGTTGTAGGCGGAAATAACAACTTCGCTCATGCAGCTTCACTGGCCGTTGCCGAATCTCCCGGTGAAGTGTACAACCCTCTCTTTTTATATGGAGGTGTTGGACTTGGAAAAACCCATTTGATGCATTCCATTGCACACTTCATTTTGGACAAGAATCCGAAGAAAAAAGTATTATATGTAACCAGTGAGACGTTCACCAACGAACTGATTGATGCCCTGAGGAATGGTAAAACAGCCGGTAATGAATCTGCCATGCTGAACTTCCGTGATAAATACAGGAACATTGATGTTCTGTTGATTGACGATATCCAATTTATAATAGGTAAAGAAAGTACTCAGGAAGAGTTCTTCCATACTTTCAATCACCTTCATACACTTGGAAAACAGATCATAATCTCCAGTGATAAACCTCCGAAAGATATCGAGACACTGGAATCCAGACTCCGCACACGTTTTGAGTGGGGTCTCATTGCTGATATCTCATCTCCGGATTATGAGACACGTATGGCAATTCTCCAGAAGAAGATTGAACTGGATCATCTGGAAAAATATAACATTAAGAATGATGTACTGGACTATATTGCAGCCAACGTCAAATCTAACATCCGTGAGCTGGAAGGTTCTCTGAATAAACTCATTGCCCTCTATAAGCTCAACAACAATAATAATCCGATTGATATTGCTCTTGCAGCAGAAGCATTAAAAGATATTATTTCTTCTGATAATAGAAGAGAAGTTACTCCGGAACTGATACTTGATATCGTTGCGGATCATTTTGGTATCACCGTTGCTGACCTTAAAAGCAAAAAACGTGATTCGGAGATTGCCGTTCCACGTCAGATCTGTATGTATCTGATGCGTACTATGACCGATACTGCCCTGAAAGGAATTGGTGCAGTTCTTGGAGGTAAAGACCACTCTACTGTCAAATATGGAGTAGAAAAGATTGCCAAGGATATCGAATCAGATGAGATGATGGCGAATACAATCAATATAATAAAGAAGAAAATCAACCCGGCTTAGGATTTTCCATATAGTTATCCACAATTTATCCACATTATCCACATTTTTGGTTACTTGTGTGGATAGTATGTGGACAGTGCGTGGAAAATCCTCCGATTTATTTGGATATGGTGTGGAGAAGTGATTTTTTGTCCATTTTTCCAAAAAGCAACAAAAATGTTTTCCAAATCAGTTCCACACATTTTCCAGTTTAATTTCACAGACTTATCAAAGCGCGAAACGCCTGAGTTTACTGGGCGCGCAGGGGTTTTCCTCTTATCCACAGCCCCTAAGGCGAATAAGGCGGAAAAAATTTATTTATTTCTATATATGCGTAACGTGGGAAAGGAGTTTTACACATATGAAAATCGTATGTAACAAATCAGACCTTGTAAAAGGAGTTAATATTGTTTCTAAAGCTGTTCCTTCTAAAACAACCATGCCAATCCTTGAATGTATCCTTATGGATGCAACCACAAACCAGATCAAATTTACAACAAATGATATGGAACTGGGCATTGAAACAATCGTAGATGGACAAATCGAAGAAAAAGGAATGGTTGCACTTGATGCCAAAATCTTTTATGAAATCATCAGAAGACTTCCGGACAGTGATGTAACTATCAAAACTGACAGCAACTATGTAGCAACGATCACCTGTGAAAAAGCCAAGTTTACAATTCCTGGCAAAGCAGGCGAAGATTTTGCATACCTTCCGGTTATCGAAAAAGACGAAGCACTGACCCTTTCTCAGTTTACTTTGAAAGAAATGATTCGTCAGACAATCTTTTCCATTGCAGTTAATGAAAATAACCGCCTGATGACTGGAGAATTATTTGAAATAAAAGATAATGTTTTAAGAGTTGCATCTTTGGATGGACATCGAATTTCTATCCGTAAAATTGAATTGAAAAATCCAGTCAGTGATTATAAGATGGTTGTACCTGGTAAAACTTTAATTGAAATTAGTAAAATTTTATCCGGAGAAGCTGAGAGTATGGTCGAAATTTCTTATACAAATAACCATATTGTGTTTGAATTTGACAATACAATCGTTGTTTCCAGACTTATTGAAGGCGAATATTTTAAAATTGATCAGATGCTGTCCAGTGATTACGATACAAAAGTAAGAATTAACAAAAAAGAATTCTTAAATTGTATTGACCGCGCAACACTTCTCATCAAAGAAGGAGATAAAAAACCGATCATTATTGACATCCAGGATGAAATGATGGAGTTAAAAATCAAATCCCAGATCGGATCCATGAATGAAGAGATTATGATTTCCAAGGATGGAAAAGATCTTCTGATCGGATTCAATCCGAAATTCCTGATTGACGCACTGCGTGTTATTGATGATGAAGAGGTTACACTTTATCTGATGAATGCGAAAGCACCTTGCTTCATCAAAGATGAGACAGAAAGCTATATTTATCTTATCCTTCCTGTAAACTTTAATGCAAATGTATAATGAGTGCATAACTATACGAAAATACTAATATTATTCATAAAAATGCATGAATAATTATACATTTATTCATTTATACATTTTTTTTAAATATAAAGGAGCGACTATGGAAACAATCAAATTGCGTGATGAATTTATAAAGCTTGGGCAGGCATTAAAAGCGGCCGGTCTTGTTGAATCGGGTGTTGAGGCAAAAGAAGTCATCCAGGACGGACAGGTGTCTGTAAATGGAGAAATCGATACTCGCCGTGGAAGAAAATTATACGGTGGGGATGTTGTATCATTTGGCGGAGAAGAAATCAAAATTGAAGATTAAATCTTTGAAACTGAAAAATTTTAGAAACTATGAACTTTTGAATCTGGAATTAGACGGCAGCACCAACATTTTCTACGGGGATAATGCCCAGGGAAAGACGAATATTCTGGAGGCTGTCTATCTGTCCGGGACGACGAAGTCCCACAGAGGGAGCAAAGACCGGGATATGATCCGGTTCGGGGCAGAGGAATCACACATTGAAGTAATTGTTGAAAAACGCGGGATTCAGGATCAGATTGACATGCATCTGAAAAAGAACCGGCCGAAAGGTGTTGCTATTAATAAGATTCCGATACGCAAAGCCGGGGAATTATTTGGTATTGTAAATCTCGTATTTTTTTCACCGGAAGATCTGAACATCATAAAAAATGGTCCGGCGGGAAGAAGAAGGTTCATAGATTTAGAGCTGTCACAGCTTGACAAAGTATATTTTAATCATTTATCCAATTATAGTCGGATCGTAAATCAGAGAAATCATTTACTAAAAGACAGTGCATACCGGCAAGATGCAATGGAGACTCTGGACATCTGGGATCTCCAGCTTGTTCAGTATGGCAATGCAATCATTGCGAGGAGGAAACAATTTGTTGACGAAATGAACGAAATTGTTTCCGGAATACATAAGAAACTGACTGGCGGTAAGGAAGAAATCCGTCTGATCTACGAACCGAGTACGAAGAACATGTCTCTTGAGCAGGCTCTTGAGATGAACAGACAGCGAGATATCAGGATGAAGAGTATGAAGTATATGATTATAGTAATAATTGTGGAGAAGTTATAATAGTTAGT
>OGYA01002197.1_pt1 | contig 11410 bp, 6 predicted proteins | sample 1576401 | NCBI WGS metagenome assembly OGYA01 (sample SAMEA3541485, study PRJEB24748) | human gut metagenome | biome: human gut; feature: human-associated habitat; material: faeces | place: China | collected 2012 | reverse complement strand
GTACTGATCGAGAACATGCGTCGTGAAGGTTATGAATTTGCCGTAAGCAAGGCAGAAGTTCTGTATAAAACAGATGAACGTGGCAAGAAATTAGAGCCAATGGAGCTGGTTTATGTGGATGTTCCGGAAGAATTCTCCGGTACCGTTATCCAGAAGCTGTCTCTGAGAAAGGGTGAACTGCAGGGCATGAGCGTTGCCAGCAGCGGTTACACAAGACTGGAGTTCTGTATTCCTTCCCGTGGGCTAATCGGTTACCGTGGCGAATTTATGACCGATACAAAGGGTAATGGTATCTTAAATACAATTTTCGACGGCTACGCTGAGTACAAAGGTGATATCCAGTACCGCAAGCAGGGTTCTCTGATCGCATTCGAGGATGGCGAGTCCGTAACTTACGGTCTGTTCAGTGCTCAGGAGCGTGGTACCCTGTTCATCGGACCTGGCGAAAAAGTTTACTCCGGTATGGTCATCGGACAGAACGGTAAGGCAGAGGACATCGAGCTGAATGTCTGCAAGAGCAAACATACACAGAGTGGGCATCAGCATAAAGCAATTTTAATGCAGAAAAAGAATAAATAATCGCTTCGACAAAACCAGTCAAAACAAGTCTTCCTTCGCTATTGACGCAAAAGCGGGCATTGCGTATGATAGGTGGCAAAGGAGGAAATGCCATGTCGGAAGAAAAAAGGATGCCCGTCCTTACAGGCAAAAAGAAGCAGATTTTTTACACTGGTCTTGTGTATCTGCTGGTCTGCTTTATGACGGCGGGAGTCACCGTTTTTCTTACGAAAGAGAAAAAAGATGAGGTAAAAGAAGTAAGTGCAGTTGTTACAGAAGAGCCAAAAGTAAATACCGGGTACGCAGCGATGGAAACCAATCCACTTCTGGAGAACCGAGACGAAGAGCTTGCGGGTGCAGTAGAAGCATACTATCAGGAACTTTCCGGAAAAGAAGCCTATGCCGAAGCATACGATGGAATTGCGATTTACACGAAAGACGGCAAAGCAAAAGGCAGCAGGATCCTGTATGTACGGTACAATATGAAGATCCGTGGAATTTACACTGAAGTACCGGGACTTGAAACCTTATATGCGGTCAAGGACAAAGATGGAAAATTCGATATTCAGGCAGAGATCTCTGACGAGCAGATTCAGACGATAATTGAAGAAGTTTCCGCACAGACAGATGTGCAGGAGCTGTTTGCACAGGTAGAAGCGGATTATGAACAGGCACTTGGTTCAGATGCAATGCTCGCACAGGCGGTGGAAGATCTGAAAAATGCAGTGGATCAGTAACACTGTAAATACAGCGAGCCAGTAACGTCTGAAAAAAGCGGTAAAGGTTATGAAAAAATGTTGTGCGTCAGCAGAAGTGGATGCTGTCTTGCCAAAAATTCATAAAGAATGCAGAATTTCAGGCAACATCCAGTCTCCGGATTACGATTTTCTATTGCGCTTACATAAGGATTCAGATATAATAAATAAAGCGGCGCAGGCAAAGAGTCTGCGCTAACGTTTATGATGAAAAAGAGAGGAACGATCGATACTATGAAGAAGATCCTGGATCTGATTACAGAAGAAATGGAACAGGCATTTGCAGATGCCGGATACGAGAAAGAACTGGCGCGTGTTACACTTTCCAACCGCCCGGATTTATGTGAATATCAGTGCAATGGTGCGATGGCAGGTGCAAAAAAGTACCACAAAGCACCGATCATGATCGCAGAAGAAGTTGTGGCAAAGATTCCGGAGAACGGATATATCAGCGGAGCAGAAGCAGTTAAGCCAGGTTTCATCAACCTGAAGACCAACCCGGCAGCAGTCGCAGATTATCTGAACCAGATGGAAGCAGACGAAAAGCTTGGCGTGGAAGAAGTAGAAAATCCAAAGACAATCGTCATTGATTATGGCGGACCGAACGTGGCAAAACCGCTTCACGTCGGACATCTCCGTTCCGCGATCATCGGAGAAAGCGTAAAGAGAATCACCCGTTTTATGGGCAATAAAGTAATTGGTGATATCCACCTTGGAGACTGGGGATATCAGATGGGACTGATCATCACAGAACTGAAGAAGCGCCAGCCGGATCTTCCGTATTTTGATGATAATTTCACCGGAGAATATCCAAAAGAAGCACCATTTACCATCAGTGACCTGGAGGAAATCTATCCGGCAGCGTCCGCTTATGCAAAAGAGCATGATGATTACAGAGAAGAAGCACTGGATGCGACCTTCCAGCTGCAGAGCGGAAAGCGCGGTTACCGTGCAATCTGGGATCACATTATGAATGTGTCTGTGACAGACTTGAAGAAAAACTATGCGAACCTGAATGTCGAATTTGACCTCTGGAAAGGGGAATCTGACGCACAGAAATACATCCCGGATATGGTGGAAAGACTGAAGAAGGAAGGCTATGCGCATATTGATAATGGAGCACTCGTGGTAGATGTCAAAGAAGAGACCGATACCAAAGAGATCCCACCGTGTATGATCCTGAAGTCCGACGGTGCAGCACTTTATGATACCACAGACCTTGCAACACTGGTAGAGCGTGAAGAACTGTTCCAGCCGAACGAAGTCATCTATGTAGTTGACAAACGTCAGGAACTGCATTTTGTACAGGTATTCCGCTGCGCGAAGAAGACCGGCATTGTAAAAGAGGATACAAAACTTACTTTCCTTGGATTTGGTACGATGAACGGAAAAGACGGAAAACCATTCAAGACCAGAGAAGGCGGCGTTATGCGTCTTGAGAACCTGATCCGCGAGATCACAGAAAAGATGTATGAAAAGATCACAGAGAACCGTACAGTATCGGAAGAAGAGGCAAAAGCAACAGCGAAGATGGTCGGAATGGCTGCAATCAAATACGGAGACCTCTCCAACCAGGCAGCAAAAGACTATGTATTCGATGTAGACAGATTCACTTCATTTGAAGGAAATACAGGCCCGTACATCCTGTACACCATCGTTCGTATCAAATCAATCCTGAACAAGTACAAAGAATCAGGAAAGAGTATGGATGATATCAAGGTCCTTTCGGCTACAAGTGAGAGCGAAAAGGCTCTGATGCTGGAAGCTGCGAAGTTTGGCAGTGTGATGGAGAATGTATACGAAGAACTTGCACCACACAAGATCTGTGCATATATTTATGATCTTGCAAATGCATTTAACCGTTTCTACCATGAGACAAAGATCCTGGCAGAAGAGGATGAACAGAAGCAGAAGAGCTACATTGCCCTTCTTACACTGACAAGAGACATTTTGACAACCTGCATCGATCTGCTTGGATTTGAAGCACCGGAAAGAATGTAAAAAGGCAGAAGCATCAGAAGTAATGACAATACGATAAAGAGGCGAGGACATATGACAGAGAAATTGTTTTACACAGACAGTCACCTGCAGGAATTTACTGCGAAGGTTGTGTCCTGCCGCCCGTGTGATAACGGATATGAGGCAGTTCTTTCAAGAACTGCCTTTTTTCCAGAAGGCGGCGGTCAGGCAGCAGATACCGGAGTGATTGACGGGATCAGAGTATATGATGTACAGGAAAAAGGAGAACAGATCTTTCACTATCTGGAAGGAGAACTGGAAGAAGGAAAGACTGTGACCGGTCAGATCGACTGGGACAAACGTTTTTCACGGATGCAGCAGCACAGCGGAGAACATATCGTATCGGGAATCGTTCATGCACGTTTTGGATATGATAATGTGGGATTCCATTTGAATGATGAGCTGTGCACTCTGGACTTAAGTGGTCCGCTCACGAAGGAAGAGCTCCGTGAGGTGGAAAATGCGGCAAATGAAGCGGTATTTGCAAATGTACCGGTTCGGGTGAGTTATCCGTCCAAAGAAGAATTGAAGACGCTGGATTACCGCAGTAAAATTGAGATTGACGGACAGGTGCGTATCGTGACGATACCGGGATATGACGTGTGTGCCTGCTGTGCACCACATGTGAATTTTACCGGAGAGATCGGTCTTGTCAAACTGGTGCAGAGTCAGAATTATAAAGGCGGCATCCGGATCACTATGCTGTGCGGAAGAAGGGCCCTGAAGGATTATCAGCAGAAAGAAGAAAGTGTGAAGGCGATCATGGGAAGCCTTTCAGCGAAGGAAGAATTGATTGCCGAAGCAGTTGAACGCGTAAAAGAGGAATGTACACAGCTGAAGAGTGAACTTGCAGAGTCAAGATATCAGATTCTTGAAGCACAGGCAGAAAAAATTCCGGATGGACAGAAAAAGGTCTGTATTTTTGATAGCAAATTAAGTGGGAATGAACCACGTGAGCTTATGAACCTTGTACTGAAAAAAGGAGTAGAAGTGTGTGCGGTATTTGCAGGAAACGAAGAGAGTGGATACCGTTATGTGATCGGCAGTGAGACAGAGGATGTGCGCCCGTACAGCAAGATCCTCAAAGAACAGTTTGACGGAAGAGGCGGCGGAAAACCGGTCATGGTGCAGGGTTCTGTAAATGGAAGTGAAGAGGCAATCCGAAAAGTTTTTGAGTAAGAGAAGGCGGAGATGAAGAATGCGAGACAGGAAAACAGGGAGAATTATCTGGTATTTGTTCAGTGCGGTTCTGATCAAATGGGGTGTGGAGATCGCAGTAGCGACATTTGCACTTTCCTGCGGTCTGCGCAGCAATATGGGAATTGGGGCAGTCTCTTCGATCATCACGATCCCAATGATTGCGTGGATCTACCGGAAAGATCAGGGACACTATGAAAAGCAGCAGGAATCCTGGTGGAAATATAAAGCGGCTTCCCGATATGGAATGTGGCTTGTTATGCTCGTCGGTGCATTGACTGCGTGTGTGGCGATGAATGATATCGTCATGCTGATGAATATGCAGAGGATCAGCCAGGTTTATCAGAGCACAGAGCAGATCATTTACAGTGCACCGCGTTGGCTTCAGCTGGCGGGAGCCGGGATTCTGGCTCCGGTCGCAGAAGAGCTTGTTTACCGCGGGATGATCTACCGGCGGATGCGCGAGAGCCTTACCGCTGTGCAGGCAGGTGTGTTTGTATCCATTTTGTTCGGTGTCGGTCATGGAAATCTGCCACAGGGACTTTATGCAATGGTACTCGGACTTCTGCTTGCCTGCATTTATGAGAAATTCCGGAATATTGCAGCTCCGATCCTGTTCCATATTGTTGTGAATATTACGTCATTATTGCTTTCGTGGTATGGGGGCTTTGAATGGATTCTGGGAACAGAGGGAAAAGCAGTTGGAATTACTGTACTGGCTACGTTGATTACTGTTATAATTTATGTAAAAATAAAGAATATAAGACAAGAAATACGATAATTAACTGAAAAATACTGAAAAAGTTTACAAAATAAATAATATCTGACAATTTCTGTAAAATTAGGGGTTTACTTTTGCAGACAAATGCTGTATAGTGTTAAATCATAAAAGCAACAACAAAACCGTTTTACAGAAAGGGCAGGTTATATGAGCGTAATACAACAAAATACAGAACAAGGCTTATACAGCCCTGATTTTGAGCATGACAACTGCGGTATCGGAGCTGTTGTGAACATCAAAGGGCAAAAGAGTCATGATACAGTCGCAAATGCGCTGAAAATCGTAGAAAATCTTGAACATAGAGCTGGCAAGGATGCCGAAGGGAAGACAGGAGACGGTGTAGGAATACTGTTACAGATTTCGCACAAGTTCTTTACAAATGTCTGTCGTCCCCTCGGCATCTTTTTAGGTTCTGAGAGAGATTACGGTGTGGGAATGTTTTTCTTCCCACAGGACGAACTGAAAAGGAATCAGGCAAAAAATATTTTCGAAGTCATTGTCGAAAAAGAAGGACTGAAATTCCTTGGATGGAGGGAAGTGCCGATCCGTAAAGAGATCCTTGGAAAGAAAGCACTCGAATGCATGCCGTGCATTATGCAGGGATTTATCGAACGACCGAAAAAAGTAAAACAAGGACTGGATTTTGACCGCAGACTTTATGTGGTAAGAAGAGTCTTTGAACAGAGCAGTGATGATACCTATGTAGCATCCCTGTCAAGCAGAACCATCGTGTACAAAGGAATGTTCCTTGTAAAACAGCTCCGGATGTTCTTTGAAGATCTGCAGAACCCGGATTATGAATCTGCAATTGCAGTTGTACATTCCAGATTCAGTACAAACACTAATCCAAGCTGGGAAAGAGCACATCCGAACCGTTTCATTGTACATAACGGAGAGATCAATACCATTCGTGGCAATGCAGATAAGATGCGGGCCAGAGAGGAAAACATGGAATCCGAGCATCTGGAAGGAGAGCTTTATAAAGTTCTTCCGGCAATCAATACCGCAGGTTCCGATTCTGCCATGCTGGATAACACGCTGGAATTTATGGTGATGAGTGGTATGCCGCTTCCGTTGGCAGTTATGATCACCATTCCGGAGCCATGGGCACAGAATGCAACGATGTCACAGAAAATCAAGGATTTCTATCAGTATTACGCAACGATGATGGAGCCATGGGACGGACCGGCATCCATCCTGTTCTCGGATGGAGATATTTTAGGAGCCGTACTTGACCGAAATGGACTCAGACCTTCCAGATATTACATCACAGATGATGACACACTGATCCTTTCTTCTGAGGTTGGTGTTCTGGATATCCCGCCGGAGAAGATCGTAGTCAAAGAAAGAATCCATCCAGGTAAGATGCTTCTTGTTGATACCGTTCAGGGGCGTGTTATTGACGACCAGGAACTGAAAGAAGAATATGCGGCAAGACAGCCTTATGGCGAATGGTTGAACAGTCAGTTGGTCAATTTAAGCGATTTAAAGATTCCGAATCAAAAAGTACCGCAGTATTCTAGAGAAGAATGCCAGAGACTGCAGAAAGCATTTGGATATTCTTACGAAGAAGTGAAGACTTCTATTTTAAATATGGCAATGAATGGAAGCGAAGGAATCGGAGCCATGGGTATCGATGCACCACTTGCCGTTCTTTCTGAGCAGCATCAGTCTCTGTTTGGATATTTTAAACAGTTATTTGCACAGGTAACGAACCCGCCGATCGACGCGATTCGTGAAAAAATCGTGACTTCGACAACGGTATATGTCGGAGAAGAAGGAAACCTTTTGGAACAGAAAGAGGAAAACTGTCATGTATTGAAGATCAATGATCCGATCCTGACAGATACCGATCTCCTGAAGATCCGTAACATGAAAGTCGACGGTTTCCGTGTAGCAGAAATTTCTACTACTTATTATAAAAACTCCAGCCTGGAAAAAGCGATCGATTATCTGTTTATCCAGGTAGACCGTGCAATCCGTGAAGGCATGAATATCCTGATCTTAAGTGACAGAGGTGTGGATGAATATCATATTGCGATCCCGTCCCTGCTTGCAACCTCAGCGGTTCATCAGCATCTGGTAAGAACTAAGAGAAGAACAGAGGTTGCCATGATCCTTGAGACCGGAGAACCAAGAGAAGTACATCATTTCGCAACGCTTTTGGGATATGGTGCATCTGCGATCAACCCGTATCTTGCACATGAATCGATCAAACAGCTGATCGATACAGATATGCTTCAGAAAGATTATTATGCAGCAGTCAATGACTATAATGAAGCTGTTATAAGCGGAATTGTCAAAATTGCATCGAAGATGGGAATTTCCACGATCCAGTCTTATCAGGGATCCATGATCTTTGAAGCGATTGGATTAAAACCGGAATTCATTGAAAAATATTTCACCGGAACTGTCAGCCGTGTCGGTGGTATCGGACTGGAAGAAATTGCAAAAGATTATATGGCAAGGCATTCCGAGGCCTTTGATCCGCTGGGACTTTCCGTAGATCTGACGTTGAACAGTGTGGGACAGCACAAGTCGAAGAGTGGTGGTGAAAAGCATCTGTACAACCCGAGAACGATCCATATGCTCCAGCAGTCCACAAGACGCGGGGATTATGAAATGTTCAAGCAGTACACGCAGATGGTTGATGAAGAATCCAAAGGAATCACACTCCGTGGACAGATGGACTTCAATTATCCAAAGAAAGGAGTTCCGCTTTCAGAAGTAGAGAGTGTGGATTCGATCGTGACCAGATTTAAGACCGGTGCAATGTCTTACGGATCAATTTCAAAGGAAGCACACGAAACCCTTGCCCTTGCAATGAATGCACTGCACGGTAAGTCAAACTCAGGTGAAGGCGGAGAGGATATCGAGCGCCTTGGAACCGACAGAGGCTCTGCGATCAAACAGGTTGCCAGTGGACGTTTTGGCGTTACAAGCAGATATCTTGTCAGTGCAAAAGAGATCCAGATCAAGATGGCACAGGGAGCAAAACCTGGAGAAGGTGGTCATCTGCCGGGGGGAAAGGTTTACCCTTGGGTAGCAAAAACCAGACATTCTACGCCGGGTGTGGGACTGATTTCACCGCCGCCGCATCACGATATTTACTCGATCGAAGATCTGGCACAGCTGATCTATGACTGCAAAAATGCAAACAAGGATGCAAGAATTTCTGTCAAACTGGTATCTGAAGCCGGTGTCGGAACGGTTGCAGCGGGTGTTGCAAAAGCAGGAGCCGGACTGGTTCTGATCTCCGGTTATGACGGAGGTACAGGAGCAGCACCGAGAAGTTCTATCCATAATACCGGACTTCCGTGGGAGCTTGGACTTTCTGAAACACATCAGACACTGATCCAGAACGGACTGAGAGAAAGAGTCCGTATCGAGACAGACGGTAAGCTGATGAGTGGTCGTGATGTGGCGATCGCAGCACTTCTCGGTGCAGAGGAATTTGGATTTGCGACGGCACCGCTTGTAACCATGGGGTGCGTAATGATGCGTGTATGTAACCTGGATACCTGCCCGGTCGGAATTGCAACCCAGAATCCGGAACTGAGAAAGAGATTTGCCGGAAAACCAGAATATGTCATCAATTTCATGCGTTTTATCGCGGAAGAATTAAGAGAATATATGGCAAAACTTGGCATTCGTACTGTGGATGAACTGGTGGGAAGGACAGACCTTCTGAAAGTGAGAGCTGTGCCGACATCCAAACGTGCCGCAACACTGGATCTTTCCAGAATCCTCAATAATCCGTATGCAAAAGAGAAGAAAGGCATGATTTTCAATCCGAAGAAAGTCTTTGATTTTGAACTAAATAAAACACTGGATGAAAGAGTTCTGGTAAAGGAACTTCTCCCGTTACTGGAAAAGAAACAGAAGAGAATCCTGGAGCTGGATGTAAAAAATACAGACCGTACATTCGGCACAATCTTCGGTTCTGAGATTACAAGACGTTATCCGGACGGACTGGAAGAAGACAGCTATGTGCTGAAATGTAAGGGCGCAGGCGGACAGTCATTCGGAGCATTTATACCAAAAGGTCTGACACTGGAACTGACCGGTGACAGCAATGATTATTTTGGAAAAGGACTTTCCGGTGGTAAACTGATCGTTTATCCGCCGACTGGTGTGAAATTTAAAGCTGATGAAAATATTATTATTGGTAACGTAGCGCTTTATGGTGCAACAAGCGGAAAAGCCTATATCAATGGTGTGGCAGGCGAACGTTTCTGTGTCCGTAACTCCGGAGCAACAGCAGTTGTAGAAGGGGTCGGTGATCATGGATGCGAATATATGACTGGTGGACGGGTTGCAATTCTTGGCAAGACCGGAAAGAACTTTGCAGCAGGTATGAGTGGCGGTGTTGCTTACGTTCTGGATATGGACAGTGATCTTTATACAAAAGTCAACAAACAGATGGTTAATATCGAAAAAGTAACATCTAAGTTCGATGTATCTGAATTGAAAGGTATGATCGAAGAACATGTAGCAGCAACCAATTCCGAGACGGGAAAAGAAATCCTGGATCATTTCAAAGAATACCTGCCGAAGTTTAAGAAGATCATTCCGCGTGATTACGAGAGAATGCTGACCCGCATCCTTCAGCTGGAAGAAAAAGGTCTCAGCAGCGAACAGGCAAAAACCGAAGCATTTTATGCAATCAAAGAAGGAAGATAGGAGGCCAAAAACGTGGGAAAAGCAACAGGATTTATGGATTATGACAGACGCGATGCAGAGTGCGAATCTCCAAAAGAGAGAATTAAGCATTTCCGGGAATTCCACACGCCTCTGTCAAAAGAAGAGCAGGAAATACAGGGCGCCAGATGTATGGCATGCGGCGTCCCGTTCTGCCAGGCGGGACAGATGATCGCAGGGATGGCAAGCGGCTGTCCTCTGCATAATCTGGTGCCGGAGTGGAATGACCTGATTTATCACGGCAACTGGGAAGAGGCATATTACCGGCTGAAAAAGACAAACAATTTTCCGGAATTTACTTCCAGGGTATGCCCGGGACTTTGTGAGGCGGCATGTACCTGCAACCTGCACGGAAGCCCTGTGACGACTAAAGCAAATGAATATGGGATTATTGAAAATGCTTACGAAAAGGGATATGCAAAAGCATGTCCGCCGAAAGCGCGTACCGGCAAAAAGATAGCGATAATCGGTTCCGGACCTTCCGGTCTCACAGTCGCAGATCAGTTAAATAAACGAGGACATCTGGTAACAGTATTTGAGCGGGAAGATAAGCCGGGTGGACTTCTCCGCTATGGAATCCCGAATATGAAGCTGGAAAAACAGTTCATCGACCGGAAACTTGCAGTAATGGAAGAAGAAGGCATCCGTTTTGAAACTGGCTGCAATATTGGAAAAGATAAGAAATCTGCAGAACTTCTGAAAGCGTTTGACCGGGTGGTGCTTTGTTGCGGTGCATCCCATCCGCGTGATATAAAAGTACCCGGAAGAGATGCTAAAGGAATCTACTTTGCAGTAGATTTTCTGAAATCAACTACGAAATGTCTCTGGAAAAATGAGATGCAGCTGAAAGAAGGCGAATATATTTCTGCAAAGGGCAAAAATGTAATTGTCATCGGTGGTGGCGATACGGGAAATGACTGTGTTGGAACGTCGATCCGTCATGGTGCAAAATCCGTTCTTCAGCTGGAAATGATGCCGAAACTTCCGGATGAGAGAAGCGCTATGAATCCATGGCCGGAGTGGCCGAGAGTCTGCAAGACAGACTATGGCCAGCAGGAAGCAATTGCTCTCTGGGGACATGATCCGAGGGTTTATCAGACAACGGTAAAGGAATTTGTCAAAGATAAGAATGGAAATCTTTGCAAGGTGGTTCTTGTGAAACTGGAAAGCAAGAAGGATGAAAAGACCGGACGTATGATGATGGCAGAGGTCGCAGGAAGTGAGTACACGGTAAATGCAGAACTGGTGCTGATCGCAGCGGGGTTCCTCGGAAGTGAGGATTATGTGACAAAGGCATTCGGTGTGGAAGTCAATGAGCGCACGAATGTTAAAACAGCTCCGGGTGAGTATAAAACGAATGTGCCGAATATATTTACGGCAGGAGATATGCACAGAGGAC
>OGYA01002185.1_pt1 | contig 11460 bp, 5 predicted proteins | sample 1576401 | NCBI WGS metagenome assembly OGYA01 (sample SAMEA3541485, study PRJEB24748) | human gut metagenome | biome: human gut; feature: human-associated habitat; material: faeces | place: China | collected 2012 | reverse complement strand
CACGGTCTTTGCGGGATGACAAGTGGTGTGGACTGGTTATTGATATTGAAAATCAAGCCCGAAAAGGATTTTGAAGAATATAGCACGTTTGTATTCAAATATTTGATGAGCCTTTGCGGCAATGCAGACCTTGCAGAGGAATTGACGCAGGAAACCTTTTATCGGGCAATTCGTTCTTCGGGGAAATTTGACGGAAGTTGCAAGGTTTCCACATGGCTTTGCCAAATTGCGAAGCACATCTGGTATCAGGAATTGGACAAACGGAAAAGAAGAAAAACGGAGCCTTTGCAGGAGAGCGGCGCTGAGGACGGCGTGGAGAGTAGTTATTGCAGAAGGGAGCAGACGCTGGAAGTGATGAAGGCGGTACATATTTTGGAGGAGAACGGGAAGGAGGTTTTTCTCTTGCGCATTACGGGAGGATTTTCCTTTAAGGAGATTGGGGAAATTTGCGGCAGAAATGAAAACTGGGCGAGAGTTACCTTTTACCGTGCAAAGCAGAGAATTATAAAGGAGGTCGGCAGAGATGAAATGTGAAATTATCAGAGACTTACTGCCAAGCTATGTGGACGGCTTGACGAGCGAGGAAAGCAATCGGGAGATTACGGCACACGTTGCGGAATGTGCGCCCTGCAAGGAAATTTTGGAGCAAATGCAGGAGGAGGTGCAGGAGAAGGCACCGAAGGAAAAACGGAAAATCAACCCGTTTCGGAAATTTAACCGCAGAATGATGAGTGCGGTCGCGGTTGCGGTTGCAGTTTGCATTGGCGTGGGCGGCTTTGGATACAAGGCGTTTGCGAGGGGGTTTGCCATCAACCCACAGGAGATTACGATGGAGCCGAAGCTGGAGGGAGATATGCTTTATCTGAATTTTTCGGTGGAGAAGGGCGGTTTGACGAATGTTGGCTCTTTTTATGATTCCGAGGTTGCATCAATTTCGCTGCGAAATGTTTGGCAACTGCCCGCAGAGGAGCAGGCATCGAAGGAGTATTGCTGGGGAATGAATTTGAATATGCTGAAAATCGGCAGTGGAGAGAGGATGAATGTGGAGCTGAAGAACGGCGGCTTAGCGGAGGGTGAGGTGTCGAAGGAGAACACTGTGACGATACAAAACGGAAATGAAAAAACAAGCGGCGTGATTATGTTTGAAGAAGGGGACGAGGCCGTTGCGATGATGATTGCGGACGGCAAAATGCCTGCGGCGGAGGAATATAACATCAAAATTGATTTTGGGAATGAAACGAAGATATATACCTTGCAGGAATTGATTGACATGGCAGAGAAATGAGAAAAGAGCGAGCTCCAAAGCCCGAAAGCATGGAGTTCGCTCCTTTTTATGCTTCAAAGATGGCTTTCATACGTTCAAAATCATAGGACAAAAGCCAATTTTTGCAATCCTGATAGAGAAAGCGGATGGTTTCGGTTTGTGCCGCAACGACATCTGCGCCCCTGTCATCATAGGGATGAAAGAGAAGATGCCTTTCGGTATCGAAAAAGAAAACGGCAGAGGAAAGCTCCCGAAAGCCCTTGAAATCGGCAGACAAAATGCCTTTCAGCAAGGGGGCAATGAGGGGAGGCGTTTGCCTCATATCCCAAAGAAGGAAAATGCGCGTCATGGGTTCCTCATCCGAGGTTGCGACCTCCTGCTGATAGACCTCGGCGGGAGAGGGCAGATGCGTCAGCGTGCAGAAGCGGTCGATGATGGCAGTGACATCTGTTTCTAAATCCGGCGTGCGATACAGTACCCAGAGGAGCGTATCAAACGGTGCGATTTTTTCATATAAAAAGGAAACGCGCCAGAAGGCACTCCGCAGATACTTCGGATTGAGGTGGGTTTTATCCAGAAAAATATCCAGAGAGGGATCGCCTGTTTCAAAGCGCAGGGCTATGGGGCTTTCGTAGAAAATCGGGAGCTGCAGGCGTTCGTTTCCGATTCGGTTGAGGGTTTGAGAAACCTTTTCCAATAGCATAAAGAGTCTCCTTTTTTAGCTTTTACAGGGATGATGACGGTTATTGCGCAGGAACATTGCGACTGCGGTGGAGGTGATGATGATGTAGCCAATCCAGCTGAGGACATCGGAAACCTGACCGAAGATGAAATAGCCGAGAATTGCCGAAAAGACAATTTGGCTATAGTCATATACGGAAATTTCTCTGGCGGGGGCGTAGGTATAGGCTGCGGTGATGGTGAACTGACCGCCTGCCGCCGCAAGTCCTGCAAGCAGGAGAATACCGAACTGCTGCAATGTCATGGGGTGATAGCGGAAAATGAGATAGGGCAGGGTGACAACGCAGGAAAATGCGGAGAAAAAGAACACGATGAACGATCCTTTTACCCCCTTCGTGCCCAAGGCGCGTACACAGGTATAGGCAATGCCGGCACCCAAGCCGCCGAGCAGACCAATCAATGCAGGGAAGCATGCCAGATTAGAGGGGGTAGGCTTGATGACGAACAGCGTACCGATAAAAGCGGCAACCACACAAAGCCCCTGAAAGAGATTGATTCTTTCCTTTAAGATAAGGATGCCGAAAAGGATGGCGAAAAACGGGGACATCTTATTCAGCATGGACGCATCCGCGAGAACGAGATGATCGACCGCGTAGAAATTGCACAGGATGCCGACTGTACCGCAGAAGGAGCGGAGGAAAAGATATTTCTTGGAATTTCCATCCAGCCTGATTGTGGGGCGTTCCTTCAGGAGGATAAACAGGGCGAAAAGCATTGCAACGAAATTACGGAAAAAGCTTTTCTGGATAGAGGGCAAATCTCCGGAAAGGTGGACGAATAAATTCATCAGCGCAAAGGAGAAGGAGGAAAGCAGGATACAGCAGACCCCTTTATTTTTTTGTGACATTTCAAGACTTCCTTTCTTTTGTATGAGTGGCTCAGGCTTGCGCGCGGCGTTTGCGTTCCTCTGCCTCTGCTTTGGAGAAGGGACAGCCGCAGTAATCCTGTCGATAAAGATGATATTCTGTGGATAATTCGCAGGAGCGACGATAGCCGTTTTTCTTTTTGAAATCGGAATAAAGATAGGGAACGCCGAAGGCATCGGAAATTTCCTTTCCCAATTCATTTAAGACCTGCGCGTTTTTGTGGGGACTGATGGAGAGGGTGGTGGTAAAGTAAGAAAAGCCGCCTGCCTTTGCTGCCTTTGCGGTTTCCTCCAGACGCAGACGATAGCACTTGAAGCAGCGTTCGCCGCCCTCCGGTTCCGCTTCGTGTCCCTTTGCCAAGGAAAAGAAGCGTTCCGGCTCATATTTTCCGAGGAGGAAGGACACGCCGAGATCCATTTCCCGAATTAGACGCTGCTGCTCCTCTGCGCGAAACTGAAATTCCGCCGCAGGGGAAATGTTGGGATTATAATAGAAGATGGTGATATCAAAATACTGTGCCAGATATTCCATGACATAGGAGGAGCATGGCCCGCAGCAGCTATGCAGCAGCAGAGACGGGCGTTTGTCCTCTGCTTGCAGAGCCTTGAGGGTTTTCTCCAGCACGAGTTGGTAATTCTGTTTCAAGAAATCTCCTTCTTTCTGTAGAAAATCATATCCTTCAGTTTAACAGGAAAAGGGGGAGAAGTAAAGGAAGGTTTGATTGCACTAAAAAAAGTACAAAAATAATTCACAAAAATGCAAAAATTTGAAATGGAAAAACAAAAAATATCTTATGAAATTTTATGCAAAAGCTATGTCTGTTTTGGTGAAATTGGAATTTCGACAGAAAATCAAGTGTCAAACATCACTGAAAAGAGGGAAAACGAGAGGAAAAACTGCCTGTAGAGAGGAGGGAATTTCTTCCCGAAAGGGGGATGCCCCAAGGGAGGGCGAGAAGGGGGAAAGCCCTGATTCCAAGGGGAAAGGCACAAAAAAAGGCTTGACAGGCGGCACTAAGCGTGGTAAAATAATTTCCACATTAGCAGATACGCACATCAACCCATGTTGCTATTGAGTATAGCACAGGGGGAAACAAATTTCAACAGAAAGTTTTGAAATTGGCAGCTTTTACAGGCAAAATGCCTTGTAAAATGCGGAAAAGGATGTGGTTTTTGTTCAGGTTATATAAAAGCGGCGCACTTCGGTGTGAATTTTGCAACGGTAGGAATAGAATTTTTTGAATAAAACAGGCTTTTGTCATGACTTCTGATCAAAGGAAGGGCAGGCAAAGGTCTTGCTTTGTTTGAGAAATTCTAAATTTTTGTGTAAAAGGATGCAGATGAACCGTTTTTATGGGTAAAAAAAGAAATGAAGAGACGAAACGGTCTCTTTGCTCCGCTTTACGGCGGCGATTTTGTCGGTGCAGTTTAGATTACGAGAGGTGACAAGATGGAAAAAAACAGAATTCGTGCGCTCCGTTCGGGCGACACAACCAGAATCAGTTATTCCAAAATCAACGAAGTTCTGGAAATGCCGAACCTGATTGAGGTGCAGAAGAACAGCTATCAGTGGTTTTTGGACGAAGGGCTGAAGGAAGTATTTGAGGATATCTCCCCCATTACAGACTTCAGCGGCAATCTGATACTGGAATTTATTGATTTTTCTTTGGATTCCGAACCCAAATACTCTATTGAAGAATGCAGAGAAAGAGATGCGACCTATGCCGCTTCCCTGCGTGTGAAGGCAAGACTTTACAATAGAGAGCTGGATGAATTGAAAGAACAGGAAATCTTTATGGGTGATTTTCCTCTGATGACAGAAACAGGTACCTTCATCATCAATGGTGCGGAGCGTGTTATTGTCAGCCAGTTGGTTCGTTCTCCCGGCATCTATTACGCATCTGAATTTGATAAGGTCGGCAAGAAGCTGCTTTCCTCCACAGTCATCCCCAACAGAGGTGCATGGCTGGAATATGAAACAGATTCCAACGACGTATTTTATGTAAGAGTTGACAGAACCAGAAAGGTGCCTGTATCTGTTCTGATTCGTGCGATGGGCGTTGGCTCCGATGCGGAAATCATTGAATTGTTTGGCGAAGAACCCAAGATTCTGGCAACACTGGAAAAGGACGTTGCAAAATCCTATGAAGAAGGTCTGATTGAGATTTATAAAAAGCTGCGTCCCGGCGAGCCCCCTACAGTAGAAAGCTCCGCTTCCCTGCTGAACGGCATGCTCTTTGATCCCAAGAGATATGACCTGGCGAAGGTGGGCCGTTATAAATTCAACAAAAAGCTGGCACTGAGAAACCGTATCCGTGATGCAGTTCTGGCAGAAAACGTGGTTGACCCCATGACAGGCGAGGTTATTGCAGAGGAAGGTGCAGTTCTGACATTGGAGCTGTGCGACCGGATTCAGGACAGCGGTGCAGGCTATCTGTATATCATGGCGGAAGAAAAGAAGGTAAAAATCCTGAGCAACCAGACCGTTAAGATTGATGGCTATCTGGAGGAGTTCGGGCTGACAGCAGAGGAATTCGGCATCAAGGAAAGAGTTTACTATCCTATGCTGGCAAAGCTGCTGGAGGAAAACGCAACCGCAGAGGAAATGAAGGCGGCAATCAAGGAAAACATCCACGAGCTGCTGCCCAAGCATATTACATTAGAGGATATTTTTGCATCCATTAACTATGTGATCCATCTGGATTACGGCTACGGCAATGTGGACGATATCGACCATCTGGGCAACAGACGTATCCGTTCCGTTGGCGAGCTGCTGCAGAACCAGTTCCGCATCGGTCTGTCCAGAATGGAACGTGTGGTGCGCGAAAGAATGACAACACAGGATCTGGCTGTGGTAACACCGCAGGCACTGATTAACGTGCGCCCTGTTACAGCGGCAATCAAGGAATTCTTCGGCAGCTCTCAGCTGTCTCAGTTCATGGACCAGAACAACCCTCTGTCCGAGCTGACGCACAAGAGAAGACTTTCCGCACTGGGCCCCGGCGGTCTGTCCAGAGACAGAGCCGGCTTCGAGGTGCGAGACGTTCACCATTCTCATTACGGCAGAATGTGCCCCATTGAGACACCGGAAGGCCCGAACATCGGCTTGATTAACACATTGGCAACCTTCGCACGCATCAATGAATACGGCTTCATTGAGGCACCCTACAGAAAGGTTGACCAGAGCGGCGAGGAGCCCGTTGTTACAGATGAATTCATTTATGTGACAGCGGATGAGGAAGAAATCTACAACGTAGCACAGGCGAATGAGCCTCTGGATGAAGAAGGACATTTTGTGCATAAGAAGGTTTCCGGTAGACGCAAAGAGGAAATCATTGAGGTAGACAGAAAACAGGTACAGCTGATGGACGTTTCGCCCAAGCAGATGGTATCCGTTGCGACTGCATTGATTCCCTTCCTGGAAAACGATGACGCGAACCGTGCGCTGATGGGCTCCAACATGCAGCGTCAGGCAGTACCCCTGCTGGTAACAGATTCCCCTGTTGTCGGCACAGGTATGGAATATAAGACTGCGAAGGACTCCGGTATCTGCATTATTGCAAAGAACCCCGGTGTTGTGGAAAGAGTTTCCGCAGATGAAATCGTGGTTAGAAATGATAACTCTCAGAGAGACGTATATAAGCTGATTAAATATCAGAGATCCAACCAGAGCACCTGTCTGAACCAGAAGCCTATTGTAGACCTGGGACAGAGAGTAGAGGCAGACCAGATTATCGCAGACGGTGCTTCCACCTGCAAGGGCGAGCTGGCATTGGGCAAGAACCCTCTGATCGGCTTCATGACATGGGAAGGCTACAACTACGAGGATGCCGTTCTGCTGAGCGAAAAGCTGGTACAGGAGGACGTTTATACCTCTGTTCATATCAGTGAATTTGAGGCAGACGCAAGAGATACAAAGCTTGGGCCTGAAGAAATCACAAGAGACATTCCCAACGTGGGCGAGGATGCGCTGAAGGATCTGGATGACAGAGGTATTATCCGCATCGGTGCTGAGGTACGCCCCAACGATATTCTGGTTGGTAAGGTAACGCCGAAGGGGGAAACAGAGCTGACAGCAGAGGAAAGACTGCTGCGTGCTATCTTCGGCGAAAAGGCGAGAGAGGTAAGAGATACCTCCCTGCGTGTACCTCACGGCGAAACAGGTATCATTGTAGACGTAAAGGTATTCACAAGAGAAAACGGCGATGATGTAGGCCCCGGCGTAAACCAGCTGGTTCGTGTTTATATTGCACAGAAGCGTAAAATCTCCGTTGGTGACAAGATGGCGGGCCGTCACGGTAACAAGGGTGTTGTTTCCCGTGTACTGCCTGTAGAGGATATGCCCTTCCTGCCGAACGGCCGTCCTCTGGATATCGTGCTGAACCCTCTGGGTATTCCTTCCCGTATGAATATCGGGCAGGTATTGGAAACCCACCTGTCCCTGGCGGCAAAGGCACTGGGCTGGAAAATCAGCACACCTGTATTCGATGGTGCGAACGAAATCGACATCATGGATACACTGGAAATGGCAAATGATTATGTCAACACAAGCTGGGAGGAATTCTCTGAAAAATGGAAGCCTCTGCTGAATGGTGACATTTATGATGAACTGTATGCAAACAGAGACCACAGAGAAGAATGGAAGGGCGTTGCACTTGGCAGAGACGGTAAGGTTCAGCTGAGAGACGGCCGCAGCGGCGAGCCCTTCGACAACCGTGTAACCATCGGCTTCATGCACTATCTGAAGCTGCACCATCTGGTAGACGAAAAGATTCACGCACGTTCCACAGGCCCTTACTCTCTGGTTACCCAGCAGCCTCTGGGTGGTAAGGCACAGTTCGGCGGTCAGCGTTTCGGTGAAATGGAGGTTTGGGCACTGGAGGCATACGGTGCAGCCTATACCCTGCAGGAAATTCTGACGGTAAAATCCGACGATATTGTTGGTCGTGTAAAAACATACGAAGCAATTGTAAAGGGTGAAAATATCCCTGAACCCGGCGTTCCCGAATCCTTTAAGGTTCTGCTGAAGGAGCTGCAGTCTCTGGCACTGGATATTCGCGTGCTGCGTGAGGATCAGACAGAGGTTGAAATTAAGGAATGTATCGAAGATGTGGATGATCTGAATGTAAACATCGACGGCTATGAAGAGGACGAATACCGTCAGCCTCGTAGTATGACAGCAGAGGAGGAGCTGATGAGAGAATTCCTCTTTGACGATGAAACCGGCGTGGAGGCGGACAACAGCGACCTGCTTTCCGATGATTACTCCGGCGATTCCGCTGACGATTTCGATTACGAGGATGAAGAATAAGAAAGGAGAACAAACCCATGAGCACACAGAATACAGATCAGGGAATCGTGTTTGATTCCATCAAGATTGGTTTGGCATCTCCCGAAAAAATCCATGAATGGTCCAGAGGTGAAGTCAAAAAACCTGAAACCATTAACTATAGAACACTGAAACCTGAAAAGGACGGTCTGTTCTGCGAAAGAATTTTCGGGCCCACAAAAGACTGGGAATGTCATTGTGGTAAATATAAAAGAATCCGTTACAAAGGCGTTGTCTGCGACCGCTGCGGCGTTGAGGTAACAAAAGCAAAGGTAAGACGTGAGAGAATGGGCCATATTGAGCTGGCCGCTCCCGTTTCCCATATCTGGTATTTCAAGGGGATTCCCTCCAGAATGGGTCTGATCCTTTCCATGAGCCCCAGAGCATTGGAAAAGGTTCTGTACTTTGCATCCTACATTGTACTGGATGCAGGGGATACAGAATTGCAGTACAAACAGCTTCTGACAGAAAGAGAATACAGAGAGGCTTATGATAAATACGGCAATACCTTTGAGGCGGCAATGGGCGCAGAAGCGATTAAGAAGCTTTTGCAGGACATTGATCTGGAAAAGGAATCCGTAGAGCTGAAGGCACAGCTGCAGGACACCACAGGGCAGAAGCGCGTGCGTATTATCAAGAAGCTGGAGGTAATCGAAAGCTTCCGTCTTTCCGGCAATAAGCCCGAATGGATGATTCTGGATGCGATTCCGGTAATTCCGCCTGAAATTCGTCCTATGGTACAGTTGGACGGTGGCCGTTTCGCAACAAGCGACCTGAATGACCTGTACAGAAGGGTCATCAACAGAAACAACCGTCTGAAAAGACTGCTGGATCTGGGCGCACCCGATATTATTGTAAGAAACGAAAAGAGAATGCTGCAGGAAGCAGTTGACGCACTGATTGATAATGGTCGCCGCGGCCGCCCCGTAACGGGCCCCGGCAACCGTGCGCTGAAATCTCTTTCTGATATGCTGAAGGGCAAACAGGGCCGTTTCCGTCAGAACCTGCTGGGCAAACGTGTTGACTACTCCGGCCGTTCCGTTATCGTTGTAGGTCCCGAATTGAAAATCTATCAGTGCGGTCTGCCGAAGGAAATGGCAATCGAGCTGTTTAAGCCCTTTGTGATGAAGAAGCTGGTAGAGGATGGCTTGGCTCACAACATCAAATCCGCTAAGAGAATGGTAGAAAGATTGCAGACAGAGGTTTGGGATATTCTGGAGGAGGTTATCAGAGAGCATCCCGTTATGCTGAACCGTGCGCCGACACTGCACAGACTGGGGATTCAGGCATTTGAACCCGTTCTGGTAGAAGGCCGTGCGATTAAGCTGCATCCTCTGGTATGTACCGCATTTAACGCCGACTTCGACGGTGACCAGATGGCGGTTCACGTTCCTCTGAGCGTAGAAGCACAGGCAGAATGCAGATTCCTGCTGCTTTCTCCCAATAACCTGCTGAAGCCCTCCGATGGTGCGCCTGTAACCGTACCCTCTCAGGATATGATTCTGGGTATGTATTACCTGACTCTGGAAAGAGACGATCTGAACCAGAGATACACAGAGGATATTCTGGATGCGGAAGGCAATGTAATCAAAAAAGCAGGCGATTTGATGATTCGTCCCTTCAAGGATGAAAAGGAAGCAATACTGGCATACGATAACCACGAGGTAAGCCTGCAGGAAATCATCCGAGTAAGAAGAACGCTGGAATTTGACGGCGTACCCGAAACAAGAATGGTACAGACAACCGTTGGCCGTATTATCTTTAATGAGGCAATTCCTCAGAATCTGGGCTACGTTGACAGAACAAACGAGGAAACAAAATTCGATTACGAAATCAGCTTCTTGGTAGATAAGAAGGCAATCGGTAAGGTTATCAATAAGTGCATCAACCGCTGCGGTGCAACAGAAACAGCATCCGTACTGGATAAAATCAAATCTCTGGGTTACAAATTCTCCACAAGAGCGGCAATGACCGTATCCGTTTCTGATATGGAAATTCCTAAGGAAAAGGCAGAATATCTGGAGGAAGCAGAATCCAAGGTTGATATGATTACAAAGAAATTCAGACGTGGTCTGATGACGGACGAAGAACGTCACCAGAAGGTTATCGAGGCATGGAACATTGCCGATGATAAGATTACGGCAGCACTGCTGGCAGGTCTGGGGAAATATAACAACATTTATATGATGGCGAACTCCGGTGCCCGTGGTTCCAACAGACAGATCAAACAGCTTGCAGGTATGCGTGGTCTGATGGCATCCCCTAACGGCGGTATCATCGAGCTGCCCATCAAGGCAAACTTCCGTGAAGGTCTGTCCGTACTGGAATACTTCATTTCCGCGCACGGTGCGCGTAAAGGTCTGACCGATACTGCGCTGAAAACAGCCGACTCCGGTTATCTGACACGTAGACTGGTAGACGTATCTCAGGATATTATTGTAAGAGAATGGGATTGCTGCGACGGCAGAAATATTGAAACACCCTGCATGGAAATTTCCGCATTCATGGACGGCAACGAGGTCATTGAAGGCTTGCAGGATCGTATCCGCGGCAGATGGTCTGCTTACGATATCATCCATCCCGAAACAGGCGAAATCATTGTTCCTGCGGATACTATGATTACCGTAGATCAGGCGGAGGCAGTGGAAAAAGCCGGCATTAAGAAGGTTTGGATCAGAACCGTTCTGACCTGCCGTTCCGAGGTTGGTATCTGTGCGAAGTGCTACGGCGCAAACATGGCATCCGGCAGATATGTACGCATTGGCGAATCTGTAGGTATTATTGCGGCGCAGTCCATCGGTGAACCCGGCACACAGCTGACCATGCGTACGTTCCATACAGGCGGTATCGCAGGTAACGATATCACACAGGGTCTTCCCCGTGTCGAGGAATTGTTTGAAGCAAGAAAGCCTAAGGGTCTGGCTATCATTGCGGAATTCGGCGGACGCGTGACACTGAACGATACAAAGAAAAAGCGTGAGGTTATCATCACAAACCCCGAAACAGGAGAAACAAAGGATTATCTGATTCCTTACGGCTCCAGAATCAAGGTTTATGACGGTGATTTAATCGAAGCCGGTGACGAAATCACCGAAGGTAGCGTAAACCCTCACGATATTCTGAAAATCAAGGGTCTGAGAGGCGTACAGGACTACATGATTCAGGAGGTACAGAGAGTTTACCGCCTGCAGGGTGTAGAAATCAGCGATAAGCATATCGAGGTTATTGTACGTCAGATGCTGAAGAAGATTCGCATTGAGA
>OGYA01002159.1_pt1 | contig 11595 bp, 10 predicted proteins | sample 1576401 | NCBI WGS metagenome assembly OGYA01 (sample SAMEA3541485, study PRJEB24748) | human gut metagenome | biome: human gut; feature: human-associated habitat; material: faeces | place: China | collected 2012 | reverse complement strand
ACGCAAATGTTCTGAAAGGGCGTATTTCCTGGTTTCTTTCCCTCCAGCCGGGATGGGCCGGCTGGAGGGCGCGGACATGCCGCCGGGAAAGCCTTGAAGATTCATTTCCAGCCCTTACCATAAGAGTGGGCGGGGCAATGTAAAGAGGCCGGGATAGCGGAAAAGGTATGGCGGGCATGAAACCGCGGATCTTTTTTCTCAGGAGAGCATTTTTTCTGTTGACAGATCAGGGCAGGCCGGGTAAATACCTCTCCTGCATGGGCAGTTAGCTCAGTTGGTAGAGCATCGCCTTCACACGGCGGGGGTCACAGGTTCAAGTCCTGTACTGCCCACCATGCACGGAGCGGTAGTTAAGTCGGTTATAACGCCGGCCTGTCACGCCGGAGGCCGAGGGTTCAAGTCCCTTCCGCTCCGCCATTTGGTTCTTATCGGATTTTTTCCGATATTCATATTCGGCAATCCTCACGGGTTGTCAGGCGACCGAAGCGATTCGGGAAGCCGCCTCCGCGGAGCGGTAGTTAAGTCGGTTATAACGCCGGCCTGTCACGCCGGAGGCCGAGGGTTCAAGTCCCTTCCGCTCCGCCATTTTTTAAGGACATCCTTTGTTGAGGGTGTCCTTTTTTTGTGCCGTTGACGCCAGACGGGTGCCCCTGTATACACGGTACCTTTTCAGGCTCTGCCGTCCCTTCCGGCCTGTCCCATTCATGATAAAGATCGCCTTTCAGGCAGGTTCCCCTCCATAAGGTTTTTCCCGAAAAGGGAACCGCGGGCATGAACGCCTTCGGAAGATGCCGCCTTGCTCTTTTCCCTTCCCTGATGGCCGCCTTTCCTGCCGTTAGGGTTTTGTTGCTTCCCGTTTCTCGGGACATCCGGGCTGTTCCATGCAAAAAAAGCATAATTTTTTAGGGGGGAGACATGAAGAAACAGCTCATCCTCGTAGGCGGGGCAATGGGCGTGGGGAAAAGCGCCGTCTGCCGAGAGCTGTTGCGGCAGCTCACGCCGGGCGTCTGGCTGGACGGCGACTGGTGCTGGAACATGAACCCTTTTGTCGTTTCGGAAGAAAACAAACGGATGGTGCTGTCCAATATCACGCATCTGCTCAGAGCCTATCTGAACAATTCGAGTTACCGCTACGTGCTGTTCTGCTGGGTCATGGATCAGCCCCTCCTTTTCGAGGCCGTGCTCGGCCCGCTTCGGGATATCCCCTTTACGTTGCACAGCTTTTCACTCGTCTGCACGGAGCAGGCTCTGCGGGAACGGCTGGAACGCGACGTACGGGACGGCATCCGGGAGGCCGACGTCATCCCGCGAAGCCTCCGGCGGCTGCCTGCCTACGCCGCACTGCCGACATGCAAACTGGATGTGACGTCCCTGACGCCCTACGAAGCCGCCTGCGCAATCGCTGCATCCGTAGGAAGGGCGTCTTCCCGAAGAGTGCCGGGTCTCCTCCGGGGCCGGCGAAAGCTGGCACGGGGCCTGACGGCACCGGACGTCTTGGAAGAAAAAGGAGGGGCGTTCCGGCAACAGAGAAGGGGAAGGAACCCTCTCTCCAGAAAGGCTTCCTTCCCCCGTTTTCTTTTCCAGCAACCCTTACTTGTAGCTTTCGATCAGCGCGTTGGCGCGGCCCTGCGCCTTCTGGATGCGGACGCGGAGGCTGGCCTTGTAGGCGTCCATGTCCTCAATGGGCTTGCGGGCGACGCCGGTGTCCATCGCGGCCTGCGCGACAGCCGGGGGCAGCCATTCGATGAGGCGGGGATCAAAGGGCTTCGGGATGACGTACCCCTGCCCGAAGCTGAAGGTCTGGCCCTGATAGGCGGCGGAAACTTCGGCGGGCACCGGCTCCTTGGCCAGCGCGGCGAGGGCGCGGGCGGCGGCAAGCTTCATGGCCTCGTTGATTTCCGTGGCGTACACGTCCAGTGCCCCGCGGAAAATGTAGGGGAAGCCGGAGAGGTTGTTGATCTGGTTCGGGAAGTCGGTGCGGCCCGTACCCATGATGCAGTCGGGGCGGGTTTCCATCGCCAGCGGATAGGCGATTTCGGGATCGGGGTTCGCGCAGGCGAAAATGACCGGATGGTCGGCCATGCCCTTGATCATGTCGGGCGTGAGGAGATCCTTCTTGGACAGGCCGAGGAAGAGGTCCGCGCCCTTGAGGGCTTCGGTCATGGTCATGTCTTCGGACAGGGCGAACTGCGCCTTGTACTTGTTCAGATCCGTGCGTCCCTTGTGCAGGATGCCCTTGGAGTCGAACATGCGGATATTGGCGGGATCGATGCCGAGTTCGGTGTAGAACTTGGCGCAGGCGATGGCCGCCGCTCCGGCCCCGGACACGACCACGATGAAGTCTTCGGCCTTCTTGCCGGTGATTTCCAGTGCGTTGATGAGGCCCGCGCCGGAAATGATGGCCGTGCCGTGCTGGTCGTCGTGGAACACCGGGATGTTCATTTCCTTCTTGAGCACCTCTTCGATGTAGAAGCACTCGGGGGCCTTGATGTCCTCAAGGTTGATGCCGCCGAAGGTGGGCTCAAGGGCCTTCACCACTTCGATGATCTTGTCGGGATCGGTGAGGGCGAGGTTGATGTCATAGGCGTTCACGTCCGCGAACGCCTTGAAGAGCACGCTCTTGCCTTCCATGACCGGCTTGCCCGCGAGGGGGCCGATGTTGCCGAGCCCGAGGACGGCGGTGCCGTTGGAAACGACAGCCACGAGGTTGCCGCGCCCGGTGTAGGCATTGGCGAGGGAAGGATCGTCGGCGATGGCGAGGCAGGCGTTGGCGACGCCGGGGGAATAGGCCATCGACAGGTCTTTCTGGGTGAAGCAGGGTTTGACGGGAAGGACTTCAAGCTTTCCCGGGCGGGGTTCCTCATGGTAGGCGAGGGACTCTTCCTTGGTGAACAACGCCATGACGATCTCCTGTGGTTTGGGTTCAAATGAGGTGCAAAAGCGATAGCATAAGGAGGAATAGGGGGCAATGGCGGCTTCCCTGTTCATGGAATTCCTGTTATGCTGAAACGGTATGCCGGGAAAAGAGCCGTCGGCGGTCCGCGTTGCGGCCCCGGGGCGTCCCGGATGGAAGTCAACGAGAAAGGATGAATCTATGTCGCTGATCGAAATCAGGGATGTCCATAAATGGTACGGCGAGTTCCATGTGCTCAAAGGTATTTCCGAGCGGGTCGAGAAGGGCGAGGTGCTGGTCATCTGCGGGCCTTCCGGGTCCGGCAAGAGCTCGCTCATCCGTTGCCTGAACCGTTTGGAGCCGATCCAGAAGGGGGACATCCTCTTTGAAGGGACGAGCATCTACGCCCCGGAAGTGGACGTGAACGCCCTGCGAGCCGAGGTGGGCATGGTCTTCCAGCAGTTCAACCTGTACCCGCACCTGACCGTGCTCGAAAACGTGACCCTCGCGCCGATCAAGGTCCGGGGCATGGGCAAGAAGGAGGCCACGGATCTGGCGATGGAACTGCTCGGCCGCGTGGGCATCGCGCGTCAGGCCGCCAAGCGCCCGAGCGAGATTTCCGGCGGGCAGCAGCAGCGTGTCGCCATCGCCCGCTCGCTCGCCATGCAGCCCCGCGCCATGCTGTTCGACGAACCCACCTCCGCCCTCGACCCGGAAATGATCAACGAAGTGTTGAGCTGCATGAAGGATCTGGCCAAGGACGGCATGACCATGGTGTGCGTCACGCATGAAATGGGCTTTGCCCGCGAAGTGTCCGACCGCGTCATCTTTATGGACCACGGCGTGATCCTCGAAGAGGGGACCCCGGAACAGTTCTTCACCAACCCGCAGCACGAGCGCACCAAGGCGTTCCTCCGCGAAATTCTCTAAGGATACGGCATGGCCACACCCGATCTCATCCGTCTCGACATCGTGGTCGACGAGGAGCAGTACGATACCGTCGCCGGGCTTCTGGTCCGGAACATTTCCTACGGCTGGGAAGAAGATAGCCTCCCCACCGGCGAAACCCGTTTCCGCGTGCACTGCGACAACGCCATCGTGCAGGAGAACCTCCTCAGCGCGCTGCGGGCATGGCTGCCGGGCCTCGACGTCGAACAGACCAGCATCCCGCGTCAGGACTGGACCGTGGCGTGGCGCGAGTTCTTCACGCCCGTCCGCGCCGGACAGTTCATCGTGCTTCCGCCGTGGCTGTTTGAATCCACGCCGCTGGAAGGCCGCAAGCCCATCATCATCGAGCCGAAATCCGCGTTCGGGACCGGGCACCACAACACGACGGTGCTGTGCCTCGAAGCGATTACCGAACTCTTGGCCTCGGGGCGCCTCAAGGCCGGGCAGCGTTTCTTCGACGTGGGCACGGGATCGGGCATCCTCGGCATCGCCTGTTGCCTGAACGGGCTTGCCGGGCTCGGCTCGGACATCGATCCGGTGGCTGTAGACAACGCCCTCGAGAACGTGGTCATCAACAAGGTGGCCGACGATTTCCGCATCGTCCCCGGCAGTGCCGAGGCGGGCGAAGGCGAGCGGTTCGATCTGGTGGTCGCCAACATCCTTGCCGGCCCGCTCCGTGAACTGGCCCCGGCGCTCATGGCCCGGATGAAGCCGGGCGCGTGCCTTGTGCTCTCCGGCCTGCTGGACGTGCAGGCCGACGCGGTCGAGGCGGCGTATGCCGAACTCGGCAAGGCGCGGCGCGTGCAGTCCGGCGACTGGGTGGCACTGGTCTGGGGCGAATAGTGTCGGCATCGGGTACGAAGGAAACCACAATGAATGTATCCGTCCTCCTAGGGCATCCGTACGAGCAGAGCTTTAACGCCGCCATCGCTGTAGCCGTGGTACGCACACTGGAAGGGAACGGCCACACGGTGCGTTTTCACGATCTGTATGGTGAGGGATTCGATCCGGTCATTTCTGGCAAGGAACTGATCAGCGATATGACCGGAGACGAACTGCTTGCGGCGCATCAGCGGGAAATTCGGGAAGCCGACGGGATCATCGTCATCCACCCGAACTGGTGGGGGCAGCCGCCCGCGATCATGAAGGGATGGGTGGACCGCGTACTGCGGGAAGGGGGCGCCTATGGCTTTCCGGAAGGCGACAACGGCGGAGGTTTGCCCATCGGCCTCCTGAAAGCCAAAGCCGCGCTGGTCTTCAATACATCCAATACGCCACAGGAGCGGGAAGAAAACGTCTTCGGCGATCCTCTGGAACGTATCTGGAAGGATTGTATATTTGATTTTTGCGGAGTGCGCGTTTTTGACCGAATCATGTTTCGCGTGATCGCGGACAGTACGCCGGAAGACAGGGAGCAATGGCTTGATGAAGCGCGGGCGATGGTCAATGACTATTTCCCGAAGCCCTTGCCCTCCGACGCATGATGGATTCGTCATAAACCGTCCTTCATTCGCTTGAACGCGAAAACGGGCCGTCGGCAATATACCGGCGGCCCGTTTTCCTTTGGATTCCTCTTTCGTGTTGTCCGGCCCGGCTGGTACGGCGAAGGAGGAGATACCAAGGAGCCTTAGGCAATGATCCTGATGGTGTTCTTCTTCAGATAGCCGGACGGCATGTAGCTTTCCTTGGCTTGGCGGAGCCCTTCCTCGTCGGCGTCCTGCTCGCGGTTGATGAACACGAAGTTCTTGGCCGCGTACTTGGCGAAACAGAAATTGATGGCCTGATAGACGCCGCGGTACTCGGGGCGGCCCTTTTCAAAGTGGACTACGATGGTCTGATCGTCGAGCGGTTCGCCTACGGCGAAGGCGGCCATTTCCTCGCCCGCATAGAGCGCGCCGCCGATAAGCCCAGGCAAGGCGTCCCAGTTGCGGAGCACGGAACAGACCACATCGCTTTCGGCCAGCAGCGAAGCGGATTTTTCGCATTCCCGCCACTTGCACCAGTCATCTTGGAGCGCCAGCACCTGCGGCATGATTTCGCCGTTCAGGGCGCGGTAGTCCTCCCCATAGGCCTTCATGTACCCGTTGACGTGGTTCTTTTTCTTGTGGAGCTTGTTGCCCGCGAGGGTCGAGAGCGCTTCCTGCGTATACAGGTATTCCCACTGGCCCGGCGTTTCCTCGATGGCCACGCGGCCCGGCAGGCGTTCGAGCAGCAGCTCGCACAGCGGCTCGGGAGCGCGGAGGATGGTCGTGCCCGGCACGAGTTCGGGCATGGCGGCCCAGTCTGCGGCGTACCAGTCGCCCACCGGAGCCCACAGGCGCTCGACGGGCAGGTCGTTGCGCTTCTGGCGGATCCAGCAAAGCCCGTGCGCCGTGCGCCACTCCAGATTGTAATGGGTTCCCCATCCCCAAAGGTTGGTGAAGGTATAGTCGGCGGCGTGCAGGGGCAGCGCGCGGAAGTAGGGGGCATACGCGGCGGCGTCGCCGAGTTCGATGGAAGAGAAGTTTTCCGTAAGCATGTGAACCTCTGGTTAACGGGATGCGCAAGTGTGGGGACGCACGGCCAGGGCGAAACGGGTCCAGTTGCAGCGCAGCGTGACCCATAAGAGCGAAAGCGACATGACCACCTGCGAAACGAAGGTGGAGAGGAAGACCCCTGAGGCGTCCTGCCAAATGATGTGGCCGAACAGCCATGCGATGGGCAGGCGTACCGCCCAGACAGCGAAGCTGAACGAGACCATCGGGTAGACCGTGGCTCCGGCGCCGTTGAGCCCGCCCGCCAGCACGACGCTGGCGACGGTGAACGGCACGGCCATGATGTTGAAGGAAAGGTATTTGACGGTTTCGACCTGCACGGCGGGATCAGGGGCGATCAAGCCCGCGAGCTCCATGCGCCAGGGCCATATGGCGGCCCCCACGCAGCACATCCCCGCGCAGGCGATGCCGAGCGTGGCGAGCAGCGTGCGTTTGGCCTCGCGGTGGTTGCCCTCGCCGAGCGCGTGGCCCACGAGCACCGAAGCGGTCATGCTGAACGCCACGGCGGGCAAAAACAAAATGGATTCCACCCGCAGCCCCGTGGTCAGCCCCGCAAGGGCGTTGACCCTGCCAAAGGGCAGGGAGGCCGTGATGACGTACAGGACCATATAGCCGGTTTGCCATAAGAAGGACGTGCCGAACGCGGGCCCGGCAACCTTGAGGAGATACGGGGCCCCCGCCTTGATCCAGCGCCAGCCGGGGAAGCTGTCGCGTGTGAACAGCTCGTGCCGCATCAGCAGAAACAGCATGAGCGCGGCCCCGACGGTGACCGAGACGAGCGTGGAGTAGGCGATCCCCGTTGCGCCGTAGGCGGGGAAGCCCCACCAGCCGAGCCCGAAGGCCAGATCGCCGAATACGTTGAGCAGGCAGGCCGTGCCGGTTACGTACAGCGGGATGAGCACCATCTTGGCGGAACGGAACACGGCCGCGCCGATGGTGAGGGTGTATTGGCCGGGGATGCCCCAGATCGTCGCCGTCAGGAACATGATCGCCACGGGCATGATGCTCTCGGGCGTCTGGATGAGGCGCAGGAGCGGTTCCCGCCACACCGAGGCCGCCACCGCAATGGCCGATCCGATGGCGATACAGCCGATGGTCACGAGCCCCACATACCTTCTCGCCCGGACGAATTTGCACGCCCCGAGGGACTGGCTGATGGAGGCCACCGCGCCGCTCACGGCTGCCATCGCCAGAGCCATGAACATCATATGGCACTGGGTGATCAGGCCGATGGATGCCTGCACTTCCGAGCCGATGCGCCCGCCCGCCCACACGTCGGTGATGCCGATGACGAATTGACAGAGCAACATGATGCACTGCGGCCAGGTCAGGTGCCAGATGGTGTGGATGCGTTCGGTGTTCAGTTTCATATGGGCATGGGGGTTGGGGGTCTGATGGAAGCATACGCCCCATGCCGTCCGGCACAAGACGATGAGAGAAGGGAGGCTCGCAATCAGGGAAGTGCTTCCATAGGAAGTGAGGAGCCGTTATGCCCTCCATATTCTCAAAAACATCCTCATCCTCCCCTCTGTTTTCGAGCGATGGGGGCGGCGTGGTGTGGGGCCGTGTCGGCTGACGTGTTTTTCCGCAGCGGGGCGGGCCGATCCTCTCGGATACCGGACCTGTTATCCGCTTGTTCGTGAGGTTTCGGGCTGACGTGTCAAAAAACTGTTGAATCGTATGGAACCGTCACGTTCTTTTTCAGGGAGCACGGAGTGGGTTTCTTGAAAAATGCTGGCTGTTTTTCAATAACCGATCCCCCGGGGAGCGAGCCGTCGCCCGGATTTTCACCAGTGCGCTTTTTCGCGGGCCCATGCGAACCTCTTATAAGGGAGAGGGAGGTGCGGGCCGTGCGGACGGCTGGGGAGGGAGGGGAGCCCTTTTCTCAGAGCGTTTTCCCCTCCCTCCCCAGATATCTCTTACTCCTACTCCCCAACCAGCCCGGCGGAAACAAGCGCCTGAAACAGTACGATGCCCGCGGCGGTGGAAAGGTTGATGCTGCGGACTTCGCCTTTGATGGGGATGCGGACATGATGCGGTGAGAGCCCGATCACTTCGGGCGGCAACCCTGAGGTTTCGCGCCCGAAAACGAGGGAATCGTTTTCCGTGAACTCGAAACGGTGCAGGGCGGCGCCCCGCCGGGCGCTGGTGAGGACGAGCCGCCTGCCCGCCCCGGAGTTCCGGATGTAGGCGTCGAGGTCGGGCCATACCGCCATATCCACATGGGGCCAATAGTCGAGGCCCGCCCGTTTGAGGTAACGGTCCTCAAGCTTGAAGCCCAGAGGCTCGATGAGATGCAGCGAAACCTGCATGGCGGCGCACAGTCGGGCCACATTGCCCGTGTTCGGAGGTATTTCCGGCTGGAAGAGAACGACATGCATACAGGTCGGCATCCGTACAATAGGTGAAATGGTTTTTCAATAAAGGTGGACAGAAGAACGCAGGATGCTTATTAGGCTTCAAAGCCCAGTTTGTTGATGGCCTTCTTCACTTCCGCGATGTCGAGGGGCTGGGATTCCTTCCAGGTGGCTTCGCCCTTTTCGAGGTCGACGTTCACATCGGATACGCCGGGAAGCGCTTCCAGAGCCTGGGTTACGGCCTGCTTGCAATGGTTGCAGGACATGCCTTTCACGGTGAGAGTGGGCATAATCGTATCCTTTCTGGGTAAGAAGGTGGATGATGAAGGGGCAGCGGCACCGCCCGCCCTTCATATCATAAGAGCTTAGCCGATATTGGCAAGCAGAGGAGAGGCACATGGATCAGCAGAAAGAAGTTCTTTTCACCGTGGGCGGTATGCACTGCGCCGCCTGCTCATCGCGGCTTGAGCGCGTCCTGAACGGCATGGACGGCGTGCAGTCAGCCACCGTCAGCCTTGCCGCCAACAGCGCCACCGTCGTGCCTGATCCCGCGCTTTCCGAATCAGACACCGAGGCCCTCGTTCATCAGATTGAGGAGCGGGCCGTGGATATGGGCTTCACCGCGACGCCGGTAGCCCCGGAAGCCGATATGGTGGACACGTGGGAAGCGCAGCAGAAGGAAACGGTCGGGCAGCTTGCGACCCTGAAGGCCCGGCTATGGCCCGAATTCGGATTCACCATCCTGCTGCTCCTGGTGTCGATGGGGCACATGTGGGGGCTCCCGCTGCCCGCGATCATCGATCCCATGCATTCGCCCGAGTCGGCCCTCAACCATGCGCTGCTGCAACTTGTGCTGACCTTGCCGGTCCTCTGGTCGGGGCGGCATTTTTATTTGACCGGCCTGCCCAACCTGTGGCGGCTCACCCCGAACATGGACAGCCTTGTGGCGATGGGCACGGGAGCGGCGTTCCTGTACAGCCTGTGGAATACGGTCGAGGTCGCGCTTGGGCATACGGGCAAGGTGATGGACCTGTATTATGAGTCCGCCGCCGTGCTGATTTCGCTGATTTCGCTCGGCAAGTACCTTGAGGCCGTTTCGCGGTTCCGCATGTCCGATGCCATCGGAGCGCTCATGAACCTGACCCCGGAAACCGCCCTGCGCCTGCCCGCTCCCGACAAGGCGGATCAGGCCGAAGAGGTCCCGGTCAAGGTTGTGCGCGTGGGGGACTATCTGCAGGTGAAACCTGGCGGGCGGATCCCTGTTGACGGAGTGGTAACAAACGGCGCGTCCAGCGTGGACGCCTCCATGCTGACCGGCGAGTCCATGCCCGTTCCTGTAGGCGTGGGCAGTTCGGTGGCGGGCGGCACGATGAACACGACCGGTTCTTTTATTATGCGGGCCGAGCGTGTTGGTGCGGATACGGCCTTGTCGCGGATCATCAAGCTGGTGCGCGAAGCGCAGAGCTCCAAGGCGCCCATTGCCCGGCTGGCCGACGACGTGAGCCTCATTTTCGTGCCGACCGTCATGGCGCTGGCGGTCATTGCCGGTGCCGGATGGCTGTACTGGGGGCACGTGCCGGTTTCGGAAGCCTTCCGTATTTTCGTGGCCGTGCTGGTGGTGGCCTGCCCGTGCGCGCTCGGCCTTGCCACGCCCATTTCCATTATGGTGGCCACGGGCCGGGGCGCGCAGATGGGCGTGCTCGTCAAGAACGGTACGGCCCTCGAACTCGCGGGCCGTCTGGATGTGCTCGTGTTCGACAAGACCGGGACGTTGACCGAAGGCAAGCCCCGCCTGCTTGCCGCCGAATCCTTCGATCCGCTGTTCGATGAGGAGCGCATCTTAGGGTACGCCGCCTCGCTTGAGGGCGTGTCCGAGCATCCTCTCGCGCTGGCCGTGACGTCCGCCGCCGAGGAGCGGAATCTCCACCTGTATCCCGTCAGCGACTTTGCCAGCGTTTCCGGCCTCGGCGTATCCGGCAACGTAGATCTGGAAAACGAGTCCATGCCGTTACTGCTCGGTAACAAACGACTGATGGAAGAGCGGCAGGTCTCTTTTGACGCGGTAAAGGATCTGGACGCCCGTTTGGCGGAACTGTCGGATTCCGGCGCGACGCCCCTCTTGCTTGCCGTGAACGGGCGCCTTGTGGGGATGCTTGCGGTAGCGGACACCATCCGTCCGGAAACGGCGGGCGTGGTGAAGGAGCTCCGCCAGCTTGGTTTGCGGGTGATCATGCTCAGCGGCGACAACCGCCGCACGGCTGAGGCCATTGCCAAGAGCGCGGGCATCGATGAGGTGATCGCCGATGTGTTGCCGGACGGTAAGGAAAAGGTGATCAGCGAATTGCAGGCCGCCGGTCTGCGGGTCGGGATGATCGGCGACGGCATCAACGATGCCCCCGCGCTGGCCCGTGCCGATGTCGGCATGGCTATGGGCAACGGCATCGACGTTGCCGTGGAAGCCGGGGACATCGTCCTTCTCGGCAGCGACACCCGTTCGGGCAAGGGCTTGCGCGGCGTGGTGACGGCGCTGGAGCTGAGCCGGGCCGCCTTGCGGAACATCCGGGAGAATCTCGGCTGGGCGTTCGGCTACAACATCCTTTGCCTGCCCATTGCCGCCGGGGTGCTCAAGATTTTCGGAGGCCCCTCGCTTTCGCCCATGATCGCGGGTGCGGCGATGGCCTTCTCGTCCGTTTCCGTAGTGCTCAACGCGCTGCGCTTGCGGCGGTTTGGGAAGTAGGGATGGGATAAGAGCCGGGGAGGGGAGGAAGAACCTTTCTAAAGAAAGGCTTCTTCCTCCCCTCCCCGGACCCCGCCCCTCCATCTCCAAAGACTTTCGGCTGGTGGGGAGGCGGTGCGGCGGGGG